>Ga0210402_10002310_pt1 | contig 18679 bp, 18 predicted proteins | sample IncBWC7MmetaG_FD_161055 | JGI IMG/M metagenome (GOLD analysis project Ga0210402, IMG submission 161055) | Forest soil microbial communities from Barre Woods Harvard Forest LTER site, Petersham, Massachusetts, United States - Inc-BW-C-7-M | ecosystem: Environmental > Terrestrial > Soil >... | reverse complement strand
ACTGGGGTTCAACGCTCACCATCTACGGTGTTTGGCAATAATAGATGTCGCCATAGACAACACGTGATCACATACTTGTTCTCACGCTTTCTGACTTGTTTCGAAACACTGTACATTAGATATAGTATTGCTGCCTGTACCACTCTCAAATGGCTTCGACTCCAGCGCGAGATAATCCATATCTGGCTCATTTGCATCCCACCCAGAGGGGTGCTGGCCCATCTGGCTCGAATTCTGCTTCAGCGGTCGCCAAGGAACCTCTGTATGGTTTTTTACCGAGGAAAGTCAGCGGGGCGCAGGTCCGGAAAGCTATGGTATGTTTTGTAATTATTCCACCATTCTTAGATGTCTAAACGGTGGTATTTTATCAGGAACACGACACCAACCCCTTTACAAAACAGCCACTCTCAACGCAGTACAAGAAGATTCTAGAAATGCGCAAGAAACTGCCAGTATATACCCAGATGGATGACTTTTACAAGATGGTGAGTACTGTTAATGTGCACCCAGAGTTGAGGAGGGGTTTGAGTTGTCCTTTGTTTAGGGATATGCCGACCCTCCTCCTCTAATCGCCATGCAGTCTTCGCTTTCCTCGTTTTCATGAGGGACCTGAACCCGTGTAAGCTGATGTCTTAGAACAGTTCAGTGATAACCAGATTATTGTCATGGTGGGAGAGACTGGATCGGGAAAGACCACTCAGTGCGTTGAGATGTTCATTGCTCATTTTTTTGTTAATATTTTTTTGTAGAATCCCGCAATTTGTGGCGTACTCCGATTTGCCCCATACAAAGGGTAAGCTGATTGCGTGTACGCAGCCAAGACGGGTGGCGGCCATGTCCGTAGCCAAACGTGTTGCGGACGAGATGGATGGTGAGCCATTCCCAATTCGAACTCCCAGGAAGACTAATTGAATGCTTTACCGACCCAAGTTCAACTCGGCCGACAAGTTGGTTATTCCATCCGTTTCGAAGACATGACCGAACCTGGCACGACATTCCTCAAATACATGACTGACGGTATGCTCCTTCGGGAAGCAATGAACGACCCCAATCTCGAGCGATACTCCACCATCATCCTCGATGAAGCACATGAACGCACCCTCGCTACCGACATCCTCATGGGCCTGCTCAAAGCCCTCGCCAAAAAACGTCCGGATCTCAAAATCATCGTTATGTCTGCCACACTTGATGCCCTCAAGTTCCAGAAATACTTTGGTCTGAAATCTGGCGCTGCTGCGCCTCTCTTCAAAGTCCCTGGACGCACGCATCCTGTTGAGGTGTTTTATACACAAGAGCCAGAGCCGGACTACGTCGAGGCGGCAATCCGCACTGTTTTGATGATCCATCGGGCAGAGGACCCAGGCGATGTACTGTTATTCCTCACAGGAGAGGAAGAGATAGAAGACGCATGTCGAAAAATCAAACTAGAGGCAGATGACTTAGTTAACCAAGACCCAGATTCCGTGGGTCCCTTGACCTGCATACCCCTTTACTCCTCTCTCCCACCCCAACAACAACAACGGATCTTCGACCCCGCGCCTTCCCCCCGCACTCCTGATGGCCCAGCAGGTCGCAAGATCGTTGTCTCCACCAATATCGCTGAAACCTCACTCACGATTGACGGGATCGTATACGTCGTTGACCCCGGATTCTCAAAGCAGAAGGTGTATAATCCGAGAATCCGGGTGGAGAGTTTACTTGTGAGCCCAATTAGTAAGGCGTCGGCGCAACAGAGGGCTGGCCGCGCTGGCCGGACGAGGCCTGGCAAGTGTTTCAGGTTGTATACGGAGAAGGACTTTATGAGTGAGTTGGAGGAGCAGACGCACCCGGAGATTTTGAGGAGTAATTTGGGTAATACGGTGTTGGAGCTAGTTAAGCTGGGAATTACGGTGGGTATTGACAACTTTCCTTGGGTATCTATGTCTTGCTCAGTTTTGTTTTAGGATCTCGTACGGTTCGATTACGTGGATGCCCCTGCGCCGGAGACGTTGATGCGGGCGTTGGAATTGTTGAATTTTTTGGCGGCGTTGGATGATGATGGCCAACTCACAGCCCTTGGAGCTATCATGGCTGAGTTTCCGCTGGACCCTCAGGTGCGTTTCTTTACGAGTTATGAAGGTTGACCAAGGCATAATGATGAGAATTTCCAGTTGGCCAAAATGCTCATCGTCAGTCCTGAGTTCAAGTGCAGTAATGAGATGTTGACAATTACTGCAATGTTGTCTGGTACGCGAGCCTTCATTTTTGATACCACCACTCTTTTGGTTTTTACAACGGATTATTTTAGTGCCTAATGTTTGGATACGACCCCCCAACCAGCGGCGAGAGGCAGATGCTGCGAAAGCTCTGCTAACCGTTCCAGATGGCGACCACCTAACTCTCCTCAATGTATGGAACGAATATAGCTTAAGTACGCCTCTCGGCCCTCCTTCTCTCCTTATCACTGCTCAACCTAACATTACCACCCAAGATAAGCACAACAAAAACTGGACTTATACGAACTACCTTAACGCGCGCGCGCTCGCCCAAGCCGACAACGTCCGTTCACAGTTGCAGCGGACGATGGAGCGTTTTGATGTGGAACTCATCTCGATCCAGGATCAGGGGAAGCTGTATATGCATGTCCGGCAGGCGCTTGTTTGTGGATTCTTCATGCAGGTGGCACACAAGGAAGGCGAGAAGGGCAATTATTTGACTGTCAAGGATAATCAGGCATGTTTATTTGTGTTTTCCTCGTTTGGAAAGTCGGTTTGACCTGGGATTTAGGTCGTTGCCCTGCATCCTTCGTGTGGATTAGATACACAACCCGAGTGGGTCATTTTCAACGAGTTCGTTTTGACCACGAGACCGTATATCCGGACAGTGACAGATGTCAGACCCGAATGGTATATAATTGCGCTTAGTGATTTCTTGGTTCACTACTGACCTCCTTGCACAGGCTGATAGAATACGCAACCAACTACTTCGATTTGGCGTCGTTCGCCGAGGGCGAGACGAAGCGGGCGTTACAGCGGGTGGTAAATAAGAAGGCAGGCAAGGCTCCCGGAAGGGTCGGCGCTGGGAATGGTGATACGAGAGAGACGAAGAAGCGGAAAAAGGATAAGCAGCATTAAGGGCTGTATTCTGTGGGGGCCATCTTGCGTTATTTGTCGTGCATTAATACGAGTAGATTTAGACCCTCGACTGTCAGCAGGTAGATATACACATTGCTATGGACGTCTTGACTTTGAAAGCCCAGAGGTCTCTAGTTTGTTGTTTCATAGCGGTTTGTCCTCTGGGTTGCTGGGATCCATTGCACTGAATTTTGTGGCGAAAATGGTGTCGGAGCGGTGGCAGTTTGGGTGAAACGTTAACATAGCCTGTAGAATGAGAGTCAAAGGCGACCGCAAACACGTACTCGCAAGGGTGAACAAAGCAATTTAAACGCATACCGCGCTGTCCTAGAACGTCAGACCTTGTACACAATTTTCTAATGAATTGGCGCCGCGACACATATTATAAGGCGTTCTTGTACGCATAGCTACAATTTAGACATGAAGGACTACGCACAGAGTTCTCGTAACGTTAACGAAGCTCTTTACCCACCATTTTGAGCACCCACGCAGTATATGATACCGTTAAGAGTACAACAAATTAGTCCGGCCAAGAAGGCGACATTCTACCTGAGCTCATTAACATCTATAAATTCCGGCACATGTGCAGCTGTTGGTAAATAGTGTATTCCCTGAAATACGGAGCAAAGAGAGAAAATAGTTCGTACGAAACAATGGACAACAGATCAATCATAACCCGGCACCAAACACCTCGGAATAGCGGTGGAAAGAATGGATGTATCCAGGGGTATATATGATGGCGACTACTATGTTTTGGGAGACAGGGAAGAAAGGTAGTGCCAAGCCAAGAAGGGGGAGGTAGGAAGAATAGGATTTAAGAAGAGCACCATATGATCATCGTCTGCCTGTACCCCTGCCATACCCGACCTGGAGGTTATCAAGCTCAGCTTCGAGCTGTTTAATAGCACTGTGCGCCAACTCCAGATCCTTGTTGAGACGATCGCGTTCTGCAATCAGCTGAGGAGAAACAAAACCATGATGAGCAAAGGATCAACATGAGAAACTTGCCTCACGTACATGTTGTTCCCACTGCCTGAACCTGGATTCCTCAGCCTTGACCTGCTCGGTAAACCGCTTCCTGAGCTGTTCTTCCTCCTCCTTGAACTTAGGGTTGTCCAATTTCTTGACTTTGGGTTCCCCGAATTTACGTGTCTCCATCTGCTGTTGACGATAGTTCTCGTAGTGAGAGTCCTCGGTTGTCGAAATGAGGTCCAGCATGTGCGTGCGAATCAACAGGGAGCGCAATTTCTTGAAGTCGCAATGGTTCTCGTTCTCGACTGCGGATGAAATGCTTAGCCATTGAACGGCGGGGAAGGTTGCTAGGCCCGAACACACCTTCCGCAACACCCCATAGGTATTCACGGCCCTTGACAACTCTGCCGTCCAAGGTTCTAACATCCTCGGTCGAACCGATGATAGAGAAGGGGATGGCGTCCGTCAGGATGCGCGCATGGTCGGCGCTTTCGTCGTCAGCGTCGATGGGTGGAGTATAAATCCGGATACCCTGCGCTGAGAGGACTTCACGGATCTGTTTATAAACATTGTGGTCAGGAAACTAGAAGAAGGTGATGCCGCAGATATTTGACGTACGCGCTGTTTGAAGAGGAAAAGGTCATTTTGCGTCAAGGTGTCAGCTTTGGCCACGACGGGGATGAGGTTAACGCGAGTGCCGAGACGCTTCATGATCTCAATGTCAAGAGGCTTGACGCTGTCCAACATCAAGATCCATAAATGCCAAATTATTCTGCAGAGAAGATATAAAACGTACGTGTGTCCTGTGGGCCTAATAAAGTACAAACACGCGTGGACCCTCAGGTCAGTCTTTTCATGCCTCTGGGGCTGTTGCTCCTGTCGCATGTACGCCTCATGCTGGTCATCAATGAACTCGACGATAGGTGACCACGAGTCACGGTTATTGACGTAGTCCCCAAAACCCGGTGTATCAATGACAGTAAGCTTGACCTTAAATTGTTTCTCTTCGAGCTCGGCCTTGATAATCTCCACTTCTGTCAGCTTGTCAAGCTGTTTGTGGTGGCGGCGGTTGTAGTTTTTGGAAGGGGAAAGCTCAGTTGAAAAGAGTGTGTTGATGAGGGTGGTCTTTCCAAGTCCGGACTCGCCTAAATAACCCCTGAAGTTAAAACTATCTCGTTTGTTAATTTATTCGGTACAGCTACTCACCAACAACCATGATGGTGAAGTGTGCACCACGTTTGGCGACAATCTTGTGTTTCTGCGGATTGGGGTATGGAATGTCAGAAGAGCATTAAATTGCAAAAGTTCAGTACAAGCAGACCTGGTTCGGAAGGTTAGCAATACCAATACCATCGAGGGAAGGGGCGAGGGAGGCCATATTTGTTCAATGACAGGGACAACGACGAGCAAAAATCAAGCTCTGGAAAATGGTTTGAGAAGTTAGTTTGATTTGGTCATATTTGGATTGTGGCGGATCGAACCGAGAGTCTATTGTCAAAATACCTTCCCTTCTGTACCAGTAGTATCACATACCCGTAGCAACTCACTGCTTCAGTCCGCTCGGAATCTTTGACTTCAGCCTGACAACTGGCGACATTTGAAAACTCAGAGAATCAACGATGATTGGTTTGCTGAGTGACTGTCATGATCAGACGGGATGGTCCATCCTTGAACTTTTGGGCTATTCTGTTTCGTTGCCGTACCAAACCGCGGGCGATTCAAAGGGACACGCCTGGACTGCGTTTGCCCGATAAACCCAAAACATTGTGAGATCTTGACAGCTGACCTGATAGCAACCTGGTAGTCTGAAATAAAATTGGCGTACAAGGAACCTAACAATTGTTCGTCCCATCACGAATACAGGTTGTACGAAATGTTTACTACGACAGACCAATTCCGAAAGCCAGTTTAAGGTGGAGAAAGTGTCGTGGGTCCCGCCTGACCTGCGTGTGTGATATGCACAACAATTTGATTTCTTATGGACATCCGCAGGTGGCTCCAGATCAAATGGTATTGGGCAACGGGATGATCCATTCTATCCTGTATACATCTAGCTCGAGGACATCCAATTCCTTGGCGCATTTCAAGGCGCAACGTGATCGCTTTCCAAAGAGTCAAAGACCATGTCTCTGACAATTCAACTAGTGGCTTACGATCCACTCCTTTCTCCTGCTCGCAGAGAAGTGCAATGCCTGCTACCTGAAGCATGAGAAGGATGCGCCAGCTGTCCCCAGGCTCCTGGGACTCTTGCCACTTACGCGGTGGGCATGACAAGTTTTATTTGTGTCTGTTAGTTTCGGGGGCCATTGACCTGTATTGTCCACGTGCAATAGATCTCCGCCTGCAGGTAGCATTCTAGCTAACCAAGTACATAGACGCACTTCCGGGCTTCCGCGCACACATTTATAGGGCATAAATCATGTCATTGTGGCTTTCGCACGACCTGAGACTGGACCCAGTTCGCTCCGTTCTTGAGTATTGCCACCTTCATATCGTCATCGGTCAGTCTGTCAAGCACACATAATTAGTGTCGATGGAAAATTGAGGGTGGACACACATGCACTTGCGGACAACCACTCAGCAATGTGTTAGTCACCTTGAAAGAAGGGTGGCGCCTATCAGTTAGAGGCTGACTCGCTTCTTCCCAAGAGGTAACTTGGTTCCACGATGGGTAAAAATATACCCTGGCGATCATTTTTCAGCGTTGAATAACTGGACCAACCAAGACAAGCCCACTTCCTACGCCTTGTTTCATCGATGGACGCCTTTTGGAACACAAGCCATACCCAGGAGTCTACATACTCCGCGAGCGAAAGAGTCACTTTTGCCTCTTCGAAAACAAGAATGTTCGTTGAAACCAACCAGGGCTGCGCCAAGCTCCTCGAAAATCGCGTCCGTTTACTTAGCCACCGGCCTAGTGAAAATGGCCTTTTCACACCTGGAGAGTTTCGAAACTAAGTATAACTGATAAGCAAATCACCAAATATTGGACGTCTTTTTGCGTTGATAGGACATTGAAACAGAGCTGACTGGGCTACATGTTTCTTCGCAGACTCAGAATGGATTTGGAAGCGGAGATCATTGTCCTATGCTTCATGTTGAAGATAGGCGCGATAGAATCAGAAGTGGTCTTGATATTTTCTTGACTTGAACCAGGAAACTGTACTCCGGATGACGTAGGGAGCATCCTTCGAAGAGCCAACCCCCAAACAAGGACTGTCAAATGCTGAATTCGGGAACGCTTCGAGAGCATACGGGTCTTCAAGCTTCAAGTCGAAGCATTAAGTGAAATCAGGCGTGCCGGCATTTGCTAGGTTACTGCTGGATGTTTGGATCTTGAGAATATAGACCCAAGTGATTAACCAGTCGAGAATGAAACGGACTAGTTGAGATCTTTGATCATGAAGCTGAGGCGCTGAAGAGCGCTGAAGCTTGATGTAGAGGGAGTACCCGAGTGAGTTTGCTGAAATAGTGAGAGTCGGGTTACGTTTAAAGTCACCTACTTACCGATGCGTGACCGTGACGTGATATGAAACGAATGAAGCCACAAAGCGGGAGTGCAGGAGCGAAAATCCGCCAGGCCCATGGTAAAAGCAGCTGAAAATTAGAAAAGGATGGATTCAAAGAATCAAAGTCGGGTGAATGCGATGTTGGTGACCTTGTTACAATGAAAGCTGTCACATAGGTCGGCGGCAAATCTGCCCTCATTGGTAGTAGTACCTTCAATGAGTTGACCACTCGGATATATACTGATTCGGGATATGATGGTCAATGTCAGTGATGTCGGCTATTCTTTGATTGTTGGAACGTCTCTGCGCATGCGGATGATCGAAGACCGCTGAGAAACAATAATTTCGCGCAAAAAATTCTGGGCAGCACGGAAGTTGAGGATTCATGGCTACTGGCAATAGCGAGACAATATAGAAAATTTGCTGTTTGAGCACGGTCTGCCGACGTGTCAAGATGATAACGAAGTAGTAGAGTGGTATGCGTACTACTTAAAATCGGGTACGGATCGCCCTTCGAGCCACGAGTTCGTTTCAGAAGATGTCCAGAAAGGCGTCAGAACTTGAGTTAATCCACAGTACTATATAGTGTCTTGTTCCGTACTCAAAGAGAAAAGCGCGGTTGAATGATTTGGTCGAAACCGCCAAGGCCCGGTCACATTTGTGACTCGCCGCATTCGCCTTACATCCAGATTCCACCTCCAGTCACCCATTTTCTTTACTCTTACGACCATGAGCTCTTCATATCCAATCCTCCCATCACGACCAATAACTCCTCACATCCCAACAAGCTGCCCCCAATGCAATTCAGACCTCGAATTCCCCATTCCAGTCCCACATCCTCGTTCTGGAACGCGGCTTCACATTCGGTGTTTTTCTTGCCAGTTCACAATTTCGCATGCCTTCTATCCGGCACAGATTCCCAACAGTAGTAACGCTTTTGCTGGAGCCACGCGATCAGCAGCGGGCAGCTCGACTGCTGGTCACAAGACCTCGTCAAGTCAAGGGATACCTGCGAGGAAAGGAAGGAAGATTGGGACTCAGGAACGGCCGTTGGAAACTGGGTACTATGATATCCTAGGGGTATCGATTAACGCTACCACGGATGATATTAAGAAGGCGTATCGTCAGTCTATTTGCTCCTGATGTGAGATTATTTTGACTGATCTGAACCCCAGGGCGGCTCGCGATTAAGCACCATCCTGATAAAAATCCTGATGATCCTCAAGCGGAAGAGCGGTTTAAAGAGATTGCTATCGCATATCAAACACTTTCCGATGAAACTCTGCGGAAGAAGTACAATGAGTTTGGGCCGAAGGAGAGCGCGCCGGAGGGCGGGTATGTCGATCCGGAGGAGGTGTTTGGGGCAATTTTTGGTGGTGATCGATTCACGCCAATTATCGGGCAGATCAGCCTGGCAAGGGATATGAAGGCGGCCTTGCAGCAAGCAGAGGAGGCTGAGGAAGATGAGGATGCATGGGGTGGTAAGAAACTCAGGGACGGGAAAGGGAGGGAGATTCTGACTGAGGAAGAAAAGGCGAAGAAGGACGAGAAGAGGCGGCAAAAATCTGCGGAGGTGGGCGAACATTTCGGGTTTCATCATTGAATTATCTGATTCGCCATAGAAAGCAGCCGTTCGCGCAGAGAGGATCCAAAAACTTGTGGATAATCTTGAGCGGAAACTGGGTATTTTCACAGAGTCTGCGACGGGTCCGGATGATCAAGATGTCACATCGAGCTGGCGGACAATAAGTGAGCTTGAGGCCGAGTGAATGCTTAATACCTATCTCGATGATCCTTAGTTCTCATTCCGCATTCTTCTTTTTAGGGAACTCAAACGGGAGTCCTATGGGGTAGAACTACTTCAAGCCATAGGGTTCGTGTACGTTTCAAAGGCGAAACATCACCTTGCAACAAACCAGACATTCCTCGGCGTTGGTGGGTGGTTGCATAATGTTCAAGGGAAGTACCATGTTTTCAGCGAGACGTGAGTGGTCTCTTCTATCTCGCCATCTTTCTCTACATAATCTATACCGACATCAGGGTTTCAACCCTCCGATCGGCAATCGAACTGAAAACTGTGTTCGACCAAATACAAGCCGCGGAGAAAGCCGGCAATTTGAGTCCGGAGGAAAAGAAGAAACTTGAGGAACAGGCTGCTGAGAAGGGGCTTCAGGCACTCTTCAAGGTTTGTCTACATTTCTTCAATACCGTACAACTATTTAGACTCGTCTCCAGGGAGCGAAACTCGAAATCGAATCAGTTCTACGCGAAACATGCGACCGCATCCTTACAGAGCCATCCATTACACGGGATAAGGCACAGCTGCGGGCTGTGGCGCTGCAGATCTTGGGTGAAGCGTATATGGCAGTAAAGAAGGACGGCCAAGGACAAGGGGATGAGAGTGAGTATGTTCGTGTTGACACGAAGAGTAGTCGGGCAAGGGATGGGAATTAGAATATTCAATATCGGCTTCTTACTCGCATGTTGGCAACGAAGGGAGGGAGTTACCGGCTAGTACTCACGATCATTCTTGAAACTTGCAATGTGTTGTAGATTATATCATACTTAATCGGACAATATAGAACATCAGAAAGGTCATCTAGCATTACAAGCATGTTTTAACGATCAATAAACCAAGAACTATGGACTCGGGCTATTGTTCCGTAGGGTCTGCACTTTCAGATGCCACACCTGAGGTTGTAGGAGCAGAGCCACCTGGTTTGGCGTTCTTGCCCTTTCCCGGAGGAGGCGGGTGGTAAACCTTTTCCTGATAGTGGAAACAAGAGTTTCGATCAGAACAAAGTCATTGGCCAAACCTCCCGCACAATCTCACCTTCTTCTTCTTCTGGTCCTGTTTCGCGTTCGGATCAGGATAAGCAAGTTTCTCCACTTTCTGCCACTCCTCATTCTCTTGGAACGATTTACGGATTGGATCGAGCAGACTGATGATAGCATGGATGACGGCAGTCTTCAGGTCTCCGGGATGTAGGTTCTTGGATGCGAAATCCTTCTGCATATCCTCAAACGAACTATAATGTATCAACCCTCCTCCAGACTTTATACTCCGCTCAACAGTGAACACCGTCCCTTCTGGGGCATCATCAGTCACAAAGGGCTTCGGATCCTCAGCGGGTGCTTGCCCGCCTGAGGTGTCTGCTTGCGGACGATCCAATCGCAGTTGGCTAATGGGAATTAGGACAGCTTGGATGAATGCCAGGACGCTGTTCTCTTTAATGTTGCCCTCTTCACAAAATGCGAGTTTGATCTTCTTCCGTACGAGTTCGGGAGGGTCAAGAAGGTCGATTTTGGAGCTAGGGTCGGAAGACGACATTTTGCCGGCTGCGAGGCTAGGGACCATCGCATTCATGAGATGGGCGCGTTTAGCGTAGCCTAGGCGAGGAAGATAGAGTTCAGCGAAGGTGAATATTTTTCGCTGGAGGAGAAGGATTGGGTTAGGATTTATCTAAAAAGGAATTAGAGAACTATTGTGTCTGACTTGATCGATACCGCCGAATTGGAAATCGACGTCTAGGTACTGCTCATCTAGGGCTTGCAGTCCCGGGTAGATCAATCCGCTAAGAAGGGGATTTTCCACCTGTTTCACGACCTCCGCCCCTGCTTTCTTGGCATCGTGCACCGTTACTATGGCGCATAATTTGTAGACGTCGAGGTTGTACTCTTTGGTGAGCTGGTAAGAAGAGCCTTGTACGAAGCGCAGCCTAGAAGTGGGGATACCGAGGGAGGTAAACACAGCGAGGAGGAGGTATTGGTAGAATTTCGTGCGATGCTCGACAAGTTCAAGTGGGGCCTTTAAGTTGTCGAGAAAAGCATGCTGATCTATAACAGAAAGAGGCTTAATTCCATGCTTTATTTGAGTCGAGGAGTGATGGGTATCAGCAAGATCTGAGAACCAAAGCAGATTGCACTGCTTGAATGAGGCTCGGCGGCACCAATTCCAAACGTGAGATCTCCAAATCTCTGCCTCTTGGAAAGCTAGAGATGAAGACTCACCTGCAAGCAAAATCGTAACCTTCGCCAAGGTCATTGATCAGGAGGCCGCCAACTTAAGTTCAAATCAACAAGAAAGACAAGGTTCATCCTCGGCACATCTGAGGGATCTCAAAAACACATCCCATGTACTCGACCCAGGAATTGGGAGGCAATGTACATTTTCCTGGGATTGTGGGTACAATATCATAGATACGTACCTCAACTCCCGCTCGCAAAAAGTCGGCAATCTTGGTCAACGGAACGAAATAACCGATGTGTGCTGTATTGTGGGCTCAGGATCGCCGGGGAGGGGGTATGGATTGGGGCTGCTCACGTCTTCCGGTCGGGGCCGCCCCTGTACATGAAAGGTCAGAGTCGGATAAAAAAATAGAAGTGAGATGAACGCGCCCCAGTAGCATTTTGGAGATCTGCCTTCAGCAAGAATGGATTTGATTAGGTCTCCACCAAGTACTTCCTGTAGTCGTCGGGTGATGATCTCATATTTTTCTTCTGCAGTTCCCGTTGATGCCATTATACGAGTTATTCGCCAGATGAAAGGTTCAACAACAGTTGAAGTCAACTTGAAGTTGACTTGACTCGAAGAAAAAGTTCGGAAATAGCCGTGCCCGTTTTGGATGAATAGGACGTGACTAATATCAATTGCGTATACATACTAAGTGTTTCTCATGACACCCCCAATTATAAACCCTCCCAAAAAATCTTTCGAGATATTCTATTGATCCGTCAATGATCTGTCTTTTACTCTACGAATAAGATCTATGTTTTTTTGTTCGAATTCCTGACATGCATCGATCAGCAATTTCGCGTCGACTTCCTCAGCCTGTTCTCCAACTGCCATGACAAGAGAACTGCAGTCAGCCCATTGCGATACCAAAATAAGGACTTCCACTCACTTTTTTCAAACGTGCACTGATTGATTAACCTTTTAATCATCTTGGTTTGGACCGCTTCGTTGAGTTCTGTGATTCCCCAGTAGAGTGCAAGGCGTATGATATCAAAGAGCTCTGTTTGTTCCAGTGTGTCGACGTCGGGAACACTGCCAATATAAATGTAGTCTGTATCTTGTGTTAAGAATGATCAGGAGCAAGAGAAAAGGAGGTATTCACCGAGGGTAGATTTCAAACATGAACTCGAATGCATCACAGGGACTTCAACCGGATTTTCTGCTGACGCAGGACCTGATTCATGGAATTCGCCACAGAATAAGTCCTGGAAATATTCACTTGTGGAAACTAACAGAGAACGATGAGCAGGGAACTCATCCCCGTTCAGGGCAATGAAGACCACGTCGGTCAACTTTTGTGTTTGACGCATAGAATTGAAACATGAACGTAATGAAGTCAACTGCACGTCGGGAGATGAAACCAGCGTCGTGGGACATGTTGCATTCACGATCTCTTCTACTCCAGAGACAAGTAGAAGATCCCTGAAGGGGACCAAGAACTTTCGAACGGAGTATAAGCCACTTGAATCGAAAATATTGAAGGACAGCTCATCGGCACAGTGCCATACCCAAGCATTATGCGATGGATCATCAACGTTAAGGAATAGGGGCTCGTTGTGGTGCTGAATCATGATATCCCGTGCCTCGTCGTACTGGGCATTGAGCCATTTGTAAGTCGCTTCAAGGTCGGAGAGTACATGTTCACTGGAAGGGTTATCATTTGCAACTTGAAGGGTCAGGGTGCGGAGATGTGCGACCTGCAGTGGGTCAGTGACAGAAATTAAAAAAGGCCAGCAAACAACGGGTGAACTGACCACTTCACCGACGGAGGGTTTCCCCAAGTCCCTATTCGCAAGCAAAACTCTTTCGTCGGGTGGTATCAGGAAGAGGGCTCTCTGAGTCCACGCAATCGCTTCGAATTCTAGCCGAACGACTTCACTTGGAGCGACGACATTCGGCAGGGGCTTCACATATTTCGAGTCCCCCAAAACCATCATTGATCGTTGTCGTACATTGTCGCGCGGAATGAACTGCAAATAGTCAAGTTGATGCCACAAACTTTGCCTGTTCGACCTAATGCACATGGGTAAGTCTTCGCCATAGGCCTGAAATACTGCACCTGCTCGCTCTACTCTGTTCATCCCCAAAATGTCCTCGTGTATGGATGTAGCGCAAGTTTTAAAAATATCCAGGTCCAAATCTACTTGACGCGTTAATCCAAAAGAATGGAGTCTGATTTCTAGGTGTCGGAACCTCTCGAGGATGAGGCGTTCGGTGCTCGTTCCAAAGGCGGCGACAAACAATGGGTCTCTGGAGTATAAGTTGCTTGATTCGACAAGTACGCGGTTACCATTCGGTATGAGGATATCGCGAGAATCCGACTCGCGGTTGTCAAGTATCGTTTCTAGTAAGCGTTCGTAAACCGGCAGATCATTTTGGGAAAGTATCCTTGGCAGCTTGAGTTGGTCCCGGAATTGATAATAAGATAGGGGCTGGACATGCAAGTGAACAAGTGTTGAATGGTACTCCACAAACGGAATTCCCATGAATCGAACGGCAACATCTCGTGCGACTTCACGGGGCAGCATTGTAATTTCTGATGCCGGTCTGAAACGGAGGTCTTGATTCATATATGATTCACGCCAGATCGGCAAACTTCGGGCGGCGGCTAATAAATTTGGTGTGAGGACAATGGTTATGTTTTGCCGGGCCCAATCGGCGAAATCCTGGTGGGTTCCGTAGTCAAGGCTGTCGAAACGCCGAGGAATTGAGGACTTTATGGTTTCAAAGAACGCGAGGACATGCTCGAAGCAGAATGGTGGAAAATCTGCCTTAACTTGGAGGATTTCACGGAGAGCTGAGGGGAAGTCGCTACTTCGATTGTCGACAATTGTGGCTCCAAGCTTATCCAAACAGCGCCACAGCCATTTCGGCTGCGAAAGAGTGGTCTGGATTACAGTAGGGGGCTTGCACTGCTCGAGGGAGACATAGAAAGTCGGCTTCATGGTACGCACCAGGGGAAAGGAGGATATATGCGCATTAGTCACTTGTAAATGCTTATACTCTGTCCAAAAGGTGGAAATCCACACTTCTTCAGCTGGGGTCATCCCATCCCGCTCCATATCCTCTGGGATACGTTCTTGAACAAGCTTTCGAATCGCGGAATCAGTTAGCTTAGTTACGTTAAGGCCCTTGTCGAGAAGTTGGTCGGCAATGAAACCGGGATGTACCAGATGATGCGAAGGGAAAAGGGGGCGATTGGCGAACAAAGGCTTCCATACATAGTACGATTTAGGGTTTTCGACTCGTTCGATAGTCGCGAGGGTACCATCCGCAAGTGGCAGCAACGGAAGTCCGACGAGGTCCTCCGCTCCGTTTCCGAGCATAAAAGAGATGAGGGATTTCATCTCATGGAGACCCGATTGATCTGGTGAAAATATTGACAAAAATCTGGCGGTCTCCCGAATGATCTCGTTCTTTACAAAGGCTGTGTCGACAAATCTAATATTTGCTTTACAGCGCTGATGAACCCGGGGTGGAAGCTCGACGAGCTTGGGAGATCGGAGTATTGAAAGAACTTTGGTCACCGGAGACGGGAGCTCCCCCAAAAGAACTGCCTCCCCTGGGAGGCAGGAACGCGAGCTATACACACTGAGGAAAACAGGCCTTTCGGTGTTCGCCAGATAGGTAGAATAGAATTCATCCACAAGGGTGCGAGTGATGGTATCATGATGGAGTGTATTGCCTGGCCACCAATCCTTGTTGCCTCCTCGATGGCGAAGTATATCTGCGAGAAGGAAAAGATAAAGTGGTGGAAGGATGGAAGACAATAACCATTGGTTATATTTTGACTCCAAGCTCCCATAATCATCGAACCTGATATTCCTCCGGTCTGAGGCCAGGATGAATGACGCTGTCAAATGAACTGGTAGAGTGGTTTCTATCGGAAGCGGTAATGTCGAGAAGAGGCCGTGAACAGCGTTCACTTGAATAATGTCAGTTGCATTTAGACGAGCGGCCAACCCAACCACAATGGGTGACCGGAGACGATGCTTTTCGACGAGAGACCCGAATTCGCCCGGAAGTACAGCACCTGGGACAGTTACCGACGTAACTTCCCAATCCTCGTTGACGTTGCAAGAGAGAGAAGAAAGGTTGCCGAAGATGTGTATTATTTCGGATTTATAGTCGCCGTCAAGGTGTGGTGCGTCACGGCGGACGGAGAGCGACCAGCCAGGTGATTGATTACCTGCGCTGTCACGATGAAATGTTTTGATGGTTTTAAGTTTCGTGAAAAGAAGGGATTGTTGAGCTGATTTCTGGTAGGGTTTGACAATGCTCTCCCACACATCGTGGGCAGTTCGAGGGGTCTTCAAGATAGAATCACGGTTGGTGTGCGAGATGTTTCTCAGTGGGAGTCTGAAGAGAGTCTGGATATTTGTGAGGATAAGTTTAGTCCACAACTGTCTGACTCTGGACAGACTTACACCATTGTAGAAAGTCGATGACATGTGAAAGTCGAACAAACCATACAGTGGAGCGAGGTGATCAGAATAACATCTATATGCACGAATGAATATCACTAATTTTTCAAATAGTTGTAACGGACCGTTTAATTTGCTGTAACGGAAGGAGGAGTGATGCCCAATCTGGAATGGGAAGATGTGTCTTTGACGGATCCAAGAACAATACCTGATCCCCGGAAACAACCATGGCCATCTAAAACGAGATGATGACTCAAAGCGATTATCTCTCGATTGTTAATGCCGACTAACCTCTGTGAAGTGGTACATAGAAAGCGCGCCGAGTCCAAATTGACCAATAGTACAAGTTTTACCCACTTTGCCACCTGTACCAATGCGACGAATACCCTCAAAGTCCTTGTCTGTAAAAGTCCCATTGTTGTAAATGACCAAGGAAGGACACGACTGGAATGGGGCCATCGCAGAGGAGAGAAGCATTGAGTCAGGAGCCTGGAATTCATCAACGAGGATTCCGAAATCTGAGGCCTCAGCATCGACAGCATTCGCCAGAAACTCTGTAAAGATTTGGTGTTCAGTATACTCCGCGAGGACATTACGAATCCTAGTAGTGAGCTGCTCTCCCATATCAATGCCAGGATTTTTCAAATAGAGGAATTTGAGTCCTAGACGTTCCATTCGAAGTTTGGTCACTAATGTCTCGTCCACCTTGGGATGAGCAAGAAAAAAATCGTCATGGTGGATGAGGACATGACGATCTTGAATGTCATTATAGAGAAGGTGGGCAATAGGATGGGGTTGGAAGTTATTGTCGGGGACATAAATATTTGCTCGCTCCTCATCAGTCAGATCTTCGGGCAGTCCATGTAATATGCGTATAGTCTGGTCTGCGATTTCCGCACAAGGCGACTGCTGGTTCAAGCTTCTGATTTCAGCCAGAAGAGCAACCCGTGATGGCCTGCCGTTGTAGCATTTGAGATGTATTTTCAACTTGAAATGAATGTATCTTACCTGTCAGTGCATCCCATACGCAAGAGGAACTTCCGTGTCGGTTCGGCTAAAGTTGGTGATACTTGGTGAAATCCTGGGAGATCAGAAGTGGACGAGAAAATTGCATGAGAGGTCTTCGCAAGACGTCCAGACGAAGTAGGAACCCATGGCAGGTCGGAAGTGATGATACATAGGTTATGTATGTGTTCATCGGTGAGTAGTCGTCGGGCAAATTCCTTGATTAGTACTTTGAGCTTTTTATAAGGGTTGGGCCTCTGTAATAGAAGCTCGAGTTGTTTGGTCAAAATACAGAGAGGTATTGGTTCATCCCAGCCGAGGCTCGTCCGAAGTGAAGAAGAAATGGTGATATTCCTGTCAACCAAAGGCAGAACTTCATCGAATAATTCTGGAGTACTGGATCCACGATCGCGACATTCTTGTGGTCCCAGAATTCCGCCGGCAGTTGGCAGCCACTTCGCCTCCAGTGGAATGTCAAGTTGAGTACAATCCAATCCGGAACGGTACAGTAGGCTGAGGAGGTTACGAGCAATCCCGGTAATGCCATTTGTAGACGAATTGTTCAAAGAGATGAACTGGATGCGCTCTTGAACAATGTCGACCGCAAGGTCACTTCTGAACAATCGAAGAGCGCTTATATCACCGACAAGGGCCACTTGCTGTGAGATGCAGGGAAGATAATGGTCGCTGTGTGTGAACAAGCCAGCAAGTTCCGACTTCGGATCGACTACATTTCCAGGTGATTGCATGGTTCCATCTGCCACGATAATAAATGGGACTTGCTGCAGATATTGGAATATGCTAGGCGGGAGGCGATTGTGATTTTGATACATGTACTTCACGAATCCGTTTTGAAGATGCTCGGGTTGCTCGGGAAAGTGGTCGAGAGCTAGTGTTAAGACATCAAGTTCCGACAGTGGACGACTGCCGGGTTCCAGATAAGGCAAGATGGTGAGATCAACAAGGGCGCCATCGAGATACAGGAAGTCGTGAATGCTAGGCAAGATGGTCATATTGGTAACACCCTTGACAACCTTCCCTTCAGGGACACACTCCCATACTCTTAATCCGTTACACCCATCTGCCCTGTTGTCGGAAGGTTCAAGGAGAGGGAAAATCGGTAATGTGCGGAGTTTCCTTCGTTGTGGTTCGTCCAACGGCCCCTTTCGACGACATGATTCCGGAACGCAGCGTACAATATGCCTTAAAATCGCATCAGCTGCGGTCCAGTCAATTTGGCGACTGTGACCAATTTGCACGTGGTCGAGAAGATTGTAGATATCAAATGGCGATTTTATGATGAGATCGTCGCACTCGTTTACAGCGCGTCGCGCGGAAGGCGAGAATTTAAAGTGAAGGAAACAGATGTCCAGTGTTTCGAGAATGCCCAGCAAGACAGGATTAACTCCGATTTCAGAGAATATCCCATTCTCGGGAGATTTCAGACCGTCCCGGGAGGGCAGAAGATAAAACTGGCGTATGGAAGGATATAACATCCCTCGAGCTGACCAGTTGCTCAACCACTCCCAAAATAACGACAGCCATTGGACGACAGTATCACCAATCGTCCCTTGCAAAAGGTTTTGGCTGAGAGGATTGGCGTATACTCGGAGATACTCGACGACCCGCTCGGGAGTCAGT
>Ga0210402_10002309_pt1 | contig 18686 bp, 17 predicted proteins | sample IncBWC7MmetaG_FD_161055 | JGI IMG/M metagenome (GOLD analysis project Ga0210402, IMG submission 161055) | Forest soil microbial communities from Barre Woods Harvard Forest LTER site, Petersham, Massachusetts, United States - Inc-BW-C-7-M | ecosystem: Environmental > Terrestrial > Soil >... | reverse complement strand
CCTGCTGCAAACACACGTCATGCGGAGTATTGTTAACACTCAGCCGTATTCCTGCGTCTACCCTGCGAGACGTTTCTTATCTCCATGGACCCAACGTGGCCGCACTCTCTGAACTCCGCTCTCCCCACCCCGGCCCGCCGGCCATGAATACTCCCCTCGAACCCGGCGGCCCAGACGATGCCCTCATCCGCGCCGCGCAGCTTGGCGACCGCGCCGCCTTCGGGCTTCTCTACGCTCGCTACTCCCGCATGGTCCACGGAATACTCCTCGCCCGAGTTCCCTTCTCCGACGTCGACGATCTTGTGCAGGATGTTTTTCTCCAGGCCTTGCCTCGCCTCACCACTCTTCGCGAACTCTCGCGCTTCCCCGGCTGGCTAGCCTCCATCGCCCGCAATCGCGCCATAGATTTTCATCGCCGCGTGAAACCCACCGACGAATTCGATGAAGAATCGAACTCCACGCAATCCAACACTCCCGCTCATTCCGCGAATCATTCCTCGCACTCCAGCGCCGAAGCCCACGCCGTCCTCGAAGCCATCCGCTCGCTCCCCGATGCTTACCGCGAGCCCCTCATCCTTCGCCTCGTCGAAGGCATGACCGGCCCCGAAATCGCCGCCCGCACCGGCCTTACCCACGGCTCCGTTCGCGTCAATCTTCATCGCGGCATGCAGCAGCTCCGCGAAATTCTTGGCCGCAAGGCTTCGCCACCCACTGGGGGTGCGCTATGACGAAAAATCCAACCAACTCTGAAAATGAAAAAATGACGAACCAAGACTATCTCTGGGACACTTCAGGCACGCCTGACCCCGAAATCCAGCGCCTCGAATCTCTCCTCGCCGATTTTCGCCACGCCGACGGCACGCTCGTTCTTCCCGCCGAACTGCCCGCCGCTCCGCCCAAATTCCGCGCCTTGCTAGTTCCCATGCTCTCGCTGCCGCGCCTCGCAGCAGCCGCCACGATTCTGCTTGGAGCCGGTCTCACCTTATTTTTCTTATCGCGCCCGAAACCCGCGCCTGAGACCGGCCCGGCATGGGAGGTCGCCAATCTGCAAGGCGCTCCGCAAATCGGCGCGAAGGCAATCGCCGCGGATCAAGCCGTGGCGAAACTCCATGTCGGCCAGACGATCGTCACCAATGCGGATTCCCGCGCTTCCCTCTCTCAGGCCGATCTCGGCGAGATCCGCATCGATCCCAACTCCCGCGTGCGTCTCGTCCAGACCGACACAAATCGCAAACGCATTCAGCTAGACGTCGGCACCATTCACGCCGCCATCTGGGCGCCGCCGGGCACGTTTGTTGTTGACACACCTTCCGCCGTCGCCATCGACCTCGGTTGCTCCTACACTCTTCACGTCTCGCCCGATGGCTCCGGTGAACTTCACACCACGTATGGCTGGGTCGGCTTTCATCTCCATGGCCGCGACTCTTTCATCCCTGCCGGCGCGATGTGCTCCACTCGCCCCGAGCTCGGCCCGGGCATCCCGTATTTCGAAGATGCCACGCCCGCGTTCCGCGATGCGGTTGTCCAATTCGATTCGAGCTCGGAAAATTCATCTGACCGCAGCGCCGCGCTCGCCAAAATACTTTCTGAAGCCCGCGCGCACGATGCGCTGTCCCTCTGGCATCTCCTCTCCCGCGCCGACGCTACCGAGCGCGCACAGGTCTACGCCCGCTTCGCCGCGCTCGTCCCACCCCCCAAAGGCATCACTCGCGCCGGGATCCTCAGTCTCGATCAATCAATGCTCGACCTCTGGTGGAACTCCCTCGGCCTCGGTGAAATTTCCACCTGGCGCTTCTGGGAACAATCCGCTTCGCCGCAACCGTCCCCCAACTCGCAACAATTGCTCCAAAGAAAACAATCTCTCCTGAACCAAGCACCTTAGCTCGAAATCGAATTCCACACGCAACGTCTCCTCGCAACTCTCCGCGCCCTCTCCGGACCTCCTTCTTCCTCTGTGGCGAACTCTTCTCATTTTTCCCTGTTAACACCCTCCACTGCCGTCGCGTCTTCACTCATGAACGCGCATTTCGCCCACCCGGAGGCATCCCCATGAAACTCAATCGCCTTTCAATTCAATATCTGGTCCCCGCCCTTCTGCTAACACTTCTGTTCTCAGCAAACTCCGCTGTCGCCGGTCCGCCCCTGCTCTGCCACGCCTTCGATATTGGCAATGCCAAATCTCTTCCGTGGATCAGCCACGACTGGAACCTCACTGGCAAGGAAACCTACGACGTCAACAATCTCATCGCCGACACCATCGCCATTCTCGACACTGACCCCACGGTCCTGGTCCATATGGAAACTCTCCGCCGCGCCACCCTCTACTCTCAAATAGATCCCTACTCAGCGAAGCGCCTTCTCATTAAGCTCATGGCGCGATCCGAATCTGCCGCCCAAAACTCGCCCGCCGCGGCGCTCGCTCTCTTCGACCTCGGTTATTTCGCCAAATCCCTCGATCAGTTTCAGTGGGTTCACAAGGACGCTGCGAACCCAGCGCAAGGCCTCGATGGCTATGCCCTTGTGAGCAAAGCCATCCAACTCCGCGGCAATGATCCGCAAATGGAATTCGCAGCCGCAATCATCGCGCTCAACGCTGGCTCCTCCGAACGTCAGGACCACGCACAGAAAGCCATCGCCGGTGCCAAGAACGATCCTCTACTCGCCAAAAATCTTTCCTCCCACTTTCGTGACGCGCAATCAGAAACCATGGCCGAAATGATTTTCCGCAGTGCAAGTGTGAAGGTGGCGCACCAATGAAATTCCTGACAACGGGCGCCGCCCGCCTGCGGCTCCTTCATCATTTCTTCCCACTCCGCCTCTTCGTCGCCGCACTTTTCTTCGTACTTCCATTCTCCATGCGTCATGCCAACGGGAAACAGCTCCCCGAAAACGACCTCACCGTTCACGAATGGGGCACCTTCACCTCTATTGCCAGCCCCGACGGCGATTCCATGGACTGGCTCCCACTGACCGGCTCCACCGACCTTCCCTCCTTCGTCGAACATTTTCGCGAAGTCGCTTTCAAGGGCGGCCTGCGCGGCACCACCCGCATGGAAACGCCTGTCCTCTATTTCTATACACCACGTGAACTCACTGTCTCCGCCAGCGTCTCCTTTGCCAAAGGCCTCATCACCGAGTGGTATCCCCATGCCGACTCCGCCAATCCCGCCCTTACCACCCGCGATTATTCGCTCTTCAACGAAAAATCCCCCGGCGCCATCGCATGGAACTCCGTTCACATCGATCCGCACGGCTCCACCGATTTCCCGATGAACAATTCCGAAAATCACTACTTCGCCGCGCGTCGCACTTCCTCCGCCCCGATCTCCGTCGAAACTCCTTCCGGCCCGCAGCATGAAAAATTCCTCTTCTATCGTGGTGTCTCTGCTTTTTCCGTTCCGATCAACGCCACCGTCGCCTCCGACTCCACCATCCATCTGCAAAACCAGCTCCCCGAAGAAATCCCCGCCGCCATTCTCTTCGAGCGCCGCGGCGCGCAACTCGGCTACCGCATGCTGGGCCCCCTCCACGACCAGGCCGCCTACGCTCCGTTGCAACTCTCCGCCTCGCTCGATTCCCTTTCCACCGCTCTCGAAGGCATCCTCATTTCCCAAGGCCTCTTCCCCGACGAAGCCCACGCCATGCTCGAAACCTGGAAATATTCCTGGTTTGAAGAAGGTTCCCGCCTCATCTATATCGTTCCTCGCCACTTCATCGATTCCGTTCTGCCCCTCCGCATTGCGCCCACGCCAACCGCAACCGCCCGAGTCTTCGTAGGACGCCTCGAACTCATCACTCCCGCCACTGAACGCGCCGTCGAATCCGCCTTCGCCTCCAACGATCAAGCCACCCTCGCCAAATACAACCGCTTTCTCGAGCCCATCCTCCGCAGCATGATCCCGAAATCCACCGACCCTGCTCGCAACGAACAACTGGAACGCTATTTCCAGGAAGTTTCTGCCCGGCTGTACGCCAACTCCAAAAACTGAACGAAAATCTGCGCTTTTCCCGGCCTTACTTGACCCAAGCCCCCTCCACCCCTAAAATAGAAGTTTCACCGTGACGCAATTTTCTGATCTGTTGAATTCATTCTCCAGCCCAGTGGCCACCCGCTGGGCTGCGCTGTTTCTGGCCGGTGGCACTGCCGCTCCGATGCGCTGGGCGTCCCGCAACAAATTAAATACAAGAGGCTGCCATGATTGATGGTCCAATTCCCGAAGCTCTTACGTTTGACGATGTTCTCCTCCTCCCCGGCAAATCCTCCATCCTGCCGACCGAAGTCGACCCCACCACGAAATTCACCCGCAAGCTCTCCATCAACATTCCTCTCGCCTCCGCCGCCATGGACACCGTCACCGAATCACGCCTGGCCATCGGCATCGCCCGCCAGGGCGGCATTGGCATCATCCACCGCAATTTCCCGATCGACCGCCAGTTCGAGGAAGTGGACCGCGTCAAGCGCTCCGAATCCGGCATGATCGTCGACCCCGTCACCATTTCTCCCGACATCACCCTCCGCCAGGCCCTCGACATCATGACCAAGTACCGCATCTCCGGCCTGCCCGTCACGCGCGGCACTCGCCTCACCGGCATTCTCACCAACCGCGACCTTCGCTTTGAAAAAAATCACACGCAACTCGTCGGCCAGGTGATGACCAAAGACAATCTCGTCACCGTTCCCGTCGGCACCACCCTCGACGAAGCCGAAAAAATTCTCCAGAAGCACCGCATAGAAAAACTCTTGGTCGTTGATCAGGATTTCAACCTCAAAGGCCTCATCACCGTTAAAGACATTCAGAAAAAATTGGAATATCCCCGCGCCGCGAAAGATGATCACGGCCGCCTCACCGTCGGTGCCGCTGTCGGCGCTACCGGCGATTTCCTCGAACGCGCAGTCGAAATGGCTAAAGCGAAAGCGGATGTGCTCGCCATAGACACCGCGCACGGCCACACCGAACGCGTAATGGAAGCCATCAAGGCCATCCGTCGCCGCCTGCCCGAAATGCAAATCGTCGCCGGCAACGTCGCCACCTACGAAGCCGCAAAAGATCTCATCGCTCTCGGCATCGACGGCCTGAAAGTCGGAATTGGCCCGGGCTCCATCTGCACCACGCGAATCGTCACCGGCGCCGGCGTTCCGCAAATCACTGCCATCGTCGAAGCCTCCAGAGCCGCGAAAGGCACCGACGTTCCGGTCATCGCCGATGGCGGCATCAAATATTCTGGCGACATCACTAAGGCCCTCGCCGCCGGCGCGTCCTGCGTCATGATCGGCAGCCTTTTCGCCGGCACCGAAGAAGCGCCCGGCGAAACGATTCTCTATCAGGGCCGCACCTTCAAATCGTATCGCGGCATGGGCTCCACCGGCGCCATGAACGCAGGCTCCGACCGCTACTCGGTCGTGCAGGATTCGACCGAGAGTGGCAAGTCCGTTCCCGAAGGCGTCGAAGGTCGAGTCGCTTACAAAGGCCCACTCAGCGGCCTAACAGATCAACTTGTCGGTGGCCTCAAAAGCGGTATGGGCTACGTCGGCGCGCGCACCTTGAAAGAACTCGCCGAAAAAAGCAAATTCGTCCGCATCACCGCCGCCGGCCTGCGCGAATCCCACGTCCACGACGTAGTCATCACCAAAGAAGCCCCCAATTACCGCATGGAATAGGGCAAAGTAGCACAGGCTTCAGCCTGTGTTGTTGGGTTTCTCTTCCCTTCATAGGGCCCGCCTTCCGAGGCGGGCCGCTCTTCGATTGCAATCTTGCCTGCTCGTATCGCCTGCCCACATACCAATCCAACCCTCCCAAACATCCAATCACCATGCGCCAGGCAACCATTGGCCGGCAGGGAGTCCGCGCTTGAATACTCGAATCGTCTACGCCATTTCCATCATCCAATCCATCCTTCTCCTCGTGCATCTCTTCCTTTACGAAACCTGGATCGCCCTCCATGGCGCGCCCAGCCAACCGTGGCTGCTACTTCTGCAAGTCGCCGTCGCGCTGCTTTCGGTCAGCTTCCTGGCCTCTTCGCTCCTCGCTCATCGCTTTTTCAATCGCCCGGTCCGCGCGTACTACCGCCTCGCCAGTGTCTGGCTAGGCTTCGTGAATTTCGCCTTCGCGGCCGCGTGTCTTGCGTGGATCGCGGTCGCCGTCACTGTCGTTTTCAATCTTCCGTTCAGCCAATCCGGCATCGCGGTCTTTTTCTTCGGCCTCGCCATTTTCGCCACGCTCTATGGCCTCGCCAATGCCGCCACTCTCCGCATCAAGCGCGTCACCGTAAAACTCCCCGGCCTTCCCGCCTCCTGGCGCGGACGCGTCGCCGCCCTGGTCACGGACACGCATCTCGGCCACATCAAGGGCCGCAATTTCATCTCGCGAATTGTTACCACGCTCCGCCAGCTTCGTGCCGATGTGGTCTTCATCAGCGGCGACATGTTTGACGGCACCCACGTAGACGCGCCGCGACTTGTCTCTCCCTGGCGCCAGCTTTCTCCTAGGTTTGGCTCTTACTTCGTTACCGGCAATCATGACGAGTTCTCCGACTCCAATGGCTATCTCTCCGCCATCCGCAACTCGGGCATTCGCGTCCTCAACAACGAAACCGTAAATCTCGACGGCCTCCAGGTCCTCGGCGTCCCGTATCACGACTCCGCGAACCCCGAGCGCTTCCGTTCCATCCTCGCCAGCGCCGATCTCGACCGCTCGCGCGCCAGCGTCTTGCTCTCCCACGTGCCGCACTCTTTGCCCATCGCCGAAAAGCAGGGCATTTCGCTGCAACTTTCCGGTCACACACACGGCGGCCAAATCTTCCCGTTCACCTGGTTCACTTCGCGTATCTTCGGCGCCTACACCTACGGCCTCAAGCGATTCGGCGACCTCCTCGTCTACACCTCCAGCGGCGCCGGCACCTGGGGCCCGCCCCTGCGCGTCTGCACTGCCCCCGAAATTGTCCTGATTCACTTCGAGTGAGGATATGTAGGGGCGGAGTTTGCTCCGCCTTCTTCTCCTACCGCGCTGTCCACCCGCCATCGATCAAAATCGTCTCGCCCGTAATCAACGACGCCGCCGGCGAAGCCAGAAACACCACCGTGCCCGCCACTTCCATCGGCTCCCCAATCCGGTGCAACCCCGCAATCCGCTCAATCGTGTCCGCACGAAACGCCGAATCCGCCAGCGCCGCCTCCGTTCCGGGCGTGCGAATAAACGTAGGCGCCACGGCATTCACTGTGATGCCATGCTTGCCCCATTCCACAGCCAAACATTTCGTCAAATGTGCAATCGCCGCCTTGGTCATGCAATAGATCGATTCCGTCGGCAGCGCTGCAAATCCCGCCTGCGAACTCATGTTGATAATCTTTCCGCTTCCCTGCCGGATCATCACGCGCCCAGCCGCCTGGCTGGCAAAAAACGTCCCCTTCAAATTCACCGCCACCGTTAAATCAAAATCTTCTTCGCGCACCTTCTCCGCCGGATTTTCCGGCCCCAACCCCGCGTTGTTCACCAGGATGTCCAGCCGGCCAAACTCTCTCGCCGTTTCCGCCACCGCCCACTGAACCTGATCCAGTTTGGTCATGTCCATCTGCAGCGGCAGCGCCCGCCGCCCCATCGAGCGTATCTCTTCCGCCAATCCGCTGTCCGCCTTCACGTTGCGCAAGCCCAGCGCCACGTCCGCACCTGCATGCGCCAGCGCCAGCGAAATCGCGCGCCCCAATCCCCTCGCCGCCCCGGTAACCAGCGCGACCTGCCCCGCCAATTCAAAATTCGGAAATTCCATAGTCGCCTCTCAAGCCGTGCGCCGTTCAGTATAGCCCGCTCGTCGCCCACCAACGACATCGTCTTAAACTCTTTCTGGGAATCTGCCCGTTGCTTTCTTTCCGCGAATGCACTAGAAACATCTCTCGACTCTTAATTCAAAATAAATCTCAGGGACGCCACTCAATGAAAATATCTCGCATACTATTTTGTTTCTCCCTTCTTCTCCTCCCGGCAGTCTCCGCCGCGCAATCCCCCGTTCCAGCCAAGTCCGTGAAAGCCGTCAAATTCGGCAAGCTCTGGGACGCCCGCGGCAAGCTCTGGACCAACGCCATCGTCCTCGTCGAAGACGACAAAATCAAATCCGTTACCACCAATCCATCCGACATCCCTCCCCACGCTCAAATCATCGACCTCTCCAAATTCACTGGCCTCCCCGGCCTCATCGACGTCCACACCCACATGACCTTTTACACCGACGAAACTCCCGGCCAGCCCATGCTTAAGCAACTGATCGCCAATCCTGCGGCGGTCGAGGTCTTCCTGGCGCGCAAGGGAGCACTTCGCACGCTTGAAGCCGGCGTCACCACCGTTCGCGATCTCGGCTCCGATCAATACATGGACATCGCCATGCGTGACCTCATCTATCACGGCGAGATGATCGGCCCGCGCATGTTCGTCTGCGGCTACGGACTCACCGTCACCAGCACGCCATACAAGCCCGGCATCAATCCCCCCGCGGGCGGCATCGCCGATGGGGTCCCCGAAGTTCTGCGCACCGTCCGCCAGCAAATCGCCGCAGGCGCCGACGTCATCAAGCTCTTCGCCTCCACCGGCACCGACGACGACGTCACCGGCTTTCAAACCTACTCCTACGACGAGATCAAAGCCGCCGTCGACGCCGCTCACCAGTTCGGCAAAAAAATCGCCATCCATTCCTACGGACCCGATGGCGCGCGTGACGCTGTCCGCGCCGGCACCGATTCGCTCGAACACGCCACCGACATGGACGACCCCACCATCCAGGAAATGGTCAAGCGCGGCACCTTCTATGTGCCAACCATCGACCACAACCGCTACTACCTGGATAACTGGCAGAAGATTGGTTACGTGAATGGCTTTCAGGAAAAGACGAAGGCGTTCATCGAACGAAATCTCGAAACCGCGCGCAAGGCCCACAAAGCCGGCGTGAAATTCGCCATGGGCTCCGACGCCATCTACACCATGTTTGGGGAAAACACTCGCGAACTCGGCTGGTTCGTCAAAGCAGGCATGACTCCTGAGCAAGCCCTGCACACCGCCACCACCAACGCCGCCGAACTCCTCGGCAAGCCCACCGAACTCGGCGCCGTAGCCCCCGGCTACTACGCCGATCTAATCGCCGTCGAAGGCGACCCGCTCTCCAACATCGACGTAGCGATCAAAAACGTCCGCTGGGTAATGAAATCCGGAGCCGTGGTTGTCGACAAGACGCAGGCTCAACCCAATCACTAACCGACCGGGCATAGCGCATGCCTGGCCGGTGTGAGAATCGATACTTTAGCGGAACGAAGCCGTGGAGCTAAGCGAAAGGTCTCAGCCCTTCCGCTGATAAAGGATGCTTACGACGCAGAAAATTCCCAGTAAGAGGTACAGTGCCGAAGCGGGTTCCGATGTCGGGACCACATTTACGGTGCCGTCAAATGTGCCGGAGGCATCCAGATTGTCGCAGAACGTGCGGTGAAACAACGTGAATTGGCCTCCGGTGAAGCTGAACGAGGCTGGGATCAGAGTCGGTGAACTTTCCAGCCCCGAATACAGAAGCGCCCCTGGCATCTCCCATTGATACTCCAGGCCGGTCAGGCAACTCGGACCGTCGGCACAAAAGTCAACAAAAAGCCCTCCACGCTGTGAGGCTGAGGTGAGCGAATAAAAACTTACGTAAACTTGGCCGCTCGCCGTCCCCCCGTTTTCCACGGGTCTCTTCCATAACCGGCGTGGCCGCAGACACCCCCTTTTTCAGCCGGCTGGTGTACACTTTTCGCGCCATGACGATCCTTCTGATTCTTTGCGTGGTGCTTTTGAGCTTTGCCAATGGGGCAAACGACAACTTCAAGGGAGTGGCCACGCTCTGGGGTTCGGGCCTGACCACTTACCAGCGCGCGATCGCCTGGGCCACGGGCTTCACATTTCTCGGTTCGCTGGCCGCGATCTGGCTCGGCAGCGCGCTCGCCGCGAAGTTCAGCGGCGCAAAATTCGTGGACGCCGCCATCGCCGCGCAACTTCCTTTTCTGATTGCAGTGGCGCTCGGCGCGGGTTGCACGGTGCTGCTGGCGGCGAGGTTGGGGCTGCCGATCTCGACGACACATTCGATTACCGGCGCACTGATGGGAGCAGGCGTAGCGGCGGCCGGATTTTCGCACGTGAAGTTCGCGGCGCTGGGCAAGGGTGTGGTGTTGCCGCTGCTGTTTTCGCCAGTGGCCGCGCTGGTGCTGACCGTATGCGTGCAGTTGCTGCTGAAGCGCTTCGGATGGGCGGATGGAATCAGCGACTGCGTGTGCCTGGACGAACCACAGATGGTGGCGCTGGCCGCGAACGCCTCGGCAAGCACTATGGTGATCTCCGCGCCGCCGACGCTGCGCGTGGCGCCTTCGACGGAATGCAACTCGGGTGTCGAGATCGCGAAATTCAGCATTGCGAATGGGGTGCACTGGTTTTCGGCTGCGGCGATCAGCTTCGCGCGCGGATTGAACGACACGCCAAAGCTGGTGGCGGTGCTGCTGGTGGCCGCTGCCTACAACGCGCGACTGAATTACATGATTGTTGCAGTGGCCATGGCCATCGGAGGCGTTCTCGGCGCGGCGCGCGTGGCGCGGACCCTGAGCAAGCGGATCACCCCGATGGCCACGCGGGAGGCGGTGACGGCGAACCTGATTGCAGCGACGCTGGTGACGCTGGCTTCGCCGTTTGCGCTGCCGGTTTCGACGACGCACGTGACGTCGGGTGGAATTTTCGGGATTGGATTGCTGCGGAAGGAAGAGGCAAACTGGATGAAGGTGCGAGAAATTTTGGTGGCGTGGGTGGCGACTTTGCCCCTCGGAGCGGCGCTGGCGGCAGTTACATTTTTGTTGTTGCGGAAACCGTAAAGATTTCTCCCCCAGAATGGACCTTACAATTTCCTCACGAACCCCTCAGGACTTTTCAAAGCGCGGTCCTCGATCCTGTTGTCAATGGAGGCAGGACCTCTGCTGTCCTGGTAGCGAAACGATGCCGCTCACCATATTTCTGGCCCTTTGCATTCTTGCGCTCGACTTCATGATTTATGTCCTGTTCAAGCTGTTCTATGGCGACAAGCGCCGCGCCATTGCCCGCCGCGTGGCCGCGCAGAGGAATGCCGCTCGAGCGGAGGCGGCCGGTTTGATTTACGTTCCCGCTCAGAAAAACGCTTCGGACCAACAGGAGCCAGACCTCCCCTCGGTCTCGCGCGCCTCGACGCCCGAGCCGCCAAAACGCTTCGCCCACAACTCTTACCACACCCGCATCGCCTGATCACCGCGTTCGCCGCGAACCCCCGTTGCCCGCAAAACACGTTGCAAAACGCGGGCGGGGTGGAGAAGATGTGGCCAAGTCTTCATGCCCACTTCCCGGTCAGCCGAGCGAACCCGCATTCCCGGAAAACTTTTGATCGTCATCATGCTGCTCGCGATTTCCGTCTTCATCAACTACATCGATCGAGGAAATCTTTCCATCGCCGCGCCGATGATCAAAGACGAGCTGGGCATATCGGCGGCGCGGCTCGGCGTGCTGCTTTCCGCATTTTTCTGGACGTATGCTTGCCTGCACCTTTTCTACGGCTGGGTGGTGGACCGGGTGAACGTGAACTGGGTCTTCGCCGGAGCGTTCCTGCTCTGGTCCGCCGCGACGGCCGCGACCGGGATTGTGCACACATTCGCCGCGCTGTTCGTGCTGCGCTTGCTGCTGGGGATGGGAGAGGCGGCGAGCTATCCCTCCTACAACAAGATCATCGCGTTGAATTTCGAGGAAGAACATCGCGGGGTGGCGAACGCGGTGCTGGCTTCGGGACTGCTGCTGGGGCCAGGGTTCGGGATGCTGTTCGGCGGGCTGCTGATGGCGCGATTCGGATGGCGGCCATTTTTCATCGTGCTCGGGCTTGCGAGCATGCTGTGGATTCTGCCGTGGCTGAAGTGGATGCCGAAGAAACAGCATGCCGCAAAGGTGGAAAACACGGGCGCACCGAATCTTTTCGAGTTTTTGCTGCTGCGCTCCGCATGGGGAACGTGCATCGGCCTGTTCTGCGGGAACTATGTGAATTATTTTCTGATCACCTGGCTGCCGTTTTATCTTGTGCGCGAACGCCACTTTTCGATGGACAAGATGGCGAAGATCGGCGGCATCGCGTACCTGCTGGCAGCGCTGGGGTGCACGCTTGCTGGCTGGTTTTCCGACTGCTGGATCGCCGCGGGAGCGACCCCGTCGCTGGTGCGGAAGGCTTTCACGGGCGGAGGAGTCGGGCTGAGCGGGATATTTCTGGGGCTGGCGGTGATCAGCGGGCCCCGGTTTTGTGTCGCGCTGGTGATACTCGGCGTGGTCGCATTTGGCGTTTCGGCTTCCAACATCTGGGCGATCACCCAGACACTTGCAGGACAACGAGCGACGGGACGCTGGGTGGGATTTCAAAGTTTCTTCGGCAATATGTCGGGATGGGTGGCGCCGACTGTGACTGGTTTTGTTTTGCAGAAAACCGGGCACTTTTTTTGGGCGTTCATCATCGTGGCGGCAGTGGCGTTCGCCAGCGCGGCTTCGTGGACTCTGCTGGTGGGGCGGGTGGAACCCGTGATCTGGGATCGCAAGCTTCGCGCCCGGGCCGCCACTGTCATGTTCTAATCCTCGTGTCCCGAATGCGGCGAGAGTTGTACTATGGTGATTGCTTAGTTCGGGACCCGAAAAATTCGATTCCCAAGCGAACGGGTTCAATAGGCTATCCGCCCGCCGGCGATATCCGAATCGTTCAGCCCGCGAGACAAGTCAGCGAGGCGGATCCGTGATCAAGAAAATCAATGCGGCGGGGCTTCTGTTGCTGGCCCTCAACCTGATGGCGTGTTTCAAATCTTCTCAGCCGCAAAAGGAAGTGGACTCCAATCCTCCCTCGCCGGCTGAAACCACCATGCCGGTTCCTGCTGCGGAAACGCCGGCGAGTGTGCCGCAGCCGGAGAACAGCCACGGCGTCAGGACCGAGATGCGCAACGTGATGTTTCACCTGACGGACGAGGCTGCCGCCCATGTTGAGTTCCTGTCCGGGGAAATGCATCCTACCGGCAAAAATGAAGTGCCCGTATTTGATGACAAGACCTCGTTTCAGGTGCGCGTTGCCGATGGAAGAATATCGATTACTCCGCGGGCGATGGCCTCGATGCTGAATACGTACGTGTTTGCCGGAGGTGATTCGCCGTTCAAAGACATCTCGATTACCATCGATAAAGATCGCCTTCTCATAAAAGGAAAGCTGCGCACAAAAGGTGATATTCCGTTTGAAACCGCGGCCATCCTCACGGCCTCTTCTGACGGCCGGATCCGGGTAAGCACCGAGAAGCTGAAGGCTCTTCATGTTCCGGTGAAGGGGATGATGGATAAGTTCGGCATCGAGCTGGCCAGTTTAGTCAACACCAGCAAGATTCCAGGGATGGTTACGGACAAGAACGACGTGTTGATGGATTTGGGAGTGCTGTTGCCACCGCCCCATATCAAAGGAAGAGTTTCCGCAGTGTTGATTGGGGATGATTCGATCGTCACCATATTTGGCGATGGAGCAAAGCCCGCCTTCGCGAACGAAGCCGCCAGTTACATGACATTTCAGGGAAATCGCGTGCGTTTGGGGAAGCTCACGATGGAAAACGCCGACCTGACCGTACTTAATCTCGATTCCGGTGACCCGCTCGATTGGAGTCAGGACCACTACCGTGACCAGCTCGTGGCCGGATATTCCAGAATTACCCCGAACCTTGGACTTCGAGCCTATGTAAAGAACTTCTCGAAGCTCCCACACCGAGCGACAAGTCGGGCGGAGGCCAAAAACTGACCGAGCCGGAAAACGTCGCTTCCAAGTGCCACGTCACGGCAAGGCGGCAAACCGGATCCTAGATTCCTTGCGATGAGCGCACCCGGTAAACCCGCCCGCGCAGCATGGATTCATGGGCCTTCAGCCCGCTGCAGCCCGCCGGCGGAGCGCGTACAGGAGCCCTGGGGGGCGCCCGGCGTGGGCAAAGGCACCCAGGCGGACTTGCTCCACCAGCGTCTAAACGCTTGCCACTTATCCACGGACGACGTCTTCCGCTCGGCCGCAAGCCGCGCGGAGTGCGACCAAAGCCCGGCGATGAAAGCGGCGTTACACTTTTTCAACGGGAAGACGACCGGCGGGACTCAGTGAAGGTGCGGTTGGAGACGTATGAGAAGAGTACAGCGCCCTGATCGCGTTCTACCAACGGCTGGGGATTCTGGTGACGATCGCCGCCAGCGGCTCACCCAAGGAGATTTGCGAACACACCATCACGGCGCTCGAAGATTTTCGGGAGAGAAATGCAGCGCGCGAAAGAACGTGACCAACAGGATCTTAGATCTTGACGCCCCAGAACCCGGCGTCGGGCTGAACAAGAGCGATACCCACTTCCCAAGCTTCGTGGCCGCGCCAGACGACTTCGCCCTGGGCGCTGCGGCCCGTCTCGGGCAGCACCAGCCGGACCTGCCGGCGAAGCGGGACATCAGCACCAACAACCGCCATGCAGCCGGAATGGCTGACATCCACGGTCAGGCCGTTCGCGGTCCGGCGGGCTTCGCCCTCATCCCATTCTAGGCGCAGGCGAAGGCTGGCGGTGGCACGCGGGTGAGAGCGCATGCTGGCCCAGCGTTCTTCCATCATTTTTAGCTGCGAAAGCGTCTGTTCCGGGGTTAACAAAGCCATAAAGTACCTCACGGGGGAAAATTCAATCCGGGGGGCTGACTAAAACGCTAAACCCGTGGGGGCCTCGCGTCAATGGTACTCTTTCAAAAAAGTATCCAGCCCTGCAACCGTTTGGATACCCGCCGGAATACGCCTCAGAAACCCCTAGGTTTTGGCCGTTTCCAGCTTATCGGCGAGCAAGGGCTCGATCTTTTCTGAGAGGTCCTTCACCGTAAAGGGCTTCCGGATATAGGCTCGGGCACCCGTCTCCATGTCCCGCAGGACCCCTTCCTCCGAGGTATGTTTTGTGATGACGACGACGGGGATCCCCCGGGCGCTGCGAACATAGGACAGCGCTTCCAGGAGTTCCAGGCCGTCCATCAGGGGCATATCAATGTCGGTAAGAATCAGGTCGAAGGTGAAGCGCTGGACCATGCACAGGGCTTCCCGGCAGTTGCTGGCTTCGAGGATGTCGCCGACGTTGAGACTGGCCTGTCGCAGGGAATGCTGAATGATTTTTCGGATGGTGGGCGAATCGTCGACAACCAGGACTTTCCGCTTCTTCACCGGGAGCCTCCGCAGGAAATGGAACTGCTCCCAAGCCGCCTGAGGGTAGAGCGGTGCAATCTTCCAAACGGTACAACGAAAAGATCTGCTGGAGTCAATGAACCGGAGGTTTTTTGACCCGCAGGCTGGTCCTCAGGATTTTTGCGAAACAAAGATCAGCGTGCCACCGCGTTTAAACGCGGCTCCTAACCATGTGGATGGCAGCGCCAGCGCGGAAAGCGCCGGCGCCAGCAGCCAGTTGGCTGCCTGCTCAACGGAGGGTGTCCCTTGTGCCTTACCTGTCAGTTGGCGGAAAAACAGATTGCGGGTGGGAAACATCCGGTTTAGGGCGCTTTGCGACCAGCCGAGAACATCGTATTCGAGTTCCTGATGGCGCTCATCCCGGACTTGAAATCCACCTCGCTCATGGAGCAACCGCAACGAGCGGCGGCCGTAATGATAGAGATGCCGCGGCACATCCAGGTGCAGCCAATGCTGCCCGAACGATCTTGCCTGCCATCCTCCAGCGTCCGGAACCGCCACAAACAGCCAGCCATCCGGCTTCAACAGGCGATGGATGAATTGAAAGGCCTCCAGAGGGTTGCGCAGATGCTCCAGGCTGTGCCACATGGTGATGCAATCAAATTCCCTAGTGCTCTGGAATGCAGCCAGTTCTGTGAACACTTCCAGCCCGAGGGTCCGCGCGGGATCTGGATTCATCTCCGTGCCCGAGGGGATCCAGCCCTCTTCACGCGCGGCGAGCAGAAACGTCCCTTCGCCGCACCCCACGTCGAGCAGATTTCGCCCAGTTCTCCCTTTCGTTTTCTTGCGAACGAGGCCGAGGCGCTGCTTGGCCCGGAAGGCGGCGGTGAAACCGTGCCGTCCGCCGTAGTAAGCGCAATAGTAAGGTGCCAGATCCTGCGGCAGGGGATCGGTGACACCAATTCCACATTGGGAGCACCGCAAAATACCGAAGTGCTCACCTGTAACGTGGTCGTTTACACTCGCGAGATAGGGTTGCAATGGCCCGCCGCAAAGAAAGCAGGTTTGCTGAACGGCGTGGGATTGCGTCATGGCGTTCTTTCAGCGTACACGCGGGAATCGGCCGGGCGCCACTCGTTCCACTGGAAGCATTGCGAAAGACTCACCTGGCGCCCCAGTCCGGAATTTTCACAAAGAAAGAGCGTACAACCTGATACCAATGACCGGCGGGGCTCAAGGCGTCCTCGAGGACTAGTTTGCGGGGGGAGTCGAAAAAGCGCGCCCCATAAAATCAGCGGGTACAAAATACGCACCTCAGAAGGCGGCCGCTCCACGGGCAAGAGTAACCCTACAAGACGGGGCCTTCAGTCGGACTCAGGGCAAGCAAACCCGGTTCCGACAAGGTGCAAAGTTAATCGCCCACCACGGCAGGATCGTTGGGCGTTGCTGCGCAAACAAAAGGCCCGCCCGGGTTTAGCGGAGCGGGCCGAGCAAATCGTGCGGAGGCGGGAGTTAGCTCTTGGCTTCGACGGCTTCTTCGACCTTGCTCTTTTCTTTCTTTTCCTTTTTCTTGAACTCGTAGCCGACGAGTTCGAGGATGGCTACCTTTGCGCCATCGCCCACGCGAGTGCCTCCGTGGATGATGCGCGTGTAACCACCGGCGCGATCGGCAAACTTCGGCGCGATTTCGCTGAACAGCTTTTGCGTCATGGCCGGGGTCATCAGGTAAGCGGCGGCCTGTCGGCGCGAGGCAAGAGTGTCGCGCTTGCCGAGGGTGATGATTTTTTCGGCGACGGGACGAGTTGCCTTGGCGCGCGTCAGCGTGGTCGTGATGCGGCCGTGTTCAAAAAGATTGGTGACCAGGTTGCGCAGGGTCGCGCGGCGGTGCCACGGATTGCGTCCCAGTTTCGATCCCGACTTCAAATGTCGCATTTTCTCAGTCCTCAAATTCAGGTTTTGTAGGGACGGCCCGCCGCGGCGGGCGGTCCCTACAGTGGTTGACGGTAATCAGTTATTAGTTTTCAGTTCTTAGTACGACCCGCTTCACTTAGAACTTAGGACTGAAAACTTCCTACAGGCCGATGGTTTCGTCGCTGGTTGGCGGGGCGGTCTGGCTCGGGAGTGGCGGCCAGATGATGCGGCCATGTTCGTCGAACTTCATGCCCAGGCTGAGGCCCATCTTCACCAGTATATCCTTGATCTCATTGAGCGATTTCCGGCCGAAGTTCTTGGTCTTCAGCATTTCGTTTTCGCTCTTCTGCACGAGTTCGCGGATGGTTTGGATGTTGGCGTTCTTCAGGCAGTTGTAGCTGCGCACGGAAAGCTCCAGCTCTTCAACGGAGCGATCCAGGTGCTCGAGCCGAGGATCATGGATGATATCCTGCGGCATCTCCACGTTCTCGGGCGGCTCGTCGATGTTGATGAAGATAATCATATGATCCTTCACCAGCTTCGCGGCCAGTCCGATGGCGTCCTGCGGGGTGATGGCGCCGTTGGTCCAGACTTCGATCATCAGCTTTTCGTAATCGGTCATCTGTCCGAGACGCGCCGATTCGACGGAGTAGTTGACCTTGCGCACCGGCGAGTGAACGCTGTCCACCGGAATGTAGCCGATGGGCAAGTCTTCGTCGTAGTTGCGGTCGGCAGCCACGTAGCCGCGGCCGTTCTTGACGCGCATCTCGATCTGGAGCTTGCCGCCTTCGCTGACAGTGGCGATGTACACGCTCTTGTCGAGGACGGCGAAGTCCGCGTCTTCTTCAATCTGGGCGCTGGTGACCACGCCGGGCTGCTCAACGTTCAGGTAAATCGTTTTCGGCAGATCGTTGTTCAGCTTGATGGGCACCTGCTTCAGGTTCAGGATGATGTCGGTCGCATCCTCAACCACGCCGGGGATCGAAGAGAACTCGTGCAACACGCCCTCGATTTTCACCGCGGTGATGGCCGCGCCCTCGATGGAGCTGAGCAGCGCGCGACGCAGTGCGTTTCCAACCGTGGTACCCCAACCGCGCTCAAACGGCTGGGCCGAGAACCGGCCATACCGTTCGGTCAGCGATTCGAGCTCCGGCGCGAGACGCTTCGGTTTCTGAAATCCCTTCCACATCGTGTTCCTTCCTTCTGTGGCCGTCGTCGGTGGCCACCGCCCCGTGAAAAATCCCAGTAATCAGATAGCAGACAACAGCTGGCAGGAATCGATTGGTTTCAAGTACGTTCAGGCTCCTGTTATCTGCGCTCTGTTCGCTGCTATCCATTCCTGCCGGCTTCAAGCGGCCAGCACCCTTACTTCGAATACAGTTCGACGATCAGCTGTTCGTTGATCGGCGGCGTCTGCATGTCTTCGCGCTTCGGCAGAGCCACAACCCGGGCCTTGAACTGCTCGCGTTCCTGCTCGAGCCACGGCACGGAATTCTGGCTTTGCGCAACGTTGCGCGCTTCCAGCACCATGGCGTTCTGGTGCATTTTGTCTTTGATCGCGACTTCCTCGC
>Ga0210402_10002308_pt1 | contig 18689 bp, 17 predicted proteins | sample IncBWC7MmetaG_FD_161055 | JGI IMG/M metagenome (GOLD analysis project Ga0210402, IMG submission 161055) | Forest soil microbial communities from Barre Woods Harvard Forest LTER site, Petersham, Massachusetts, United States - Inc-BW-C-7-M | ecosystem: Environmental > Terrestrial > Soil >... | reverse complement strand
AATGTCGAAGGGAACAGTTACGCGCAAAAGATCGATGCGGCGCCGATCGGCACGCAGGATTCGAAACTCAAGAGCGCCGATCCTGGTGGTTTCACCCCGGCGCGGCAGCCGGCCGAACTGGTGCATCAGCAAGCCGCCGATGGTGTCGTATTCTTCATCGGAGAATGCGGTGGAAAAAAATTCGTTGAAATTGGCGATCGGCGTCAACGCGCGCACCGTGAATTCGCGCGGACGTTCCTTGCGGATCGTCTGATCATCCTCGACGTCATGCTCATCATCGATCTCGCCGACAATTTGTTCGATGACATCCTCGATCGTGACCAGCCCGCACACACCGCCATATTCGTCGACCACCATGGCAATATGATTATGGCTGCGTCGAAATTCCTTGAGCAGCACGTTGAGACGTTTGCTCTCCGGCACGAATACCACCGGGCGCATGTATTCGCGAATCTCGAAATCCTCATCGGCAGCGGCCTGCAGACGCAGCAGGTCTTTGGCGAGCAGGATTCCCAGAATCTGATCGCGATCCTCGCCGATCACGGGAAAGCGCGAATGCCCGGACTCGACCACCAGCTCGACCAATTTCTCCGGCGACTCATCGCGCTCGACGAACACCATTTGCGAGCGCGGCACCATGATGTCCCGCACCTGCATGTCCGCAACGGCGAGTACGCCTTCGAGCATGACCAGCGCATCGCCGTCGAACAGTCCCCGCTCGCTCGCCTCGCGCAGATTCTCGACCAGCTCGGCAAGATCGCGCGGTTCGCCGGACATGGATTGCGTGATGCGCTTTAACCAGCGGCCTGTAGAGCTGCCCTGAGGCTGTTCGGACATGGGGTCAGAGCATACCGGATCAGCGATACGGGTCTGAAAACCCAAGCCGATCAAGGATTTGAATCTCTCGGGCGGCCATTTTCCTGGCCTCGGACGCCCGCTTGTGATCGAAACCCATCAAGTGCAGGACGCCGTGGATCGTCAAATGCGCCCAATGCGCGCTCAAGGTTTTATCCTGGGCGCGCGCCTCGAGCGCGACGAGAGGCGCGCAAATTACCAGCTCGCCGAGGAAGGATCGACCATCGGGGGCCAAGCCAGCACCGGCAAATGACAGCACATTGGTGGGCTTGTCCTTGTGCCGATAGCGCAAGTTCAGGCTGCGGCTGCGTGCCTTGCCGACGATTCGGACTGACAACACCGAGCGTTTGGCGGCCGGGCTGAGCGCCGCTTCAGCCCACTCGCTCAAGCGCTGCGAACTCGGCACCCAAGGACTTCGCGAGGCGTAGCTCACATCGAGTTCAAGCCGCCGCGCCATCTAGGAGCCTAGCCGCCGTCGTTGGGAGCGCTCGCCTCATAGGCTTGCACGATTCGCTGCACCAGCGGATGGCGCACCACGTCGCGCGAGGTAAACATTGTGAAGGCGATGCCGCGCACACCGCGCAAAACGTCGATCACGGTACGCAGCCCCGATTGTTTCGAGTTCGGCAAGTCGACCTGCGTGATGTCGCCGGTAACCACGGCCTTGGAACCGAAGCCAATGCGGGTCAAGAACATTTTCATCTGTTCATTGGTGGTGTTCTGCGCTTCATCCAAGATCACGAAGGAATCATTCAAAGAGCGGCCGCGCATGAACGCCAGCGGCGCGACTTCGATCACGTTGCGCTCGATCAACTTGGCGACTCGTTCGAAGCCCAGCATTTCATAGAGAGCGTCGTACATCGGCCGCAGATACGGATCGACCTTTTGCGACAGATCGCCCGGAAGAAAACCCAATCGCTCGCCTGCCTCGACCGCGGGCCGAACCAGCACGATGCGCCGCACTTTTTCCGACTGTAAAGACTCGACTGCGCAGGCCACCGCGAGATAGGTCTTACCGGTGCCGGCGGGACCGATGCCGAACGTCAGGTCGTGCGTGCGCACATTGTTAAGGTATTCGGTTTGATTCGTGCCGCGCGCACGGATTGCGCCGCGCGCCGTGCGGACTTTCAACTCCTCAGATTCAGTTTTGGCTTCCGCGTCGTTGCCGTTCATGTCCAACTCTTGCAATGCGATATGCACGCGCTCCGAATCAACGGGTTCGCGTTGCGCCCGCGCGTAGAGATCCTGCAACACCGATTCCGCACGTTCGATGGCCGGCGCCAGTCCCACCAGTTGAAATCGATTGCCGCGCCGCCGCACCTCCACGCCCAGTCTCGACTCGATCAGGCGCAGGTGTTCGTCCAAGGGGCCGCACAGCTCTACCAGCCGGACGTTGTCCGCGGGAGCCAGCAGCACGTCCCGGGTCTCGGGTGCCGAGCTCACGTTGAACCAACCGCGGCGAGACGTCCGCGAAGGGAATTGGGCATGGCCTCGGTGATGATGACGTCGGTAAAGCTGTTCATGAGCGAGCTGGGATTATCGCCCGGACCGTCGAAATTGACCCAACGATTGTTATCGGTGCGCCCGGCCAATTGCAGCGGATTTCGTTTCGCGGGGCGCTCGACCAGCACGCGCTGGCGGCTGCCCACCATAAGCTGCGATATCGCGCGCGCCTGGACGTTGAGCCGCTGCTGCAGAAGCTCGAGCCTAAGCTGCTTGACCTCGTGCGGCACTTCGTCAGGCAGGGCCGCGGCCGGGGTGCCGGGCCTGCGGCTGTACAAAAAGCTGAAGGATTGATCGAAACCAACTTCCGCCACCAAATTCATGGTCGCCAAAAAGTCCTCATCCGTTTCGCCGGGAAAACCGACGATCAGGTCGGTCGAGATGCAGATGTCGGGGCGGACCGCGCGCAGCTTGCGCAGCTTCTGCTTGTATTCCAACACGGTATGTCCGCGCTTCATGGCGGCAAGAATGCGGTCCGAGCCGCTTTGCACCGGTAGATGCAGGTAATTGTTGAGCTGCGGGACGTTGGCGTACGCCTCGATCAGGCTGTCATTGAATTCCAACGGGTGCGATGTGGTAAATCGAATGCGCTCGATGCCGTCGACAGCCGCGACGAAATGGATCAGCGTCGAGAGATCCGCGGGCGTACCGTCCCCCATGGGACCCGCATAGGCATTCACATTTTGGCCCAGCAGGGTGATCTCGCGCACGCCCTGCAGCGCCAGATGTTCAACCTCTGCGAGCACCTGCTCGAACGGACGGCTGATTTCCTCGCCGCGCGTGTAGGGCACGACACAGAATGTGCAGTACTTGCTGCAGCCTTCCATGATGGAGACGAACGCGGTGGCGCCGGTGGAGCGCGCCGCCGGCAGGCGATCGAATTTTTCGATCTCCGGGAAACTGATGTCGATTTGCGATCGGCCGGAATCCTTGAGCCCTTGGATCAAGGCCGGTAGGCGGTGCAAGGTCTGAGGCCCAAACACCACATCCACGTACGGCGCACGCGCGGTGATCCCCTCGCCTTCCTGGCTCGCGACGCAGCCGCCGACGCCGATCACCACGTGCGGGCGCTGCTCTTTGAGGAGCCGCCATTCGCCCAACAGCGAGAACACCTTTTCCTGAGCTTTCTCTCGCACCGAGCAGGTATTGACCAGCAAGACGTCCGCTTCGGCCGGGTTATCGGTGCTCTTCATGCCATGTGCAGCTTCCAGGACATCCCGCATCTTGCCGGAATCGTATTCGTTCATCTGGCAGCCGAAGGTTTTTATGTATAAAAGACCGGGCATTTAGAACATGGGCTCGCGTGGAAAAGGCCGCTAAGATACTAGGAACCATGGCAATACGCGAAGTTCTCAAAATGGGCGACCCCCGGCTGCTGGCGGTAGCGCAGCCGGTGGCCGAATTTGGCACACCTGACCTTGAAAACCTGCTGACCGATATGCGGGAGACCATGCGAAATCTCAATGGCGCCGGGCTCGCCGCCCCGCAAATCGGCGTCGGCCTGCGTGTCGTGATATTCGGTTTTGAGGAGAATCCACGCTATCCGGACGCGGATCCGGTGCCCTACACGGTGCTCATCAACCCGGAGCTCACGCCGATCGGCGTTGAGCAGGACGAGGATTGGGAAGGATGCCTGTCGGTTCCCGGCATGCGCGGTTTGGTGCCTCGCTACCGCCAGTTGCGCTACACCGGTTTCGACGCGGCGGGGACGCCGATCGATCGCACGGTCAAGGATTTTCATGCCCGCGTGGTGCAGCATGAAGTCGATCACCTGGATGGAATTCTCTATCCGCGCCGGATTCGCGATCTGAGCCAATTCGGCTTCAATGACGCCCTGTTTCCCGGGCAAACTCTGATCGACGAGTAGTACCGCGGTACGCCTGGGAGGGTAAGAAGACTCAAGGCACGAAGGCAGCAGTGCCTTGAGTCTTCTCACCCTTCCTGGCGAGAACGCGAGCCAATCAATTTCACAGAGCCGGGGAGCTTCAGGCGCCGCCGAAAATAATGACGCCTCGTCCTTGCTTGCCCGCGTTCAGATCCGCAAAGGCCCGCGGCGCTTCATCGATGGAATAGGTGCGCGTGATGAGTTCATCGAGCTTCAGGCGTCCGCTGCGATACAGACCGATCAGCCGCGGAAAATCCAGCTGCGGCCGCGCCGACCCGTACATGCTTCCCGTCAGGGTTTTTTCCGTGGTCGCGACCTGTTGCGCGCTTAGGACGATCTGATCATTGGGGCCCGCGATGCCCACGATCACCGCTGTACCGCCGCGCCGCAGTACTCCCCACGCCATTTCCGAACTCTTGCCCGTACCCACACAATCAAAAGCATAATCCGCGCCGCCGCCGCACAGCTTGTACAAATCCTTGCCGGCATTCGCTTGACCGGTGATGTTGTAGCCGTGGGTCGCGCCGAACTGCTTTGCCATCACGAGTTTCTCATCGCTCGTGTCGACGGCGACGATCATGCCGGCGCCGGCGATGGCGCAGCCCTGAATGGCGTTCAAGCCGACGCCGCCGCAACCGAAAATCACCGCGATCGAACCCGCCTCGACCTTGGCTGTGTTGACGGCGGCACCGACACCCGTCATCACGCCGCAGGCAATCAACGCCGCGCGATCCAGCGGCATGCTTTGGTCGATCTTGACGACATTGCCCATGTGCACGGTGGCGTATTCGGCCATGACGCCGCAGCCGCAGAACACGTTGAGATCTTGACCCGCCGAATCGCGGGTCCGGACCGTGCCGTCAGGCAATGTGAACAGCGACTTGAGCGACTGCACACAGAGTTGCGGCCGGCCTGTTTGGCAATAGTGACAATGCCCGCACATGCTCACGAACGAGCTGACCACATGATCCCCGACCGCGTAATTGTCGACGCCATCGCCGACGGCGACGATAACGCCCGCGCCTTCGTGACCCAGGATGAGCGGCATCGGATAGTTAATGGTGCCATTGGTCGCCGACAGGTCGCTGTGGCAAACGCCGCAGGCTGCAATGCGCATGGTCACCTCGCCGTGCTGCGGTGCTGCGACTTCGATTTCTTCAACCAGGACGGGCTTGCCGACTTCGCGCGCCAGAACTGCTTTCGCCAATTGAGCCATTGAGTGTTTCCTATTCGCGGGTGAGTGCAGCGTAGCGCTGCAAATGTGTATCGCTGTCGCCAAACATCAGTTCCGCCGCGGTCAGCCGTTTGAACCAATGGCTCACGATGAGTTCATCGGTCATACCCATGCCGCCGTGCAACTGCACCGCCTGCTGGCCGACGAAGCGTGCGGACTGCCCGACGACAGCCTTGGCAGCCGACAGAGCCCGGCGCCGTTCGGACACGTTTTCGTCCATGCAGCGCAGCGCCGCCAGGTAACTCATCGATCGAGCCTGCTCCAAATGAATCAGCATGTCGGCAATACGATGCTGCAGCGCCTGGAATCGGCCGATGGGCACGCCGAATTGTTGGCGTGACTGCACGTAGGTGACAGTGGCATCGACAAGCGCCTGCATGACGCCGACGGCCTCGGCGCACAGGGCCGCAAGACCGATATCGAGCGCAGCTTCGATCACGGGCAGCGCCTCACCGTCGAGGCCGAGCCGAGCGCTTGCCGGCACCTGAACTCCCTGCAGATACACCTCCGCGGCACGCTGACCGTCGATGGTCGGATATGGATCCAATTTCAACCCTTTCGCATCGCGAGGAATCCGAAAAAGGGAAACGCCGCTTGCGTCCTTGGGCTCGCCGGAGATGCGCGCCGATACCAGCAAGGTGTCCGCGGCGCCCGCGTGCATGACCACGGCCTTGTGGCCATCGAGGGTATAAATATCGCCTGCTTTGCGCGCCTTGGTGGTAACCCACTGAGACTCGAAGCGCGAGTCGGGCTCGTAGTGCGCGAGCACGGCGATCGCCGTGCCGCTCGCCATGCGCGAGAGCAAATCTGCGGCCGGCGCATCTTCGGTGCAGGCTCTGAGCACCGCGGTGGCGATCACGGCGCTGCTCAAGAAGGGTTCGAGCAGCAAGCTTTTGCCGCAGGCGCCCATGACACTCAAAGTCTCCAGAGGGCCAAACCCCAGGCCGCCTTGCGCCACCGGCACATTGAGGGCCAGTACGCCTAGCTCTCCCAATCCCGCCCAAGCCGCTCGGTCCCAACCCGCAGCCGAGGCGTTGATGGCGCGAAATTTTTCGAACGTATATTGGTCGGTCAGATAACGATCGACCGTATCGTGCAGCTGCTGCTGCTCATCGCTGAATTCGAAGTTCATTGTGTGCTCTAGAGACCAACGATCATCTTGGAAATAATGTTCTTCTGAATTTCGTTGGTGCCGCCGAAAATAGACAGCTTACGTAGATTCATATACGCCGCGGCCAAGGTGGAAGCGTAGTGCGGGCCCGGCGCCTCGCGCGTCGGATCCGACTGCCAGCCGGCGGCCATGGCTTCGCGGCGGAATGGCAAGGCATAGGGACCTACCGCCCGCATCAGCAGTTCAGAAATACGTTGCGCGATCTCGGTGCCCCGAATCTTGAGAATGGAGGCCTCCGGCCCCGGGGCCTTGGAGCCGCGTTCCTGCGACAGCACGCGCAGATTGGTGATTTCCAGTGCCCAGAGATCAATCTCGACCTGCGCGATATGGGCGGCGAACAACGGGTCCTCGATGAGCGGCCGGCCATTCTTGCGTTCAGTGGCCGCGATGCGCTTCAGCCGCGACAGTTCGCGCTTCGCGCCGCCGATGCCGGCGATATTGGTGCGCTCGTGTCCGAGCAGAAACTTGGCATAGGTCCAGCCCTTGTTTTCATCGCCGATGCGATTCTCGACGGGCACTTTCACATCCTCGAACCAAATCTCATTCACCTCATGGCCGCCGTCCAACAGAGTGATGGGACGCACCGTGATTCCCGGACTCTTCATGTCGATCAACAGAAAACTGATGCCGGATTGCTGCTTGGCCGCCGTGTCGGTGCGCACCAGGCAAAAAATCCAATCGGCGTATTGACCCAGGGTGTTCCAGGTTTTCTGACCATTGACCACGTAGTGATCGCCCTGCAGAACCGCCCGAGTTTTGAGCGACGCCAGGTCCGAGCCGGCGCCCGGCTCGGAGTACCCCTGGCACCACCATTCCGCGCCTGAACTGATGGGCGGTAGAAATCGCCGCTGCTGGGCGGCATTTCCGAATGCCATGATGACCGGCGCCACCATCTTGGTGCCGAAGGGAATGAGGCGCGGAGCGCCCGCCTGCGCCGTCTCCTCCTCGAAGATATATTGCTGCACCGAATTCCAGCCTGGGCCGCCGAATTCCTTGGGCCAACCGACGCCGCCCCAGCCGCGCTCGTGCAAGGTGCGCTGCCACAGGACATGGTCCTCCCGGCTCAATTCATAGCCGTTTAGAACCTTTTCGCGGATTTGAGCCGGCAGCTTGTCGCGAAGAAAGGCGCGTACCTCCTCGCGGAAGGCCTGTTCCTCTTCGGTAAATTCTAGACGCATGGGAGGTTTCCGTTTAAGTTCTGTTCTGCAGAACAGAACTTAATTCTGAAATGGTGCAAAATTATGGGGAGCGGGGTGAGGGCTTGTCAATGATGCTGAAGGGGAAGTCGAACATTTCCGCGGTTACGGCTGCGGCCAAAGCCGATCGTCACTTCGTCAATGCCTTGGGGAGAGGACTCGAGGTGCTTGCCTGCTTCCGCCACGGCGATCGCATGCTCGGCAACCAAGATCTCGCTCGCGCCTGCGGCCTGCCGAAATCGACCGTCTCGCGGCTCACCAACACGCTCACCAAGCTCGGCTACTTGGTGTACGTCGAGGACAGCGCCAAGTACAGCTTGGGGATTGCCACCTTGAGCTTGGGCAGCGCCATGCTGGCGCGCCTCGACATCCGCAAGTTGGCGCATCCGCGCATGCAGGAACTGGCCGAGTTCGGTCAATGCATGGTGAGCTTGGGGACGCGCGATCGATTGTCCATGTTGTACATCGATGTCGTGCGCGGCTCGGGCGCAGTCACGTTGAGCCTGGATATGGGCGCGCGCATCCAAATCGCGACCTCGGCGATGGGCCGCGCCTACATCACCGCGGTATCGGAAACAGAGCGAAACGAAATCATGGAGCGGGTGCGCGAGTTGGTTCCTGATGATCGTTGGTTGGAAATCAAGGCGGGCGTCGATCGGGCGATGCGCGACATCCGCGAACTGGGAGTGTGTTGTTCGTTCGGCGAATGGCAGAAGGACGTCAATGGCATCGCCGTCCCCGTGCGGCCCGGCGGCGGCCTGCCGCCCATGTCCATCAATTGCGGCGCACCCGCTTACATGGTATCGAAAGATTTCCTGCTGGAGAAGGTTCGCCCGAAGCTCATCGCGCTGGCCAACGATTTGGAAACCTCACTCGGCACCTTGAGTTAGAACGCCCATGGCTACCATCAACGATATGGCGAACACTGCACCGGAGTTGTCGCGTCGTCGTTTCCTTCTCTGTGTAGCGGCGACCGGAATCCCTGCGGCCGCAATCGCAGCGGCCCAGACGAATCGCGCCGCCGGCCGAAACGCCGGCCTGCCACCATACGGGAACGGCACGCTTATTGAAGGCATTCGCGCGCGCTCCGTCAGCGATGTCAACGGCCTGACTGTGCACGTGTTGGAATCGGGGTATGAAGTGCCCGGTCGTCCCGCCGTGCTGCTGCTGCATGGATTCCCGGAATTGGCTTACAGTTGGCGCAAAATCATGCTGCCGTTGGCAGCCGCCGGTTATCACGTCATCGCCCCGGATCGGCGCGGCTTCGGCCGCACCACGGGTTGGGACGATAGCTACGATGGTGACTTGGATTCGTTCAGCAGCCTCAATATGGCGCGCGACGCCTTGGCGCTGGTATATGCACTTGGGCTCAGGAGCGTCTCGGCCGTCGTGGGCCATGATGCCGGTTCCCCCGTGGCGGCTTGGTGTTCATTGCTGCGGCCCGATGTCTTTCGTTCGGTGGTCATGATGAGCGCGCCGTTTGCAGGGCCGCCGGCGCTGCCGTTCAATACGGCGGAGCAGGCGCACGGACCGGGCGCAACTGCAGCGCCGTCCGGTGCCGATATCGACGCTCAGCTCGCGGCGCTCAAGCGTCCGCGCAAATACTACATGCGGTACTTCTGCACGCGCGAGGCCAACGCGAACATGCTGAACGCCCCGCAGGGGCTGTCCGCATTCCTGCGGGCCTACTACCACTACAAGAGTGCCGACTGGAAGTTGAACAAACCGTTTCCGCTCAAGGCGCGCACTGCCGATGAGCTGGCAAAGATGCCGACTTATTACGTGATGGATCGGGATTTGGGCATGGCGGAAACGGTGGCTCGAGAAATGCCTTCCGCCGCCGAGATCGCGGCCTGTCAATGGCTCACCGAGGACGAACTCCACGTGTACAGCACCGAGTACGGCCGAAGCGGATTCCAGGGCGGCCTGCAAGCCTACCGGTGCATTTATGACGCCAAACAAAACGCCGAGCTGCGGCTGTTTTCGGATCGGACCGTTGATGTGCCCTCATGCTTTATTGCCGGCAAGAGCGACTGGGGGGTGTACCAAACCCCCGGAGCCGCCGAAAAGATGCGAGACGTCGTATGCACACGCATGACGGGGTTTCATTTGGTCAGTGGGGCGGGTCATTGGGTGCAACAGGAGCAGCCTGACGCAGTCAGTGCTCTGCTCGTCCCGTTTTTAAGGCAGCAATCGCAGCCGGGGCCTCAACAAGCTCCCGCGTGAGCTACTGGGCGATGGGCAGGTCCTTCGACCCCGCTCGCCAGTCGGAAGGCGATTGTCCGGTCCAGCGTCGAAACGCCCGGGTGAAGCAGCTTCCCGTCGAGAAGCCGAGCAAGTAGGTGACGTCGCTGACGCTATGCCGCGGCGCGCTCAAATAAGCCAACGCCAGCGCATAGCGCGTGTCGTCGAGTATCTCCTTATAGGTTGTGCCGCATTCGCCCAATTTTCGCTGCAGCGTGCGGGCGCTCATGTTGAGAATTTCCGCGATGTCCTCCTGAGAGGGCTCGCCATGCGCCAAGCGTTGAGTCAAGACCTCGCGCACGCGCACTTCGATATTGTCGCGCTCGAGCTGGGACAGGTATTGAAGGGCGATTGCATCATTATGCCGCGCCAGTTCCGGGTTGCCGCCGTCCAGAGGACGCTCGATGCTTTCGCGGTCGAACACCAATCGGGTCTGGGGCGCATCGAACACCAACGGCGTGCGCAGCAAATTTACGAAGTCATCGAGTTTCGCCGGCGGCGAGCGCCGAAATTCGATGCGCAGCGGCGAATACTCCCGCCCGATCAACGATCGGCACATTCGCAGGTGAAGCCCCACCACTGCATCGATGGGCGCATCGCCCAACTCGGTCGTGGGAGAAATGATGAAGTGGTACTCGGAGCCGCGCAGAAAGAACTGATAGTCCACGGCATCGCTGACGATGTGACAGTAGCGCTGCGCCCTCTGGAGGGCCTCTTTCAAGGTTGAACTCGCCGTCATGCCGTAGCTCATGGCGTGAAAGCTGGTAGGCCTGATATAGCTGGCTACCTTGAGTCCGAATCCCGGATCGCCGGTCGCGGTGAGCGCGATCTTCCATAGCCGCAGGCTGTAGGCTACCGGGCAGCGGGCCGTGGGGCAGTCGAGCGCCTTCGCGTCCAAGCCCGCTTCGGCGAGCAGGGCCGCGCTATCGCACCCGGCGGCATCCAGAGCCCGGCAGATTGCTTTGATCCAGGAGCAGAGCGTAGTTTTGCCGCCACCCGAATCAGCCGCCGGTGTCCGCACTGCTTTCGCGCCCAATTCGCCCCCCGAAGCTAGAACGGAATGTCGTCGTCGAATTCCTCTTTGCCGCCCGCGGCCGCGGGTGACTGATCGAAATCATCGCGCGGCGGCGCGCCAGCGGCCGCGCCGCGTTCCCCGCCACCCGTGGCGCCGGCACCGCCTCCCCGGCCTCCCAGCATCTGCATGTTATCGGCGATGATTTCGGTGGTAAATCGGTCGTTGCCCTGCTTGTCCTGCCATTTGCGGGTTCGCAGCTTGCCCTCCACGAACACCTGCGAGCCCTTACGCAGGTACTCGGCGGCGATTTCACCCAAACGGCCGAATAATGCAATGCTGTGCCATTCGGTGCGTTCTTGCTGGGCCCCGGAAGCCTTGTCTTTCCAAGACTCGCTCGTGGCGATCCGAATGTTGGTCACCGTCATGCCGCTCGGCATGGAACGGGTTTCAGGGTCGGCACCCAGGTTTCCGACCAGAATCACTTTGTTTACGCCGCGCGCCATGTCCTTCCCCCAAGCCTCAATTCAGTGCCGTACATTGTACACGGCGAACTTAAGCCCCATATCGCCCTTGAGGCGCGCAATGGTGCAGATATACGCCCGCTCGGGCGCGCCCCAGGAGCCTGTCTGAGTGTTCCCCGTAGGGGTTTTACCCGCGCTTGACGCGGCGCGTATAGTAATCGGTTAGATGCAAAATATCCGAATCCGGGGTGCCCGGACCCACAACCTGAAGAATATCGATCTCGACCTGCCGCGCGATCGGTTGATTGTATTCACCGGCCTATCGGGGTCGGGTAAGTCGTCCCTGGCGTTCGACACCATCTATGCCGAAGGTCAGCGGCGTTATGTGGAATCGCTGTCCACCTACGCCCGCCAATTCCTCTCGATGATGGAGAAGCCTGACATCGACAGTCTGGAAGGACTCTCGCCGGCGATATCCATCGAGCAGAAGTCGACTTCGCACAATCCGCGTTCCACGGTCGGCACGGTCACGGAGATCCACGACTATCTGCGCTTGTTGTTCGCGCGTGCCGGAACGCCGCGCTGCCCCGACCACCATATCGATCTCGCCGCGCAAACGGTAAGCCAGATGGTGGATACCGTGCTCGCACACCCGGAAGGGACCGCCCTGATGCTGCTCGCGCCCGCGATTGCAGAACGCAAGGGCGAACATGCCGAACTCATCGACGAGCTGCAGGCCGGCGGCTTTGTGCGCGCGCGCATTGACGGCAAGGTGGTCGAGCTGGACCAGGCGCCCAAACTCGACGTGCGCCGCAAGCACACCGTGGAGGCCATCGTCGATCGATTCAAAGTGCGGCCAGATATGGGGCAACGGCTGGCCGAGTCCTTTGAAACGGCCCTGCGCCTCGGCCAGGGAGTCGCCCGCATCGCCTACATGGACGAGCCGGAGCGCGCAGAACTCGTATTCTCCGACAAGTTCGCCTGCCCCATTTGCAACTATTCCTTAAGCGAGCTCGAGCCCCGGCTGTTCTCCTTCAACAGTCCCATCGGCGCCTGCCCCACCTGCGATGGACTCGGTACCCAGGAATTCTTTGATCCTGCCAAGATAGTCGCGAATCCGCATTTGTCGCTGGCCGGCGGCGCCGTGCGCGGCTGGGACCGTCGCAACGCCTATTACTTTCAGTTGATACAGTCGCTCGCCCGCTACTCGAAGTTCGACATCGAGGCGCCGTTCGAGACCCTGCCGCAAAAAATCAAGGATTTGGTGCTGTTCGGCAGCGCCGATGAGCAGATCGAGTTTAAATATTTGGATGGCAAGGGCGGCACCGTATCACGCCGGCATACCTTCGAAGGCATCGTCCGCAACCTCGAACGGCGCTACAACGAAACAGAATCCGTGGCGGTGCGCGAGGAACTGGCCAAGTACCGTTCCTCCCGGCCCTGCCCCGATTGCCTGGGAACGCGGCTGAACCGCGCGGCGAGAAATGTGTTTGTCGACGGCCAAGCCGTTCCCGATATCTCGGCGCTGTCGGTGGAGCATGCGCTGGAATTCTTCGGCAAGCTCAAGCTCGCCGGCTGGCGCGGCGAAATCGCGGCCAAGATCGTCAAGGAGATCAACGATCGTTTGGGCTTCCTGGGCAACGTCGGGCTTGGATACCTGACGTTGAACCGCAGCGCGGATACCTTGTCGGGCGGCGAAGCGCAGCGCATTCGACTCGCCAGCCAAATCGGCTCTGGGCTGGTCGGCGTGATGTACATTCTGGACGAGCCGTCGATTGGATTGCATCAGCGCGACAATCAACGTCTGCTCGACACGCTGGTCAACCTGCGCGATCTCGGCAACACGGTAATCGTGGTGGAACACGACGAAGATGCCATCCGCCAAGCTGACTACGTGGTCGATCTGGGGCCCGGCGCGGGCGTGCATGGCGGCAACGTGGTGGCGCAGGGAACCGCGGCCGAGGTGGCTGCACACCCCGATTCGATCACAGGCCAATATTTGAGCGGCCGCCGACGCATCGAGATTCCGGGCTTGAGACACGTTCCTGATCCGAAGCGCATGCTGCGCGTGATCGGTGCCACCGCCAATAACCTGAAGAAAGTCACGGCCGAATTTCCGTTGGGGCTGATGACCTGCGTCACGGGGGTGTCGGGCTCAGGCAAGTCAACCCTGATCAATGACACGTTGTTTCGCGCGGTCGCCACGCAATTGAACCATGCGTCGGCCGGTACCGCGCACTTCGATCGCATCGAAGGTCTGGAGCATATCGACCGGGTGATCGAGATCGATCAGAGCCCGATTGGGCGAACGCCGCGTTCCAACCCGGCCACCTACACCGGTCTGTTCGCGCCGATCCGCGAGATTTTCGCCGCCGTTCCTGAGGCGCGCGCCCGCGGCTATGAGGCGGGCCGCTTTAGTTTCAACGTCAAGGGCGGGCGCTGCGAGGCGTGCCAGGGCGACGGTGTCATCAAGGTCGAAATGCACTTTCTGGCGGACGTGTATGTGCCTTGCGATGTATGCAAGGGGAAACGCTACAACCGCGAAACGCTGGAAATCCGTTTCAAGGGCAAGAACATCCAAGAAGTGCTCGAGATGACGGTCGAGGATGCGTTGCCGTTCTTCTCGGCGGTGCCCACCGTGCAGCCGAAGCTCAAAACGCTGCTCGATGTGGGGCTCTCCTATGTTCGCCTGGGGCAAAGCGCGACGACGTTGTCGGGAGGCGAGGCGCAGCGCGTCAAGCTGTCGAAAGAACTCTCGAAGCGCGCCACCGGGCGCACGCTGTACATTCTCGATGAGCCGACGACGGGTCTGCATTTCGCCGACATTGCGCAGCTGCTGGTGGTACTGCAGCGGCTGCGCGACGAGGGCAATACGATCATCGTGATCGAACACAACCTCGATGTCATCAAGACCGCGGACTGGGTGGTGGACCTGGGTCCTGAGGGCGGCGATAACGGCGGCCGCATCATTGCCGTGGGCACGCCGGAACAGGTGGCGGCCAACAAGACTTCTTACACGGGCCGCTATCTGCGCGCCACGCTGGCGGCGCCGAGCGGTTTCGAGCGCAAACGGGCATGAGCGCCGGGGCCGATTCCAGGAGCCTGCCCCGGTGCGCCTGAGCGGCCAATTCGCGCCGCTGCTTGGCATATTGATTGGAGCATTGGGCGGGGCGGTTTATTGGCTGGCGGCACAAATCTGGCCTTCCAGCGTGGCGGTGATCTTGTCGATGGCGCTGACCGCCGTGCTGACCACCGATTTCCGGGCGATGCCGGCAGCGCGGTTTGATCTCCTGAGCCGCGTGCTGTGCCTGCTCATCAAGTACAACGCACTGATGGCCTTGTCGGCAGCCAAACTGCCCTTTGCGGTTCCCGCCAACGTTCCGCTGGCATTGATCATGATCGCAGGCTATGCCGCCAGCTTCGCGCTGCTCGTGGCCGTCATGGCGACGCGCCCTGAAAAGACGGCGCCGAAGGTTGGGCAGGGGTCCCTGATTTTTGCATTGCTGATTGGATTCGCGCCCGCAGCGCTGCTCGGCATCCCGGGCCTCACCGGGCTGGCCGCCACCGTTGTAGCGGGCCTAGGGGTCATCGCCTTTCTCAGACACAGGAATATCGGCGGTTCGGGCGACACGCTCGATCTGACGCAGCTGCTCTCTGAGGCCAGTTTCTATTTGGGCGCGTTGGCGACCTGGAGATACGTTTGAGCCCCGCAACAGTGCTGGCGCGCGCGGGGCTGCCGCTGCTCCGGCGTCTCGATCCCGAGGTAGCTCATGATTTGGGGTTGGCGGGATTGAATTGCCTGCGCTCTTTTTGGCCGGCACCGGCCATTCCAGCAGGCCTGGCGGTGCGCCACTTTGGATTGCAGTTTGCTCATCCCTTGGGACTGGCGGCGGGCTTCGACAAGAACGGCGACTATCTGGATGCGCTCGGTGCGCTGGGATTCAGCCACATTGAGCTCGGTACGGTGACGCCGCGGCCGCAGACGGGCAATCCCAAGCCTCGCATGTTCAGAATTGCGGACAGCTTTGCGTTGATCAATCGCATGGGGTTCAATAACAAGGGAGTGGATCACCTCGTATCCCGGCTCACCCGCGCCCGCTACCGCGGAGTTCGCGGCGTCAGCATCGGCAAGAACTTCGACACCCCCATCGAGAATTCGCAAGATGACTACGTAGCCTGCCTGCGCAAGGTCTATCCGCATGCAGACTACGTGGCCGTCAATGTCTCCTCGCCCAACACCGAGCGCTTGCGCGAATTGCAGGCTCGCGATGGGCTGCAGCGCCTCCTAGGCGCGCTGCTCGAAGAGCGGCTCACCCTGCAGCAACGCTTCACGAGACGCGTGCCGCTGCTGATCAAGGTGGCCCCCGACTTGAGCCCGGAGCAGCTCTCGGCGCTGGCGCAAGAAGTGCGCTCCGTTCAACTCGACGGAGTGATCGCCACCAATACCTCGACGGATTTGAGCGTACTTCACCCGCCGCCTGCCGCTGAGCAGCGCGGCGGCTTGAGCGGCGCCCCGCTGCATCCTTCATCGGTGAAAATCATCTCGCAGCTGCGGGCCGAACTCGGCGCCGACTTTCCCATCATCGGTGTCGGCGGCATCGTCAGCGCGGAACATGCGCGCGAGACCTTGCGCCACGGCGCCAATCTATTGCAGATTTATACCGGCTTCGCATATCGAGGCTCGGCGCTGATCGAGGAAATATTGCAGGCTCTGCCCGTATGATGGACCAGAAACTGGTCGAACAATATCAGCGCGATGGCGCGGTGTGTATTCGACAGCTGTTTCGACAGGACGAGATCGATACCCTGCGAGCAGGTATCGACTTGAACCTGGCGGAGTTGAGTCCGCGCGCCATCGTGGCCAGCGGCCGGGATGATCCGGGGCGCTTCGTTGAAGATTTCTGCAACTGGCAGGACAACGCGCATTACCGCCGCTTTATCTTCGATTCCGCCCTGGCTGAAACCGCCGGCCTATTGATGCAGAGCTCAACCGCGCGGCTGTACCACGATCATATGCTCACCAAGGAACCGCGAACCCGGCAAGCGACGCCTTGGCACCAAGATCAGCCCTACTACAACATCGACGGGCGGCAGAACGTGAGCTTCTGGATCCCCGTGGATCCGGTGAGTCGAGAATCCACCCTGGAACTCGTGGCAGGATCGCATTTGGGGCCGTGGCTCATGCCGCGCACCTTCATGGACGCCGAGGCAAAGTGGTTTCCGGAAGGGTCGCTTGCCGACTTGCCGAATATCGACGCGGCACGGGAGAAATTTCCCATCCTCGGCTGGGATTTGCAGCCGGGCGATGCCGTCTGCTTCCACATGCTGATGCTGCACGGTGCACGCGGTGTCACCGGCGCACAGCGTCGCCGGGTGTTCTCCGTGCGGTTTATGGGCGATGACATACGGCACGCGCCGCGCCGCTGGAAAACATCGCCGGAATTCCCCGGACTTTCGGCCGAGCTGCCTGCCGGCGCGCCGATGAATCACCCTCTTTTCCCTGTGCTATGGTGCTCGCGGCCATGAGAAGAATTTCCTGGATGGTATTTGCACTGGCGTTGCTGTTCGCGATTTTTTATTTCTCAAATACGGTATCCAGTCTGCCGCCCCTGGTGGCGTCCCATTTTGACGCTGCGGGCCATCCCAACGCCCACATGACCCGCGAGTTCTACACCAAATTCATTTTCGCGATGGGCGTCGGCTTCCCGATTGCGATGGTGGCACTGCTGACCGTGATCTATTCGAGGGCCAGCGACATGAAGTTGCCGAACCGAGACTACTGGCTGGCTCCGGATCGCATCGGGCAAACGCGATCGATGCTGGTGACGCACGGCGTGTGGTTTGGCTGCCTCATGGTTGCCATGGTTTGCTACGTGCACTGGCTGGAATTGGCCGCGCATCGCCGCGCGCCGCCGCAACTTTCCAATCAAATGCTCATGGCCGGCTTGTTGGTGTTCCTGGGCGTTGCCGTCGGCTGGATCCTCGCGCTGCTGCGCACCTTTCGCCGGCCCAGGGAGCCTGTCTGAATATTCAGACAGGCTCCGGGAACATCACCCAAGCCTTAAGCTCCTAGCGCAGAATCGCCGTCAGCGAAATGTCCGGAACGCTGGCCAGCGCCTTGGACAAGGGGCAATCCTGTTTCGCCTTGGCTGCGATTTTTTGAAAAGTGGCCTCGTCGATTCCCGGCACGCTGGCTTCGAGCTTGAGGGCGATGTGCTCAATCGAGAAACCCCCGCCCTTCATCACCAATCGAACCGCAGCCTGCGTGTCAATCGCCGTCGTCGAGAAACCCGCCGCGTCGCAGCCAAAGGAGAATGCCATGGTAAAGCAGGCCGCATGGGCTGCCGCCAGTAATTCCTCCGGATTGGTGCCGCGCTTGTCATCCTCGAAGCGGCTGGCATAGCCATACGGATAGGACTTCAGCGCTTCGGTCTGGGTGCTGATCCTGCCCACACCCTGCTTGCCTCGACCTTCCCAATGCACCGTCGCCGTTTTATCGCTCATACCGTCTCCTTAGCCATAGATTTCAAAAAATAAATCGGTTGAGCAGCTTATCGCGGAGGCAGTGGGATGAATTCCGTTTCGCCCGGTACCGGCGGGAATTGACGTTTCGCCCAGCGTTCCTTGGCCCGCTCGATGCGCTCTTGAGAAGAAGCCACAAAATTCCACCAGATCAAACGCGGCGTGGGAAAACGACTGCCCCCGAGCAACATCACCTGCGTCTCGCCGTCTGCGCGCAGGTGGATTTTCCGTCCTGGAGTGAGCACGGCGAGTTGACCTTCGACAGCCTTGCCGTCGTCGATGGCGAGTTCGCCGCGCACCACGTATACGGCACGTTCATCGTGCTCGGATGGCACTTCCAACACCGCACCTGGCGCAAATTTGGCTTCCGCATACAGCGTTGGCCACAACGTGGCGACCGGAGAGCGCAATCCGAAGGCTTCACCCGCGACCACCGACAGCGTCACCCCGCCGAGCACGCGCTGCGGAATCACGCTGTTGGGGTAGTGCGTGAAATTCGGCTCGCCATCCTCGTGGCCATCCGGAAGCGCCACCCAGCTTTGGATTCCGTGAACCCTTTCGCCCGCCGCGCGCGCAAGATGGGGTGTCCGTTCCGAATGGGCG
>Ga0210402_10002307_pt1 | contig 18690 bp, 23 predicted proteins | sample IncBWC7MmetaG_FD_161055 | JGI IMG/M metagenome (GOLD analysis project Ga0210402, IMG submission 161055) | Forest soil microbial communities from Barre Woods Harvard Forest LTER site, Petersham, Massachusetts, United States - Inc-BW-C-7-M | ecosystem: Environmental > Terrestrial > Soil >... | reverse complement strand
TAACTTCTTGTACCCCCTATTGACTAATCTTACACATTTACATACCTACATACTTACACACGTATTCCTCTCCCATATGGTGACAATTCAGGACTCACAGCTCCCATTGTTTCCCTGGCGAGCCTAATCATGGTAGTAATTAGTGGACTGGTGAGTATTTGCAGTCGAGCTACGCTACTTTCTGGTGTACTCATGTCCTGCTAACCCAGCAGAATTACACCCAGCTCGACGTTGGTCTCATGTGTAACTATACTTATATTATGTAGTAGTATAGTAATGTCAGGCTGACTGGGACTGCTACTAGCCCAGCTCCCCTTACCTGGATGTATTAATGTACTGGCTGGTATAGCTAGGGCACTCCTTTTAATCGAGCACAGTTCGGTTCTATGCCACTCGACAGCACCACTACTACCAGCAGACAACGTAGCAGCCCTCCTAATAGTTATGCATACGTTAAATATCAGGGAAACTACCGTCCTGAGAAACTAAAGGGCATAGGAGGGGCAAAAAGCATCGCGCGAAAAAACATATATCCGGCCTTCCTACGCGCCGAACATTTCAAATTCTGGTAGTATGATTGTCATTATTATAGTTATAAATAAGGGCGTTGCCTCCCCCTACATGTTGTGCCTCCCTATATGTTGTGTATAATGAGCTTGCGCTCCACTATGGGAAGTGTTATGAGCCCTGCTGTCATGAAGATTCAGCGTCCCGTGTCTCGGGATGAGTTTCTCCGTACTATGCTTACCTCGGAGCAGCGCACTCAACTTGAGAGGGTGCAGCAGGCTCTCGCATCCGACCCCACTTGCCTTGAGACTCCCAAGCAGGGAGATCGTGATGGACTTTAGTCTGGTGCATCCCGATAAGGTACGAACTTGGCTGGATCGGCAAGATTGCTTCAATTCTTTGCCTTCTGACACTGGTAGTATTGAATACAAAATACTGTTTAGTGGTAGCGCTAATGCTTACGTGATTGCCCGCTATCATGGGGGAAATCTAACGGGCTACGCGGAGAAAGAAGATGCGTAATGTGTACAAGGGCTTCCAGACGGGGAAGATGGCTGTCCCCAAGGTGCATGTGGCGAAGTTGAACAATGACTTCACTAAGATGCATGCCCCTACCCTTAAGAGGCCAGCTATCCGCATTGAGAAAGCTCAGGGGCCTAAGAAGGCACCGAAGGCCCCTGGCCGTCACCCCGGTTACTGAGATCAGTTATGTCAGCCCTGCCTGCCAACATCCCGTCAGCAGACCCCACCCGCGATCTCCTATCCCCTGAGGAGCAGAGCGAGGTCGGTGGGCAGGGCTGGCTCCTTCGTAAGATGACCCCCCGTCACCAACAGATCTGTGCCTTCATGGCGCAGGGGATGAAGAGAGGTCACATCGCCCAAGCCTGCGGCTGCACTCCCGAGTATGTCACCATGCTGGCCAAGCAGCCCCTCATCCAGCAGTACATCCGGGATATGTGCGCTACAGCGGGCATCCAGTTGGAGGGGCAGTTCTCCGCTGTGGTGGATGCTGTGGGGGAGACCTTGCAGCAGGGCAACTATAAAGAGAAGATGCAGGCTGCGAGACTCCACGGAGAACTCACGAAGCGCCTCGGTCCGGGATCTGGCGCGGAGCAGCAGGCCGAAGGCAGCGCGGAGCGCCTACTCCGACTCGCGGAGCGGTTGGTATCCCTCAACGCTTCACGGGCTCCCCAACACAACTCACAGAGTGAACAGTATGAAGATGCCGAGTTTCGAGTCGTGCAAGACGGTGATGAACGCCCCGGAGACGAATGTGGAGAACCAGCACAAGATGCTAGCTCAGGGCAAGACCATTCCTAATGGGAAGAATGGTAAGCCGATGCATGAGTACACCGGAGGCAAGGTCAATCCTCGGGTAAACAAGTCGAGCAAGCCCTGGTGACAGCCAACCTCCAATTGCCCAGCAAACAGGTATCAGATGTCTTGGTACCTGTTTTTCCTTTTCAGGATCAGATGGCCTTTGGGGAGTTGATTGTTGGTGCCATCGTTACAGTCACCGTGTATACCGGCACTGATCCCTCCCCCTCTGCCATCCTATCCGGCACCCCTCAGTGGTCCATCAACCAGGGACTAGCCGTCTCCCAGACAGTGATCAATGGGGTGAGCGGAGTTGTCTATCTCTTGGTATGCAGCGTCACCACCAGCCTTAGTAACACCTTCCTCAATCAAGCCTACCTAGCAGTGATCAATAATACGGATATGTACTAAGCATGACGGACTCGGTTGTCCTGTCCTCTAAGTACCAAGCAGAGATACATCAGTTTGTAGCGGACTTCACAGGGCAGCTCCAGCCAGGGGAATCGTTCGTTGCCGGCAATGTGTCTGTCTCCGTGTTCCTCGATACTGGCGTTGATCCCAACGCGTCCGCCATCCTAGTCACTCCCTTTACCCTGATAGGGAATGTAGTATCGCAAGGGCTACAACAGGGGGTACCCGGCTGTATCTATGTAGTGGTCATCCATGTGGTGACTAACCTCTCACGAGGCCTCACTCTCACCGCACGGCAAGCCGTGCTGCCAAACAATTACCCGGCCACTGGGGCCTTCATTCCCTACTACTTCACCAGTCAACCGTATCCATATCTCGACGCGGATACGCTACATTGGTCTGGGAGTGTTCAAAGTTGTCTAGTCAACCTAACTTTCAGAGATTATGACTTAGGAGATACAATACACTGGATCGGGAGTGTTCCTACAGCATTGGTGACTTCTGGGCTATATCCCTATGTATTGCCCGAGACTCTGCACTGGACTGGTTCTGTAGTTAGTAGTTCGGTCATGACGACCTTGATTCTATATACTTATCCCGAAACAACCCATTGGACTGGCGCAGTTGTATCCTCCACGGTAACTACCATATTGATTTCGTATAGTTATCCGGAGACCTTACATTGGACGGGCTCAGTACAATCTTGCGTAGTTACTTGAGGCACTTATGGCACTCGAACTTAATGTGAAGATGAGGCTGCGCGGGCACTTCCTGCTAGAGGCAATTAACGCCGATACCGGGGATGTGCGGCGCATTGCTGATTTTGACAACCTGATTGTTAATCAGGGTTTGAACTTTATCGCTACGGGGGGCCCGGCATCCTCCCCCAATAATGTTGTGTACTATGGATGTGTTGTGGGAACAGGTACAAATCCGCCCTCTGCTACAGACACTAGCCTCCAAACGTTCCTAGCAGGCACGGCTAACGTTACTACCTTTAGTAATAGTTATTCTGGGGCCTCTGCTTGGACAGTGACCTCCACCACCGTTTACCAGTTTGGGGTGGGCGCGGCTGCGGGGAATCTTACTGAAATTGGCATGGTAGCCCCTGCCGTGGGGCAAACTACCTCTACGACCCCTACTAGTAGTAGCCCTATTTTTTCCCGAGCACTAATTATGGTTGGGGGCTCCCCGGGCACCATCACCATTCTCAGTAATGAGATCCTACAAGTTACCTATACCATTACCACTTTCCTCATTCAGACACCTCTGACGGGATCATTCTCCCTTAATACTGATGGTACCATTACTACAGTCAACTATAGTTTGCTATCAGCGAATGCTACCAATCCCAGATGGCAATCGGGTAGTTCTTACGCCAAATTAAACTCCGCTATTACTAGTGGTGTTAATGATAATATTTATCCTTCTGGCTCTGCTCTTGGGCTTCCCAGTGGTACTCCCACAGGTACCGCCACAGGTATGACTGGATCTACCACGGTATCTTTAGCTACCTATACTGCGGGAACATTCTTTCAATCCTTTACGTATACCTTACCCATTGCAATTGTTACTGCCTCTAACTCGGTAGGAGCAATGACGGTATTAAATACTACTTCTGGCGGTAGTTTTTCATCCCCTCTGCAAATCTCTTTTAGCCCTGCCATAGGTAAAACCAACGCACAGACTATGCAAATTGTGATCAACGTTGGCTGGAGCAACTAAGTTATGATGCCGGGTAATGTGTTCTCCACCACAGTGGAGTATGCACCCTTCTTGCCTCCTAGGAATGTCCCTAATCCTATTGGAGTGGTAACGGATGTGGAGGAGGGAGGTGTTGGGCTGGAAGATCCCTCTCAGGGGATGCAAGTGCAAACCTGGACAGCAACCATTGATAATATAACCAATGGTAATATCTACCTATCTGCTCCCAATACTTCCCCCACTCTAGTTCTAACTGTTCCGGGGGTAACTCAATTATCCCTGACGTTCGATCAGAATATGCATCCCTTCTTCGCTTACACCCAGAATGGTGTAGCGAGATTCTATTGGTATGATCCCACCATTCCTGGATTCACCATCACCACCTTAGAGGCTGGAGCTATTACTCCTAGATGTTCTCTTGATGACAAGCGAGCCTTCGCCATCAATGGTGGGGGAACCGATATCCTACTATTTTATTTGGTGGGTAATACACTATTGATGCGGATGCAACGGGATAGGTATGGCATTATCTATACTATGGCTACTAATCTGCAAACTCGATTCTTAGGTAATCAAGTACTTCAGGTGGGGATGAATGCGGTGAATCGATTTCAGGTGGAGATGACTGGGGCTTTCTATGCCGTTGGTTGAGCTATCGGCCCAACTCATTGAGGGATTCTCTGGCGCGTTCCTCTCGCCACGTTATGACAACCCTATGCCCACTCCGCAGTTCCACCGGGAAGCTTGGGAACTGTATTCCTCGAATCATTCTTCCTGCATGGTCATCGCCCCCCGAGATCACGCCAAGTCCACTGGCCTCACCTTCGACTATATCCTCGCAGAGGTATTATTCCGCCGCTCCGACTACGTTATCTTGATTGGTAGTACGGAAGATAAGGCAGCGGAGCAGCTCTCCAACATCTCGGAAGAGTTGCACGAGAACAGGGATCTGCGGGAAGAGTTCGGTGTGCAGTCCTTCGAGACGGAACAGAAGACTGAGATCATCGTGGTGATGGATGACGGACATCGGTTCCGCATCCTGGCCCGAGGTGCGGAGCAGAAGATCCGTGGTGCGATGTGGAAGGGCAAGCGACCCAACCTCATCGTGTGTGATGACATGGAAGATGATGAGCAAGTAGAGTCTGCCAACAGGCGACTAAAGTTCCGCAGGTGGTTTTTCCGCGCCGCCAAACAGGCTCTGTCGAAGGGCGGACGCATCCGGGTACATGGGACTATCCTTCACGAGGACAGCCTCCTGAGCCGTCTCAGGAGGAATGGCGTATGGAAGCACCTCTTCTATAAGGCCCATGAGGGGTACGATGACTTCTCCAATATCCTCTGGCCGCAACGCTGGACGGAGGAGCAGCTCCGCCTGAAGCGGCGGGAATTTGAGGAGGATGGCGATGCAGCCGGTTATGCGCAGGAATTCCTGAATGACCCGCAGGATATGGCTGACTCCTATCTGCGACCCCAACAATTCATAGCCATGAATGAGGAAGACCATGAAGCAGAGAAACGCTTTTACATTGGATGTGACTTCGCAGTATCTAAAGCAGACAACGCAAATCGGACTTCCTTCACTTGCGCCGGTCGAGATCTCACGAACCTCCTACACTACGTGGACCAGCGGACGGGACGCTGGGATACCCTGGAGTGGATTACTGAACTCTTCAGGATGTCAATTCAATGGAATCCCGACTACGTATACGTGGAAGATGGTGTGATCTGGAAGTCGATGTGGCCCATCATCCGCAATGAGATGAATCCAGCCACTCGCTCCCCCCAGCTCCGGGAAGTATTTAAACGAAAGGAAGTGCTGATCAACTTCGTGACGGTCCCGTCCGTGAAGGACAAGGCTACGCGAGGTCGGTCCTTCCAGCGCCGGATGAAGGCCGGACTGTGCCGGTTTGACAAAGAGGCCGATTGGTACCAGGGCTATGAGATGGAGTTGCTGAAGTTCACCGGAGTGACCGAGGCGAAGCTCGATGACCAGTTCGATAGCTCGGCCATCATCTGCGTAGGGCTCGACCAGATGCCTGAGTTGGATGAAGATGACTTTGATGAGGAAGACCCCATTGAATTGGAGGAGATGGAGTACTACCGTTCATCCCCAATGAACCGCAGCCGCATTACAGGATACTGAAGATGTCAGTTCCGGACGTAGTCCCATTCACGATTGCTATGCTGATCGACCCGGAAGAAGAGCTTCCCCCAAGCGATGAGGACGCCCTGCGATACTTCGAGTCTGCGGCCCACATGCTCTACATCACCCTCATCCGGGTTACTCCCGATGATATGTATGCAGGGAAGGTAATCCCCGATGCCCTGTTCATTCGGATGACCACCTACCCGGATGGGGTAGCTTACAAGTTGGCTTGCTGGGCAGAGGCTGCCGGCATTCCAGTGATTGATGATCCGGAGTCCATCAAGGTCTGCACGGACAAGGCTGAGTTCACTCGCCGTATGCAGGCCCGGGGCACCTCAATGCCCCGCACTTGTATTCTCAGCAAGGATACAGAGGGAGGTGTACTTCATTCAGTAGTGAAGGAGTTTGGGCTTCCTCTCATCCTCAAAACCCCAGAGGGTTGTTTCAGTCGGGGTGTCTTCAAGGTGAGCAACCTTACCGAACTTGCCCTGAAGGCCCAGACACTACTGCAAGATCGGGAAGAAATCCTGGTGCAGGAGTTTGTGCCAACGGAGTTCGATTGGCGCATCGGTGTTCTGAATGGCCAAGCCCTGTGGGCCTGCAAATACTACATGGCTCCCGAACACTGGCAAATCTACGATCACAAGCATGGTGGTAAGTGTGGAAAGTTTGATACAGTCAAGTTCCGCGAAGTACCTCCCGAGATACTCAAGTTAGCCCTTGAAGCATGTAGTGCAATTGGTGATGGTCTGTATGGGGTAGACTTGAAGGAACGGGATGGGAAGTTCTACGTCATCGAGGTGAATGACAATCCGAACATCGATGGTGATGTGGAGGATTTGGTGATGGGGACAGAGATCTATGCTCGCATCCTGATGCACCTATTTGCCAAGGCACAGACTATGGGAGTAGAGAAACATGCCCGAGTTGGTTAAGTTTCCTCGACAGTGCTCCCTAGCTAATACTTCTGGCGATGTAATTGCAGAGCTAGAAGTTTTCAAACAGGATTTAGCCGAGGGACGATTTGGAGACATAACTCGGATGGTAATCGTTATGGAAGAGTCGGACGGACACCTCAGTCGCTATACCATTGGACCGGCAGGCACTTGTAAGATAACGACGGTTGGAATGCTTACTTGGGCCGCTCATAAATGTATGAATGGAGATTAGGTCGGCTGACCTAGAACATCCCCGGAGACAACGGCACGGTCGGACGGCGCGAAGCGTCGCGCGGCGGGGCCGCAGGGTCACCTCAGTCCCCCACTTGCGATGGCCCCACCTACATGTTGAATCTCAGTAAGCATATCAAGATCGACGCAGATACGATCAATTCACCGAACTTGTGTGACCGGTTTGACGATGGCGACCTCAAGGTCATCGGGGAAAAGGTATGGGACTTCTTCAAGACGGACCTCCAGTCGCGGGAGCCTTGGCTCCGTCGCACGGAAGCCGCGATGGATCTCGCTATGCAGGTCCAGAAGGATAAGACCTTCCCTTGGCCGGGATGCAGTAATGTCGCCTTCCCTCTCATCACCATCGCTGCTCTTCAGTTTCATTCCCGCGCCTATCCGGCCATCGTGCAGGCCCCCGACCTCGTCAATTGCCGCGTAGTTGGCCCCGATCCGGATGGCAGCAAGACCGAGCGTGCCTCTCGCGTAAGTACTCATATGTCCTGGCAGCTCCTTGAGCAGGATGAGTCGTGGGAAGAGGAAACGGACCGAGCTCTCCTGCATATCCCCATTGTGGGCTGTGCCTTCAAGAAGTCGTACTACTCTGCTGGCCTAGGTCGGAACGTGAGTGAGCTGGTCCTAGCCAAAGATCTGGTGATCAACTACTGGGCACGATCCGTAGAGGAATGTGGCGTCAAGACCCACATCATTCCCTTCAGCCGGAACAAACTCCATGAGCGCATGATGGAAGGCACCTTCCGCGATGCAACCAAGGAGCCGTGGTACACCGCCGATGCTCCGATGCGCAACCAGAACTCCTACGAGCAGGCAGTAGACAACCGCACGGGTATTCTTGAGCCCATGCCCGATGAGCGCACTCCCTTCACTGTCCTAGAGCAGCACGTCTCTCTGGACCTCGATGGAGACGGCTATGCTGAACCTTATATTGTTTCTATCGATCACGACTCTCATTACGTCTGGCGTATTGTCTGCCGTTTTGATCGCGAAGAAGATGTGGAGCGTAATGAGTCAGGTGACATTATCCGTATCCGGGCTAGTGAATATTTTACAAAGTATCACTTTATTCCTAGCCCTGACGGTGGTATCTACGATGTTGGTTTTGGTGTGCTGCTAGGGCCCCTCAATGAGTCTACCAATTCTGCTATCAATCAGCTTTTTGACGCTGGTACTATGGCTAACACGGCTGGTGGTTTCCTTGGACGGGGAGCCAAAATCCGGGGCGGTGTTTATAATTTCTCGCCTTTTGAGTGGAATCGTGTTGATAGCACTGGTGACGATCTTCGTAAGTCTATTTTCCCTATGCCTGTTCGGGAACCCAGCAATGTGATGTTTCAGCTCCTCACCCTCCTGATCAATTACACGGAGAAGGTGTCGGGGTCGGTGGACATCTCGACGGGCGGTAATCCGGGGCAGAACACGCCCGCAGAGACCAGTCAGTCCATGTTGGAGCAGGGCCAGAAGGTCTACGCAGCTATCTTCAAGCGCATTTGGCGCAGTATGAAGAATGAGTTCAAGAAGATCTATCAGCTCAATGCTCTGCACATGAGTCCGGACAAGACGTACTTTGCTGGCAGCACGGACTACATCTCCCGAGCAGATTACCTCGGCGACCCGTCCTCGGTCGTCCCGGCGGCGGACCCCAACATCATGTCGGACCGCGCACGGCTGGCGCAGGCCCAGACGCTTGCCCAGATAGCCAAGGGCAATCCCCTATACAACCAGGATGAAGTCAATATCCGGTTGCTCAAGGCCATCAAGATTCAGGACTACCAGAAGATCTACGTGGGCACCAAGGGTGCCCCGCCGCCGAAGCCTTCCGAGAAGGTACAGGTGGAAATGATCAAGCAGCAGATCGCCAACTCTAAGCTGGAGTGGCAACGCCTGCAATGGTTGTCCTCGCTGTACGAGCAGCGCCGTATGAATATGGCGAAGATCACCCTGCTCCAAGCGCAGGCAGATCAGGTACTCAAAGAATCAGACGGGGCACAGGCAGCCCAGAAGGTTGCCGAATTCGAGTCCCAGATGAAGGCTCTGGAGATGATGCACGGCATGTTGACGGACCAGATTCAAAACACGCAAGGCATGATGGGAGGAGAGGATGGACAAGGCGGAACGGGACCGGCTGCGGCTGAAGCTGCTGGAGGACAAGGATCTATGGCTGCAATGGGGGGAGCACCCGGTAACCAAGCTCCTCCGGGATTACCTGCACCAGGAGCGGGAGGCCCGTAAGGAGATGTGGGCCAATGGGGGCTTTGCTGCCCCCACGGTGGAAGAATTAGCCATCAGGCAGGCAGGAGCCCACGGCTACTGCGATGCACTACGAGAAGTACTAGACCTACAATTTGACCAACTAGTTGAGGCGAATAATGAGTAAGGCATGGTGGAACCCGGAGAATAAGAGTCGCTTGCATCCCGTAGGACGAGCCATTCTCGTCAAACCCTACAAGCCGGCTAAGAAAGATAGTTTGATCTATATCCCCGATGATGTTGAAACGAAGATGCAGACAGTGGATCAGCGAGCCATTGTCGTGGAGGTGGGCCCGGCAGCCTTTGCCGAGGAGATCGAAGCGGGCTATGGCCCTCGCTGCAAACCCGGTGATCATGTGATGATCGCGGCCTATGCAGGTTTCATGGCACGAGGCATCACGGATGACGTACAGTATCGCTACGTGAACGACCGCGACGTATTCGCGCAGATTGAGTCAGACGAGGAAACAACCAATGAGTGATATCGATGCCGGCGTTGAGTCGCCTGATGTGGAGTCGGAAGCTCGTGGCATGGGCTGGGTTCCCCAAGAAGAGTTCCAAGGAGACAAGTCTCGTTGGATCAGCGCAGAAGACTTCGTAGAACGTGGTAAGAACATTCTACCGATTGTTCAAGCTAACTCTAAGCGCTACAAAGAAGCTCTTGACAAGAGTCAAAAAGAAGTAGAAAGTCTTAAGAAATCGCTTGACGCGACTAATAAGGCTGTAACTGCTCTCAAGAAAGTATATGACGAGCAGACCGAGAGTAAGGTGAAAGATGCGGTGCAGCAATTGCGCCGTGAAATTAAGGCAGCGCGTGACCAAGGTGATGTTGATACTGAGATTGCCTTGGAAGACAAGTTGACTGACCTGCAACAGCAGGCCAAGGAAAGTAAGGCTGCCGCTCCCGAGAAAGACCTCCCTGATCCTGATGCTGGATTTGACCCGGAATTCATCCGCTGGCGGGATGCCGAGGAGAACTCTTGGTTCAAGAATCCTCAGACCGAGGAAGATCAGGACCGTATCGATGAACTTCTCGCTATCGGCAACAAGTTGCGGCGTCGGGGAGACACGTCTCCCGCCAAGGAATTCATGGCTAAGTGCATGAAGCTCTTGGAGGAAAAGGAGGGCGGTAAGGCTACGCCAACCAAGACGACTAGCAAGGTAGAGGGCGGTAACACGGGCGGTCGGGCTAACAGCAATAGTCGTCCTTTCGATCGGTTGAGTGCAGAGGCCAAGAAGATCTGCAACAACCAGTCCGATGACTTCGTAGGCCCAGGCAAGAAGTTCAAGACCAAGGCCGATTGGCAAGACTATTACGCTGAACTTGTGGGAGAGGAATGATGGCAACTGCTCAGGATAAGAAGACCAATCCAGCCAACGATAAGTTGGAACTGCCCAAGGGCTATAAGCCCATGACGGGCGGTCAGATGCGACTGGAAACCCCGGAACTGCCGGGCCACCACTTGCACTGGTTTCGCGGTACTCCCGGACGTCTAGCCCAAGCGCGTCAAGCTGGATATACGCACGTCCGAACCGATGAGCTGGATATCAACAACTTCGATCTGGCAGGCGACGCCCTCTCGCACGGCAGCACAGACCTTGGTAGCAACATCAGTGTAGTGAGTGGTGAGGGTGCGGATGAGTCGGGCCAGACCCCCCGCATGTACCTGATGAAATGCCCTGATTACATTTGGGACTACAAGAATGGCTTGGTCGAGAAACAGAACGCAGATACAGCAGACGCCCTCAATGGGGGTACGGTAGGTAAGGGTGGGGCTGGCGAGACAGGTAATGATGTAGGCAAGCGTTACACCGGCACGAGCAACTCCCTTTTCAAACCCAAATAACCCCTTGTTTTGAGGAATCCTTATGGCTAATGCAAATCGGCCTAGTGGTCTTTCCCCCGTTAATGACCGCGTTTCGGCGGCATACAACGGGCAGGCCAATATCTATTGGATTCCGGCTGCTGATACGAATGCGTATGCGGTCGGTGATCCGGTGGGCTCCATCCAGAATGCAGACACCAATGGTGTCCCCGGCATCACCCTCGCATCCGCAGGTACGGGTAATCCCATCCGCGGCGTGATTGTGGGCCTCGGTACGGCGAACACGGGCGGCTTCCAGCTCAATCCGGAAGGCGGCCTGTTCAACGTCAACAACCTGAATCAGATCATCCGTCCGTCCGGTGCTCAGGCGACGGATTACTACGTGATGGTGGTCGATGACCCGAACGTGGTCTTCGAGGTTCAGGAAGTGGGTACGGGTACGGCTTTTACCGCTACCACTTCGGTGGGCCTCAATGCCAATCTCGTCGCTGGTGCAAACAACGGCTACTACAGCGGTTGGCAGCTCAGCAATGTGGGTGCAGCGGTCACGGCCACCCTTCAGGTGCGTATCCTCGGCCTTGCACGACGCCAAGACAACGCCTACGGGCCGTTTGCCAAGTGGCTCGTCAAGATCAACAACCACGAACTGTCTGCCGGTACGGCTGGCGTCTAAGGAGCTAACATATGGCAGGCGTAATCAATACTGGTACCCATCCCAAACTCCTTTGGCCGGGCATCCATGCGACGTGGGGTCAGCTCTACGAGGCGCACGAGAAGGAGTACACCGAACTCTACGAGATCGACTCTTCGGAGAAGGCGTACGAACAGGACGTCCAGATCACTGGCTTCGGGCTTGCCCCGGTCAAGGGTCAGGGCGCTCCGGTTTCCTACGACAGCGAAACGCAGGGCTTCGTCTCGACGTATGTGCACACCGCGTATGCGCTGGGCTACATCGTCACTCACGAAGAGCTGCGGGACAACTTGTATAAGGAAGTGGCTACCCGTCGTGCGAAGGCCAACGCCTTCTCGATCAACCAGACGGTTGAGACGGTTTCCGCTTTCCTCTACAACAACGCCTTCAGTGGCACCTTCTTCACCATGCCGGATGGTCAGCCGCTTATCTCGGCCAGCCATGTCCAGGTGACGGGCGGTACCTTCTCCAATGCGTTGACTCCCGCTGCCGACTTGTCGGAAGCAGCCCTCGAAGATATCTCGATCCAGATCATGCAGATGACGATGGATCGTGGTCTGAAGATCGCTGCGATGGGCCAGTCCCTCCACATTGCTCCCAACGAGCACTTCAATGCGAACCGCATCATGAAGTCGGTGTTGCAGTCGGATACGGCTAACAACAACATCAACGTCCTGAAGGCGACCAACGCATTCCCGAAGGGCATCAAGCTCAATCACTACTTCACCCAGCCGTCCGCTTGGTTTGTTCGCACGAATATCCCCAACGGCATGACGTTCTTCTGGCGTGAGAAGCCGCAGTTCGAGCAGGACAACGACTTCGACACCAAGAATGCGAAGGCGGCTACGTACATGCGCTTCTCGCTGGGTTGTACTGATCCGCGTGGGATCTACGGGTCCAACGGCCCGTGACCTAGTGGGATTTAAACGGAGTAGTAGGATGCCAAGCAAAACTCTGAAGCAGCACAGATTGATGGAGATGCTGGCACACAATCCGGGGAAGGCCAAAATGAAAGGTGGCCCTACCCGGAAGGTGGCAAAGGAATTTGTCGCAGCAGATAAAAAGTCGGGCAAGTTCCGCAAAAAGAAGTAAACTCCACTAGAACGTCCTCCCCTCAAAAGGAGGACGCCTTTTATCGGCGTTCATCGGAGAACAACATGGCTGCACCTACCCGCCTCACTTCCGGCTTCACTCAGGCTGCCAAGTGGCAACCGCTGGGTGATATCGGTATCCCAGACCCCTTTTTCTACGCTTACTTCGAAGACGATTTCCTCCCCTACAACGCGGCGATCTACACGGTTACCTCGGCGGGCGGTGGTACGGTCGCCGCCACGGCTGCCAAGGGCAGCGGCGGCAGGGTCTTGATGTCCACGGGCGCAGCCGCGAATAGTTTCGAGGAACTTCAGCTCCCCGTAGCCTCTTTCCAGTACACCGCGCAAAAGAAGCTTGCCTTCCTTACCCGTCTCCAAGTGGACAACATCACCAACGATGTGTTCATTGCGGGTCTCATCAATACCACCGCGACCCCATTCACGGCCGTTGCGGATGGCATCTACTTCACCAAAGCAGCCGCCAGCACCAACATCGTGGTGAACGTGGTGACAGGCAGCGTGGTGATTGGTACTGCCACTATTACCGGTGCCTTGACGGTCAATACGGACATCGACTTGGGCTTCATGGTAGACCGTCTGGGTAACGTGAAGATCAGCTACGGCTTTAGTCTGGAGGGCGTACGTCGTCAGAACTTTGCCACGCTCGTACCGGATTTGGCTATCTCCGCTTCGGCCCTCACGGGCACTATCACTGCGGCTCTACTCAATCCCACGGTGGCCATCGGTAACGGCGCAACTGCGTCTCCGATCACTGGTGTAGTGGACTTCCTCTTTGCAGCGCAGGAACGCTAGGAGTATGTATGGCCGCTCCGACTCGTTTCACTGCTGGGCTTACGCAAGCTGCTAAATGGCAGCCGCTTGGGGATATTGGTATCCCCGACCCATTCTTCTATGCATGGGAAGGGGATGACTTCCTCCCGTACAACCCTTCGCTATATACCGTCACGGTGAATGGCGCTGGTGGGTCTATTGCCGCTACGCCCGGGTCTGGAGGTCGTCTCCTATTCACTACAGGAGGCACTCCGGGCAATAGCGTGTCTATGCAGAACACTATTGCCAGCTACCAGTACACTCCCGGTAAGAAGTTGGGATTCCTCTCTCGTATCCAGTTGTCAGACAACACCAACCCATATGGTGTCCTTGGACTGATCCAGACTACGACCACTCCCAACACCGTGGTCAATGGTTGGTACTTCAGCAAGGCCCCGGGCGGCACGGTCATCCTGTTCACCATCGTCAATGCTTCGGTAGTCGTTGGCACGGTGACGGTGGGTAATGTTGCCCCAGCTAACTTCGATGTGGACCTTGGCTTCGTGGTGGATCGTCTGGGTAACACCAACATCTTTGTGGGACACAACATCGAGGGAGCATTGCGGGAGGACTTTGTAACCATTGGCCCGACTGCTAAGATTCCAGCTAGCAGCTTGACCGGAGCCCTTCCCACCACCCTACTCAATCCCACCCTGTCCCTGACTACTATCTCGGGCGTTCAGACAGGTATTGGGGACTTCCTCTATGCGGCTCAGGAGCGGTAACTATGGCCTTCGCCTTTAATACCCAAGTGATGCGAGATGGGTATCGAAACTTCGTTATCCGCCTTACGGGAACTTGCGTTGCTGGTGATGCGGACCTAGCCCCAGCGGTGCTCATCGACGTAACCACTCTGAATCCTCCCTGCTCCCTGCTTCGAGTAGATAGGGTTAAGTACTCGCTCCCTAATGGCAGCCCCTTGGACATTCAGCTCTGGTGGCAAGCTACTTCTAACGTACTTTTCGAGGGTATGTCAGGCGGCGATGACATGGACGTCTGGAATTTCGGTGGCCTCTTTCCACCTAATGTAGCGGGCCTTACCGGCAATATCATGTGGGGGACTAGTGGTGCAACTAGTGCGGAACCAACGGCAAACACAGTCCTCACTTTTGCAGTCATCGTGGAGTGTGTAAAGCTTCAGCCTAAGTATCCGAAGTAAGGGGCGGGAATGGCCACCAGTGTTTCCAATACCGCCTATGGCATTATCAATGATGCCTACCATGATGCCGGCCTGTTGCAGCTAGGCGACAACGCGAATAGTCAGCAGTTGGCCGACAGCATGCGTACCTTGAATGACATGATCAACCTCTGGCAGACCCAGGGGTTGAAGTTGTTCCTGCAAGAGGAGATCAATGTACCTCTTACAGTCGGCCAAACGCTCTACGGCCTTGGCCCGGCAGGACCGGCCGTGGTCATGGCGAAGCCTACACGCGTCCTGCAAGGCTTCATCGTAGGCCCCGGTAATGTCCGTCGTCCCCTCGTGATGATCAGTCGTGATGAATGGGAGCGCCTATCCCAGATCGTTGGGAACAACGGCACCATCAATTCCTTCATGGTGGACAAGCAGACAGCTGTCCTCAATCTCAATCTGTGGCCAGCCCCAGACGCTACGGAAGTGCTCAACACCGCAACCTTTCTGATGCAGATTCAGGCCCCGAACCCGGTAGCCCTGACGGACTCTATGGGGTTCCCGCAAGAGTGGCGTATGGCGCTCCGTTGGGGGCTTGCAGATGAGTTGGCCACAGGGCAGCCCCAAGTCATCATGGACCGCTGTTTCAAGAAAGCCACCATGTACCGCGAGGCGCTGGAAGATTGGGATGTCGAGGATGCTCCAACCTTCCTCAATGTGGATAGTCGCTTCTATCAGAGCTATGGCAGGTTCCGCTAATGCCCCAGCAGAACACCGTCGCCATCCCCCAACGGCTACCCCTGATTGTGGGACCGGAGAATCGTGACAACTCCACAGCGAAGGATTCCCGCCTGATCAACTGCTTCATGGAGCGGGACGAGGCGGGGGAGATCAACTTGTACCGCCGCCCGGGGATGCTGCTTTGGATCAATCCCGGCAGCATGAGTCAGGCTGGACAAGGCGTCTACTACTGGAATGGTCAGGTCTATTCCATCTTCAATGGCATTCTGTATAAGAACGGGACGCAGATTGCCACTGGCCTAGACAATGCAGGTGGGGTGTATTCCTTCAGCTCCAACATGGGAGCTAACCCGGACCTCGTCTTTCAGAATGGGAATCAGGGCTATGCTTGGAATGATACTTTGGGTTTGGCTGGCCCCCTGCATACCCTTTCCCCCAGCTATCCCCAATTCACCGTCAAGGGTCTGTCCTACCTCGACGGAACCATGTATGTGTGTCAGCACTTCTTCGGCACCTCCATCACCCCTGCCGTCATCTGGGGATCAAAGATCAATGATGTGCGCTCAGCTGGTGCGTGGGACCCACTGAACTTCATCACAGCGCAGATCACTCCCGACTCTGGTGTATACCTCGCCAAACAGTTGGTTTATGTCATCTGCATGAAGGAGTGGAGTACCGAGGTATTCTTTGATGCAGGCAATGCGACCGGCTCTCCTTTGCAGAATGCGACCAACGCCAAGCTCAACTATGGTTGCGCCAGCGCCGACTCGGTGCAGTCCATCAATGAAGTCCTCCTGTGGATCTCGACCAACCGGTCGGCCTCCAATCAGATTGTCCTATTCGACAAGCTCCAGATGAAGGTGGTCAGCACGAAGGCTATCGACCGCCTGCTGAATCAGATTGATTTGACCACGGTGTACAGCTGGCAGATCAAGCTCAATGGACATTCCTTCTATGTCCTAACCATCAAGAATGCCAACCTCACCCTGGCCTACGATCTCGACCAAGAGATGTGGAGTCAATGGACAGACGCCAATGGGAACTACGTGCCCATCGTAGCCTCCACTCGTGATGGGGCCGGTAACCACATCCTCCAGCATGAGACAAATGGCAACTTGTACTACGGCAGCAGCCTGTACACCACGGACAACAGTGCCCTGATCCCCATCACCATCATCACCCCAGAGTTTGATGCCAATACTCGCCGCAGGAAGCAGCTAGGGGCAATGTTCTTTGTGGGCGATCAAGTCTCGGGAAGCTCACTGAATGTCTATGTGAGTGACGACAACTACCAGACATGGAGCCAACCCCGTACTGTGGATCTCGGGCAGAAACTCCCGACACTTCCCCAGTGCGGCACCTTCCACAAACGTGCCTTCAAGTTCACCAAGAACGATAGCGCGGCTTGGCGTCTGAGTGCCGTTGAATTGCAGTATGACATTGGGACGCTCTGATGGCCAATGTCGCCTCGACCAATGTGCCTCCGGTCCCCAATGAGCACAACATCCTCAGTGTGCCCGACTCAAAAGTAGACAAGACTAATTACACCGTCACGATGAGTCGGATTAACAATGTGTGGACCAAATGGTTCATGGATCTTCGGACGAAGGTCAATACCATCAATGCGGCCAGCATTAGCCTTGCCAACATCACGACTCCCGGCACCGTGGTGTCCAATGGAGGAGGCAACTTCGCCACGGAAGCTCTCCCGACTGGGACCTACGGAGATACTACCCATGTGCCGCAAGTCACCGTGGGAGCCAATGGCTACATAACTAATATTACGAACGTTGCACTACCCGCCAGTGGAACGGTTACCTCTGTGGGGTTGGCAGCGCCTACCCAATTTACGGTATCGGGGTCCCCAGTCACCACTAGCGGTACGCTGACTCTTGCCTGGAATACTCAGACGGCCAACACAGTCCTCGCGGGGCCTACCACCGGAGCCGCTGCCGCCCCCACCTTTAGGGCGCTCGTTCCGGCAGACTTACCTCCATTCACATCGTCATTCAAGAATAAGCTGATCAACGGTAACTTCGACTTTTGGCAGCGTGGCATTACATCTGCGGCGGCTGCGGTAACGCGTTATCTCGCAGACCGATGGAAGGTTGAATGTGCGGCAACGACCGCAGCTATATCACAACAGGCTTTTGCACTCGGACAGACAGCAGTCCCAGGTGAGCCTTCATTTTTTCATCGGACAGTAGTGGCGTCAGTAGCCGGCGCAAGTAATTTTTGTATATTCGATCAATCTATTGAAAGCGTGCGTACATTCGCAGGCCAAACCGCTACGCTTTCGTTTTACGCAAAGGCTGACGCCACAAAGAACATGGCAGTGGAGTTTAGCCAAGTTTTCGGCTCCGGCGGTTCACCTTCCGCACAGATTACTGGCATCGGTGTAACAACTATTGCGCTGACATCCGCGTGGCAGAAGTTTACTGTTACCGTTGCTATCCCAAGTATTGCCGGTAAAACTGTCGGCACTAATGGCGATGATAGGCTGATAGTTGCGTTTTGGTACGACGCAGGAACATCGTTCAATGCGCGCACCAATTCACTTGGCCAGCAATCCGGAACATTCGATATTGCCCAGTTGCAGATGGAACCTGGGATGGTCGCCACGCCGTTCGAGGTTCGGCCTCTTCAGGTCGAATTGGTGATGTGCCAGCGGTATTACCGGGAATTCAACACAGGCGTAGGTTGGGCACAAACCACCGGCTTGTTTGTTACGTCATTCGTCTGGAATATGCGCGGAGTGCCTGCTGTGAGCCTAACGGCACCACTCACGGTGACCACCACAGCGGCGGATACAACACAGTCAAGTGCGTCTGTGATTCTCAATGCCGCGACACCACTAGG
>Ga0210402_10002306_pt1 | contig 18691 bp, 19 predicted proteins | sample IncBWC7MmetaG_FD_161055 | JGI IMG/M metagenome (GOLD analysis project Ga0210402, IMG submission 161055) | Forest soil microbial communities from Barre Woods Harvard Forest LTER site, Petersham, Massachusetts, United States - Inc-BW-C-7-M | ecosystem: Environmental > Terrestrial > Soil >... | reverse complement strand
GCCGCCCTCGCATGGTTGGGGCCAGGATGGTTCGCTATTCCTTCTCCTGTATGACTCTTTCATTCACTACTTCACGCCGGTTTATCCCGACGCTCCAGATTGTTAATCTGCCCCACAAAAGGCTGACAATCTGCCCTACAATAGGCTGGCAAGCTGCCTCACAAAAGAACAGGTCAGCGCTCTTCTAGGACGTAGCCCATGCCGCGCACGGTGTGAATGAGCTTCCGTGGGAACGGGTCGTCCACCTTGGAGCGTAATCTGCGGATGTGGACGTCCACGAAGTTGGTGTTGCTTTCGAAATTGATTTCCCAGATCTGATCGGCGATGAAGGTTCTGGAAAGAACCTCGCCCGCCCGGCGCATCAGCAAAGACAGCAGCAAGAACTCCTTGGGCGTTAAATCCAGGCGCTTGTGGGCTCGCTCCGCGCGGTGGCGTATCAGGTCCAATTCGAGATCGGCGAGAACGAGCATCATCGAGCTTCGGTCCGGACCCCAGGAAAGCAACCCGTGCACGCGGGCCAGAAAATCCGAGAAGGCAAATGGTTTGACCAGGTAATTGTCAACCAGGTAACCGTCAACCGGGTAACTGTCAACGGCAGGGCTATCGGTTCGGCAGGGCACGGAATCGCGGTTCGCCAGGAAGAGTACCGGCGCCTTCTGGCCGGCGCGGCGAAGCTCGGAAAGCCGGGGCCAGCCAGGCACGACATCGCAGACCAGCAGATCGTACAGCGTCCGGTTCGACGCGTCGAACCTTTCGGTATATGGCTGGGCAACGTCCACCGCAAACCCATTTTCCACCAGGCCCTTTCGGAGGTACTGAGCGGTTTGGGTCTCGTCCTCCACCAACAGGATTCTCATCCGGCACTCCCCTTCAAGCAGTTTTGGAACTTGCAGCAAGATTGCGCTCCCACCCGGTCCTTGTCAAGGTTAAGGTTGTCAATCACAGCGGGTAAAGGCAACGATACCCCGATTGACATCCAGCCTGTTCCTTGGCAAGATGGAATCCAAAAGAGGGTTCAGGGGCTCCTGTTAATAACGTTGTTAACCGGGTAAAAGGCGGGAGAACCCCCGTCGTTCCAGGAGATCGGGAATGTCGGCGGAAGAGCAGAGGCAAGAGGTTGAGCGCGTTCTTCACTCGCCACAATTCCGGCGGGCGCCGCGGCTGCAGCGTTTCCTCCAGTTGATCTGCGACTACCACTTCCAGAATCGGTCGGCGGATATCAACGAGTTCGCGATCGCCACCGAGGCCTTTGGGAAGGGCCCGGACTTTGCGCCGAGTGAGGATTCGCTGGTGCGCGTCCAGGCCCGCGAGGTGCGGCGGCGGTTGCGCGAATACTATCAAAACGAGGGCAAGTCCAGCGGCTTGATTCTGGATCTGCCGGTAGGGAGTTATGCGCCGGCCTTCACGGCAGCCGGGGCTGAACCGGCGGCCCAGCGACGCCCGCCTTCCATCACGGCGGCATGGGGGCGCCCGCCTTCCATCAGGACGGCATGGGCCATGATGGCGGGAACGGCGCTGACTTGTGCGGTGCTTCTGTTCGCCGCGGATCACGAGCGGCGGTTGCTGGTTCGGAGTACCGCTTCGGCAGCGGAGCGGGCGGCCACGGGCGGCTTGAGCCCGCCTCTGGCCGGACTCTGGAAGCGGTTTTTAGATTCCGACGTGGCGACTGTGCTGGTGGTGAGCAATCCCGATGTGGGAGCCTGCGCGGCTGAACCTTGCCCGGACCAGTACACCGGGATGGGCGAAGCCGTTGCCATCCATCTGATCACCAGTCTCTTCCGGCCAGCCAGGCAGCCGCTGATTGTCAAGCAGAGCCGGATGGTGAACGCCGACGACGTCAAGCGGTATAACCTGATCCTGCTGGGTGGCAAATCGGTCAATGTCTGGACACGGCGCCTGGGCGCGGACCTCAGCCTGAACGCCACTCCCCAGGATCTGCCAGATCCGAGCCAGGCGCAACAATACGCTACCGTATTTGACAGTAAGACAGGCCAGATCACCAAAGACCGGGCCATTGTGGCGCTCCGTAAGCATCCCTTGACTGGCCGCTGGGTATTGTTTCTATACGGCAAGCATAGTCAGGGCACTCACGCGGCGGCGGAAGCGTCCACCGACGAACACTTCCTCTCGCAGCTCAAGTGGCCGGGTTCGGCGGCTGCGTTCCCGGACAGCTTCCACGTGTTGGTAGGTGTGACCGTCAACGACGGAATCCCGGAAGGGCCCGTACCGGTCGCGGTGCGGATTCCCTAGCGGAGTTTACTGGGAGTACCGCTAGCGCGGCTCCGCCGCAGACCGAAAGAGCTCTTCGGAGAGACAGCTCATCAACTTCAGGGATACCCAGCCTACATGTGCCCCTGTCCAACGCTTCGAGTGCGGGGTTGCCCACCGCCCTCGCATGGTTGGGGCCAGGATGGTTCGCTATTCCTTCTCCTGTATGACTCTTTCATTCACTACTTCACGCCGGTTTATCCCGACGCTCCAGGTTGGCAACCTGCCCCACAAACCCACCGACAAAAGATTGAGAGGTTTCGGATGCTGCGCGCACTAGCGGTCAAAAGTGATTTGTGTGCTGTTTGGCCGAGCCAATGAAGCCAGCTCCGGCGCTATTTCCAAAGCGGTAAGGGGAGTAGTTCCGGTACGAAGCTGCCATTGATCGCCGGGCTTTTCCATGTGAAGATCCCGGACAGATGGAGCCTCTTATCCCCTGTCCGGCCGACCCCAGAGCCTCAGCGGAGGCGTACCTGATGAACCAAATGCCGCCCCATGAGATTCGTGAGTTTGAAGAGCACGTCGCCATCTGTCCGCGTTGTGCCGAGATTGTTGAGGGTGCCAGAGATCCACCGCCAGTCAGCCTGGTACATCAAACCGAGGACGGTCCCGTGCACTTGTGGGCATCGCCAGACAAGGAAGGCGGATGGAAGGCGAGAATCTGGGGTCAGCAACTGGCCGGAGCGCAGCGCTTCCAGACTCTGCCGGAAGCCAACCGGCACTTGCTGGACTCCTTTGCGCGAATGTTTCCGGACCATGAGTGCTCGGCCGGCTGCGAACCCCTGGATGAGGCCGCACAGGAGGGCGCTGCGGCCCGCATGCAGTTCTGGGACTACTGGGAGTAACTGAGAAGGCCAGGCCGTGGCTGTCGGGTGATCAGGAAGCGGCGTCGAACGTGGTCGGGCCAGCGACCAACCGGTAAACACGCGGGATGGTCTTGGTACTAATGCATGAGCGCGGAATTTCCCGCGTTTCCTAAAAGCCTCCTGTCGAGTTCTATCGCCCTGTCTGCGTATGCCAAACCGCGGGCTGCGCGCGGTTTCCGCTTTCTCTGCACTGATTCGAAATGAGTTGTTTTACAAAACCGCTGTGGCTAGCGGTTTTCGGTTTTTGGGGGCAACTATAGAGTCGCGACCCAGAGGGTCGCGACCACTTTGGTCGCGGGAACCGTCAGTCGTAGATGAAGTGGAGCAAACGCTTCAGGTCTTCCCATGCCTCGCGCTTGGCGTCCTGGTTGTAGGCGCGCAGCAGGTACGACGGATGGTATGTCACCATCACCGGGATTTCCTGCCATTGAAACCACTTGCCGCGCATTTTTGTAACGCCTTCTTTGTGTCCGGTGAGGGCGCGGGCGGCGGTGCCGCCGAGGGCGCAAATGGCGCGGGGCCTGATGGTGGAGAGTTGACGGAAGAGGAATTGTCCGCAAATCTCCATTTCATCGGGCTCGGGGGTGCGATTGCCCGGCGGGCGGCACTTGACCACATTGCAGATATAGACCTGGCTGCGCAGCAGCGGGATGCCCTCCTTCTTAGCGGTGCCCTCGATCATCTGGGTCAGCAACTGGCCGGCGCGGCCGACGAACGGGATGCCTTGGGCGTCTTCATCGGCGCCCGGCCCTTCGCCAACGAAAACCAGCGGCGCTTTTTCGTCGCCAACGCCGAAGACAATCTTGTTGCGGCCTTCGTGCAGAGCGCAGCGGCGGCAATCGCCAATGTCTTCGATGATCTTGAGCAGAGTATCGTCGGGTGGCGCCATCGGCGGTAAAGGCAAAAGCGTGGGAGGTAACGGCGTGGGCCCGGGTTCGACGGTTGGTTCCACCGGTGGTGGTGCCGCTTTCAGGGCTTGCGCTGGCCGGCGCCGGTACAACGTGGCGATCCCCAGGTCGCGATAAAACTCCAGGTATTGCCGGAGGAGTTCAGCGTCCATTGGCTGCGTGGAGGGTCAGGCGCAGCTTCAGCACCTGGTCGAAAATGCGGTCGGCAATCTGGCGCTTGGGGGCGCGGGGCAGGGTAATGTTCTCGCCGGTGCGCAACACCAGCAGGACTTCGTTCTCATCCGACTCGAAGCCGAGATCGGCGCCGCCCACCAGGTTTCCCACCACCATGTCGCAGTTCTTGGATTCGAGCTTGCGCCGGGCTTCCTGCAGCAGATTCTGGGTTTCGGCGGCGAAGCCGATGAGCAACCGGTCGTCCTTCTTGCGGCCCAGTTCGGCCAGGATATCCGGCGTGGGGTCCAGTTCCAGGGACATCCGCGCGGCGGTTTTCTTGATTTTCTGATCGGGCACTTTGCTGAGGTGGAAGTCGGCCACGGCCGCGGCTTTGATGACGATTCCCGCGTCCGCCAGATTCGCCATCACCTGCTCACGCATTTCCACCGCGGTGCGCACCGACACCACCTCCACGCCGCGGGGCGGGGCAAGATGTACGGGGCCGGATACCAGGATCACGCGGGCGCCGCGGAGAGCGGCGGCTTCCGCCAGCGCGTACCCCATTTTGCCGCTCGACCGGTTGGAGATGTAGCGTACCGGGTCGAGGGGTTCCTGGGTGGGGCCGGCGGTGATCAGAATGGTCTCGCCTTCCAGATCGCGGCGCGTTCGGGAAGCCTGCAGAATGGCCTCCACGATGAGTTCGGGGTCGGCCAGACGGCCAGGGCCGGTCATCCCGCAGGCCAGGTAGCCGCTATCCGGTTCCACGATGCGGTGGCCGCGCTGCCGCAAGGCTTCCATGTTCGCCTGGGTTGCTGCGTGCCGCAACATATTGACGTTCATGGACGGCGCGATCACCACGGTTCCGGTAAAGGCCAGATACAACGTGGTGAGAAAATCGTCCGCCAGTCCGTGGGCCAGTTTGCCGATGAGATTGGCGGTGGCCGGAGCGATCACCAGCACCTCATGCTCCACCGCCACGGAGATGTGCTCAATGGCAGCCTCGATGGCGAAGAGATCGGTGAGCACCTTGCGGCCGGTAAGCGCGGCGAAGGTAAGGGGGCGGATGAATTCCTGGGCGGCTGAGGTCATGACCACCTGCACCTCATTGGCTTCTTCCCCTTGGCCGGCCTGCATCAGCAGGCGCGCCAGTTCCGCAGACTTGTAGGCTGCGATTCCACCTCCGACGCCCAGAATAATCTTCATGCGTGCTTAGAGAATTTTGTCGGGCGGCAGCGCTCCATGAATCAGCGGCCCGGTGAGTTCGTACTTCACCAACCCGCGCCGCACTTCTTCCATGGCGATGACCGTGGGCTTCTTCGAGGACGTGGGGAGCACCGGCCGGGCGCCGCCCTGGAGTTGGCGGGCACGTTTGGCCGCTACGATGATAAACCGGTACGTGCTCTGGTCTTTGTCGTCCGGGATGGTGCAATGCGCGTTGTTACGTGGAGCTTTGTCTGCCATAAATTTCGAAGGCCTTTTTTTTCAAAAACTTCCAAAACGTCAAGAACCTCTAAACCGCTCAACCTTGAAATGTCTCCAGAATGGGCCGAATCCGGTCTTCGATCCGGTACCGCCGGACGCGCTCGCCCAGGACGATGGCATCCAGGGTGGCGTGGGCTTTGGCCAAATCCTTGTTGATCAAGACATAGTCGTAACGGTCGTAATTGCGGATCTCTTCGGCCGCTTCCCTAAGCCGTCTGGCAATCACGTCTTCCCGGTCTTCGCCGCGGGCGCGAAGTCTCTGTTCCAGGACCTGCTTCGAAGGAGGCAGGACAAAAACGGAAACGGCTTCGGGGATCTGCTCTTTCAATTGTCTCGCACCTTGGACGTCGATGTCGAGTACCAGGTCTTTGCCCGCGGACCGGGCGCGCTCCAGAATCTCGCGATGGGTGCCGTAATAGTTGCCAAATACTTGAGCCGATTCGAGAAACTCATGGTGGGCGAGCATGGCCTCGAAAGCCTCCCGGGAGACGAAGTGGTAGTCTTTGCCATCCACCTCCGCGCCCCGGCGGGGGCGGGTAGTATAGGAAACCGAGAAGATCAAGTCGGAAACGCTGGCCAGCAGGTGCGCAACCAGCGTGGATTTGCCGGATCCGGAGGGGGCGGAGATGATGAAGACGGTAGTCATTTGAGATGCCGGAGGCCGGTGGCTGGTGGCCGGTGGCCGGTGGCTGGTGGCCGGTGGCTGGTGGCCGGTGGCTGGTGGCCGGTGGCCGGTGGCCGGTGGCCGGTGGCCGGTGGCCGGTGGCCGGTGGCTGATGGCCGGTGGCCGGACGGGCTGCACATCCGGTCACTGTCAGACGCCGGATGCCGGATGCCAGTGGCCGGTAACGGCCGCACATCTGGCCACCGGCCACTGGCCACCGGCCACCGGCATCTGCCATCCGGCATCTGGCATCTGCTTTTCATGCTCACTCCAGGTTCAACGACTGTTCCCGGATCTTGTCGATTTCGGATTTGGCGGCGAGGGCTAAGTCGGTGATGGTCAGGCCCAGGTCGCCTAAGCCGCCGGTCTTCGATAGCACTGTGTTGGATTCGCGGTTCATTTCCTGGAGCAGGAAATCCAGGCGCTTGCCGACTTCTCCGCCGCCTGCGAGCATCGCCTCCAATTGGCCGGCGTGGGTGCGCAGGCGCATCAATTCTTCGGCGATGTCGCTGCGGTCGGTCAACAGGGCGGCTTCCTGGGCCAGGCGCTGGGGGTCGATGCCGGCGCCGTGGAGCAGGTCGGCCAGCTTTTCCTTCAGGCGTTTCTGGAAAGCGCCAATGGCGCCGGCGCGGATCTCTTCCATACGGGCCACCAGGTCGCAGATGGCACGCGAGCGCTGGCGCAATTCTCCGGCGGTGGCGCCGCCTTCGCGTTCGCGGACGGTATTCAGAATGGCGACGGCTTGGGCAGCGGCGTCCACAACGGCTTTGACCACGTCCTCGCTCAGTGGAGCGCTCTCGGCGCCGGTGCTCAGCATACCCGGAACGCGGAAGGCCGCGTTGAGGTCCGGCTGGTTGGGAAGTTGGTACAATTCGGCGGCCTCCTGGAAGGCGCTCATGTAGGCTTGCAACAGGGCACGGTTCAACGGAGCCGGCCCGGCGGCGATCACACGGGTGAATGTGATGTGAATCTGCACGTGGCCACGGGCCACACCATTCTTGAGGGCCGCGCGGATTTCATTTTCGATGGAGTCCAATTCCGGCGGCAGGTGGAAGTGCATGTCCAGCCCGCGGTGATTCACGGTCTTCAAACTCAGGACGATCTCGCCTTCGGCGATCTCTTTTCTCACCCGGGCGAAGCCCGTCATGCTGCGAATGCTCACAAGTCCACTCTCATAAGTCCACCCTCATAAGTCCACCATGGATGCCACATCCTCGAACTGGAGTTCGTAGAGCCGTTGATACATGCCGCCATGCGAAACCAGTTGCTCATGGGTTCCGGTCTCCCGAATCTGGCCCTTTTCCAGCACCACGATCTTGTCGGCGCGGCGAATGGTCGAAAGCCGGTGGGCGATCACGATTACGGTGCGATGCTCCATCAGGTTGGCCAGGGCTTTCTGCACCAGCATCTCGGACTCGGTATCGAGATGCGAGGTGGCTTCGTCAAGGATCAGAATCGGTGCGTTCTTCAGCAGCGCGCGCGCGATGGCGATGCGCTGGCGCTGGCCGCCGGAGAGCTTGATGCCGCGGTCGCCGGTCACGGTATCGTAGCCGCGGGGCAGCCGCGTGATGAAATCGTGGGCCAGGGCGGTTTCCGCGGCGCGGCGGATGGCTTCGTGTCCCACCTCCGGCTGGCCATAGGCGATGTTATTGGCTACCGTGTCGTTGAACAGGAAGGTGTCCTGGGCCACGATACCGATTTGCCGGCGCAGCCCGGCCAGCGAGAGCGAGCGCACGTCGCGGCCATCAATCTTGACGGCGCCGCCTGCAACGTCATAGAAGCGGGGCACCAGATTGGCCAGCGTGGTTTTGCCGCCTCCGGAAGGGCCCACCAGCGCCACCACCTCGCCTGCTTTGACTTCGAGATCGAGCGCCTGGATCCGGAAGCCATCTGGCGCGCCGGGGTAGTGGAAGGCCACCTTTTCGAAAACGATGTGCTTTTCGAAGCTGACTAGCGGCAGAGCGTCTGACCGTTCCGCGACTTCTTCGGCATGATCCAGATACTCGAAGACCTTCTGCGATGCGCCGATGCCCTGCTGGAATATATTGTGTATGCCCACCAGGCGCTTGACGGGTTCCAGCAGCATCAGCAGGGCGATGATGAAGCTGGTGAAATCGCCCGCGGTCAGGGTGCCGGCTTTGATCTGCAGCTTGGCGTAGGTGAGCAGCCCCACAATGACGGCGGCGGCGCACATATCGATGAGCGGGGAAGAAATCCCCTGCTGCAGAACGTAGCGCACGTTGGTTTTCAGCAGCCGGCGAGCCGCCTCGCGGAAACGGCGGAATTCGTAGCCTTCGGCGCCGAAAGCCTTCACCACCATGTGGCCGCTCAGCGTCTCCTGCAGAATCTGATTCAAGTCGCCCTGGCGGTCCTGCGTGTTTCTGCTGGTGCGCCGGATGCGGCGGCCGATGCGGGTAGTGGGGATCATGACCGCGGGCAGTACCACCAGGCTGATGACCGCCAGATGCCAGTCATTAGTCAGCAGCACAAAGATCAGGAAAATGGCGGCGAAGATCTGCCGCAGAAAATCGGCCAGGATCTGCGAGGTGGCCACCTGCACCTTGTCGACGTCGTTCATGATGGACGACATGAGCTGCCCGGTGGAGTGGGCTTCGAAGAATTGAGCGCCCTGCTTCAGAACCTTTTCGAAGACGGCGTTGCGGAGATCCGTCACCGAGGAAAATCCGGCGTAGCTGATGAGGTAATTTCCCAGGTAATCGCAGATGCCTTTGACCAGAAAGACCAGCAGAATGGCCGCTGCCACCATGAACCAGATGCCGCGGCTGTGGATGGGGATGATTTGTTCGAGATAGATCTGATGGTTCCAGATGGGGTGCTGCAAGAGCGGCGTCAAGCCTTTGGGCGGATTTGCAACCAGGACGCGGTCGAAGATCGGCCGGATCAGCAGCGCCGTGGCGCCTGTCGAGGCGCCGGCCAGTGCCATGAGGAAGACTGAAGCGAGCAAGTGCGCCCAATAGCGGCGGCCATAGGAGAGCAGGCGGCGGACTTCTTTCATACGTGGGCCTTTTTTGTACCCATCGAGATCCGCTGCAGAGCGTCCAGCACTTGCGAGATTGAGACTTGGGCGATGCTGCCGCCGGGGGCTGTCACCACTTCGGAGACGGTGCGCCACGGCCCCCAGATGGCGGGATTGGACGCGCCGAAGATGACGACCACGGGCAGACCGAAAGCAGCCGCCATGTGGGCCGGACCGGAATCGTTGCCCACGAACAGAGAGGCCGTGCTGAGCAGCCGCTTGATTTCCGAAAGCGGCGCGCCCGAGATGGTGCGGTAGGCGCGGAATGGCGACAGATCGTCGCCCGCCGCGCCGATGAAGATGGGTTCCAGGCCGGAGGATTTGAGGCGCCCGGCTACGGCGAGAAAGCCCTCGGCGTGCCAGGTTTTTTCCGGCGTCGCGGCGATGGGGTGGATGATAGTGGTCGCGACCCTCTGGGTCGCGATGGGGAGGGGTTCGGCGCTCGCGACCCGGAGGGTCGCGGCCACCAGGTTTGCAGCTCCTACCTCTTCCACCGGCGCGCCCAGATAAAACATGGCGCTGGCCAGATGTTCCGCTGTGTGCACGGTGCGCTCCACGCCCAGAATCTGCTGTGCCCGCGGAATCCGCACGTTATACACAAACTGATGACGGTAGTGTCCAAACCCCGCCCGGTAGCGCGCGCCCGATGCCGCCGTCATCCACGCGCTGCGGCTGCCGCCATGCAGATTCAGGCACAGTGCGGGCCGGTACCTGCGCAGCAGCGACAACTGCGGCCGCAGGATCTCATCCACGCCGGGGTTCTCCTCGAAGATGGCACGGAACCGGTCTTCCACCACCACAGCCACGCGCAGATCGGGCCGGCAGCGTTTCAGAATGGCGAGCGCGGGCGTGGTGAGGACGCAATCCCCCAAGGACCGGAACCTGAGGATCGCAACCCGGCTCTCCCGCGGCAAACATTCCAGAAGGCTTTCCACGGCCTATTCTTCGATTTTCGCCTCATCGACCAGCATCACGGGGATGTCGTCGCGAATCGGGTACACGCGATGGCACTCGACGCATTTCAACCCGCTTTGGTCGGACTTGAGTTCTACCGTGGCCTTACAAAGCGGGCACACGAGGATTTCGAGCAGATCTTTGCTGATGGCCATAGCGAACCCTCAGTTTAGCGAATAATTCACATCTCCGCGCGAGCGTGCGCAACGGTGACGGGTAAACTCGGCTACACCGTTATCTAGGGTTACTCCGGCCGCTGCGGAAAAACAGGCGAGGTGCCGGACTTGAGGTTTCCGAGGCATCACCGTGCACAACACCTGGAAGGGGTTTGAGTGTAGGTGATTCGGGCTCTCGGGACAAGGCGCGGGGTCCGGGGAGGGGCAAAATGAAAGAACGAACCCAATGTTTGTTGAATCGGTTGGAGTTGGGCGAAATTGGCTTTGGCTTTGGGTGGCGGCGTGCCGGGGCCTTTCGGGTGGACGGCGGGCGGCAGCGCGACATTTGGCATGGAGGCGTTCGAGGCCGAGCCTAAGTGGCGGTTTTTCTGCGGACTGCGAAGCTTCGTGGAATGGATTTGAGGCATCGGAGGGGCCTTTTCCGAAGATGCGTCAAGACCGGGGAAACCGTCTCGGGCCGGGTGGGAAACGCTTGCGGCATGGGGTGCGTCAGATGGCGGTGGCGGCGAGAGCGGGCGGTGTGGCGGGGCTCGTGTGACGCATCTTGCGAGACTCCGTGGGGTACTTCACGCGCACGGATAAGATCTGTTTTTGCTGTGGGTTGCGGAGATGTTTGAGCGCTCGTGACACATCTTTGGAGTCATTTTCGCAAGATGTGTCCCCCGTCTTGAGGGAGGATTGGATAGCAGGCAATCCTCCGCGAAAGGCGGAAGTTGGGAGGGGGTGAAGACGCATGAGGGCAGACCCTATCTTCAGGTGTAGCACGGAGGACGAGCCGTTTCGGGCATGAGGGTCCGGAAATGCCTGAAAGGATGGGGAAAAGAAAAGCCATCTCGGCGTGATCGCCACGGGCGGGTCAGGCTCACTCACGGGCCGACGCAAAAGCGACCACGGAAAGCCTTCCAAAGGAGGCGTATAAACGCCGCCCATCACGATGAGCAACGCGCCCCACCAGATGCACGGAAACACTGGCGAGGCACAGCAAGCGCCCTGAAACACCTGGCAGGGCGGCCCCTCCCACCATTTGACGGTCTCCAAGAGTTCGGCGCTATGTGCACGTCTTCATGCAGCGCCGGTAACACGCACGGACGGCGCCGCGCCCGTCCACCGGAAGCGCGCCGCGAGCCAACGGTTCCAACATCCGCGCCGAGCCACATAGACTGCAAGTCCCTTCATCGCCTTGGTCATGGGACCTTGGCCGAGGAAAGGGGACAACCGCGGCCCGAGAGGCGATATAAATACCAGGTTATTTCATTTTAATCTCTCCGTTCTCGCACTTCTGCGAGGCCGCATCGTAGCATTTAGTACCGCATCCTCGCGAATTGAGAGGACAGATTGTACTACCATAGCACCTATAATCGATCGGATTGTAGCATGAATTACCGCATGGCCGCCGATCATTGGGACAGTTAGGTGGTGCCTGTGCAAGCGCGTGATTCAGTGGCAACATGAGTATTACCGCCAACATAGCGAGCACGCCGATTCCGATCACGGCTAGGGCAGTCTTCGTTTGGGATGATTTCATACGCTTACTATACCACAAGGAACATACGCACGAGCGGTTGGCGACGTCACATTTGCAAGTGATGTCGGACGAAACCCTTGCTTTTTACGCTGCCCGCATTACTCAAGGAGAGAGGAGAAGAAGAATCATGGTCGATCAGCGTTGTTTGATTTCCTCGCGCCGAGACTTCATCCGCAGTACCGGGCTCGGCGTTTTGGCTTCTGTCGGAGCGCGCTCCGAACCCCAGGAACAGAACCCGATCCGATGCCTACTCCTTAAGGAAACGGAAAAGGATGCGGCGGGTCTCAGGAGATCCGCGGCGGTTCATCTCAGCGATGGCTTTGGTAGTCTACACTCCGCCGTCCGCGACCGTGAGCGTGGGGACCTGATCCTTTCAACTGAATCGCTGCGTCAGATTCTACGCGACGGTTACCGAAACGCTGATCCGCACCGCGATACCCGCACCGTATTCCCTTGGCCTCGGCCAACCTTTGAGGAAGCTACACTGCGGCATGATATCTGGGATGTAAGAAAGCAGAATGACCCCACACGCGTCCACACGTATGTGTCTACATTTGGCAAATCGCTTCCCGCTCTTGAGGTGGGAGCAATAGGCAAACTACTCAAGGAAATTGACGGCCTTGTTGCCAAGGTCGGAAAGTATGTGATCGTAGCGGCAGTTGTTGCTCTCGGGATCGAATATGCCGCCAACCTATACGACGAGATTACCTGTTATCAGTTTGCGGATCTGATTCTCTCCAATTTAAACGAGGAGTCATTTCTGTTTTCTGCGCTGGAGATCGACCTTGATAAGAGTAACAAAGATATGCATGCTGAGAGAGCAGGCATCTGGCTGAACGAGTGCCTCGGTTTCCAGTCGCATCCCGGTAACGATGGAACCAAGTGGGCAATACTCTGGACTGCTCAGTATTTCGCAGAGATGGAACCGAACAAACTGCGTGAATTGCTTAATCGGTAAAGAGGCAATTAGCTTTGTCCAGATCCAATCTAGCCTTTGTGCTACGCTGTTATCACGCCGCCAACCTCAACTTATAGATCCGATATGTTTAGGACAGATAAAGGTACATTTTATTTGGGCTTTCTGGAAAGAGCCTCTTGGGATAAGCAACATCCCGGAAAACAACGGATTCGCGGACGCCCCGCTCATCCCAAACCCCTTCGCCAAGTAGCGTTGAAAGAAGTGCGCCAATAATTCAAGAAGCCTGGATCGGCCCGGCGACGCCGTAACAATCCGGGTCGAGCCAGGCAGCAGGAAATGCGGCGTCGCCTCGGCTTTCAGGGCCGGTACATCCTCGTCGGGAAGTTGGATCGTCAGGCTCACCCTAATTGGTGTGCACCTTTTTTGGCAAGACGCTAAAGTATGTTGCCGTCTATCAAAACGGCGCGGCACCTGCTCGGTAGCCCTCCGGAAGATGGCGTTGAAGGTCGCGGTCATCGTGAAGGATACGGGCCACCTCAATAACGCCGTCTTCCCGGCGGCGATACAGAAGGAAATGCCGCGGTTCCTTCACCCCTTGGACCACTCACTCTGGTTCGGCTGAGCGAAGTGTGGTAAGTCCGCGCCCCTTCGACCATGATCTCCGGACGTTCCTTCGAGCCCGGCCGTTCGGGATCGGCTCCGATATCGCGTACGGCCTGCTTGATCAGCGCCTTATAGCGAGCCGCGGCGGTTTGGCCAAAGTTCCGTTCGGTCCATCGCAGAACTTCACGGAGATCCTGGCGAGCCGCGGGGGCAAGACTGGGCCGCGCAACGTGCCTCTCAGCCACGCTTGCGCTCGGCTGCGATCTCGGCGGAGACTTCCCCCCCAACCTGGTCGACGTAGGCATCGAAGTGATCCATCGATTCAAATTCGATGCCCTCGCCACGGTCGAGTTGATCGAAGCCTTCCTTGGCGGAGGTCCGGAGCGATTCGAGCTTGGCCTTGTCTTCCTGCTCGCGCTGTTCCAGAAGGCGGAGGCCTTCGCGCACCACTTCGCTGGCATTGCTGAAGCGGCCCGTCTTAATCCCGGCCTCAATGAAGCGGTCGTAGTGTTCAGTCAGATTGACGTTCCGGGTTGGCATGCGATGGTCCTCCAAATTAAACTCATTCTATCAAGACTGGCAATTTGGGCCAACAGGAACGCCTGACTAGCCCTGACTACGCACCCTCCGCGCGCGCCTTGGCCACTGCCGCCAGGAACTGCCGGGCGCGGTCCTCGATCATCGGCTTTCGATCGCTCCCCGATCAGGGCTTCAAGTTCCGGCTTCCGAATTTCAATGGTCATCACGGCGCCTTTCCTGGCCGGTTTCACCGGCCATGATTTCCAAAAAGCGCCGCGCCGTAACAATCCGGGTGTCGAGCCAGGCAGCAGGAAAGTGTTTGAGATTACCGGTCACCAACCAAGCGGCCCTGGCAGCTTGAGCACACTCAAGGAAGATGTCGTCATCCGGATCGGCACATGCCCGGATGGCTTCGGTCTGCCCCAAAAGCCTCTCTCACGAATAGTGTCGAGTGCGGCGGCGATTACATTCTCATCGCGGCGGAATCGTGGACGCCGGATGACTCTTCGTACTCGGCATACACCTCCCCACTGATGCAAAGTTGAATTGAGCCACCGGCAACCAGCGAAAATAGCTGAGCCGGCGGGCCGAGGGGTTGTAAAAGAGCCGAGACGATAATGTTTGTATCGAGAACAACCCGGTTCATGCGTCCGGCTGCGGCCCGGCTTCGCGCCTGGCTTTCCGCGCCGCCGCAATCTCTGCGTCGATCTCATCCATGGAAAGCTGGTCCACTCCCGCTAACTTGGCGCTCGTCCACGATTGACGAAGCCATTCCGGCGCCAAGTCCTGCTCCAGAACCTGCAAAGCGTATTGCTCGGCCGAGAGACCACGCGCCGTCGCCTTGGCCTTCAGGGCCGGTACATTCTCGTCGGGAAGTTGGATCGTCAGGTTCATGGGTTCTCTTCTCCAGCTTAACCCAGTCGCCAGTGCACTGAAGCGGCCGGTGGTGTCCAACCTTTTTACCAGACTGTGATCGTCCGACGAACGCGACATGAGGTGCTCGGTCAGACAGGGTCGGCTGCCTATACTGCGGGTAATGCTCCTTCAGGTAGTCGCTGATGTGCTGCATGTCCGCGGCGGCGGGCGGCGTCCAACGAATACGTATTCAGGAGCGGAGCATCTGCTCAAATCGGGCGTCCATCTCTTCTTCTTCGATGAACTCGCTCCTATCGGCGTAAGCTTTGCCTTCCAGCACGGCGGCGTGGAAACGCGCATCCTCCAGCAGCCGCAAGGCGGCGTCCTTCAGCAGTTCGCCCGCGTCGGTCTTACCGTCGGGCGGGCAATCTGCGTCTCGGGCCGTTCTTTCGATCCTGGACGCTCGGGATCGGCTCCGAATGTCCTTTAAGGCCTGTTTGATCAGAGTATCGTAGCGAAGCGCTGCGCGCTCGCCAAACTCGTGGACGGTCCACTCCATCGGGCCAGAGAGATGCCGCTTGGCGGGCGGTAAGCCTTACCTCATACTTCCTCGGAGGTTTAGGCTCGCACCTTTTCAGCGACGAGTTTTTCCGATACTTCCCGGCGCACCTGATCTACGAAGTCATCGATCTCCCGATCGGAACGGAGGCTCACGTAATCGCCGCGGTCAGCGGCGTCAAAGCCTTCCTTGGCGGCGGTCCGGAGCGATTCGAGCTTGGCTTTGTCTTCCTGCTCGCGCTGTTCCAGAAGGCGGAGGCCTTCGCGCACCACTTCGCTGGCGTTGCTGAAACGGCCGGAGGTGATGCCGGTCTCAATGAGGCGGTCGAAATGCTCGGTCAGGTTGACGTTCGGGGTGGGCATGCGATGGTCCTCCAGAGTAGCTTGGGGTACATCACCGTTTGAGGCCACACCCTCGAAAGCTGCCCATGCCCCGAGGCAAGGCGAAAAGCATGGAGCGGACATCCGGAAGTTCGACAGCACGCCCTACTCCGGCAGGCGGATTGCCAATCCGCCGCAGTCTCGAAAGTCGCTTGTGGAAGTTCGGCTGCGCGCCCTACTCCGGCAGGCGGATTGCCAATCCGCCGCAGGTTAACAACCTGCCCCACACATCGCGCCCAAACGGTTACGCAGCCTCCGCGCGTGCCTTGGCCACAGCCGCCAGGTACTGCCGGGCACGGTCCTCGATCAGGTCGTAGCGGCCTTCCGCGATGGTCTTGGCGTCCACCAACTCGCCGCCCACTGCCACGGCGCAGGCGCCGGCTTTCAGAAAATCGCCGGCGGTCTCCAGATTTACGCCGCCAGTGGGGATCATTTCAATCTGGGGGAATGGCCCCTTCAACGCCTTGATATACCTGGCGCCGCCCACATTGCCGCAGGGGAACACCTTAACCACGTCGGCGCCGGCCTCCCACGCGGTCAGCACTTCGGTGGGGGTGAGCGCGCCCGGGCAAATCACTTTGGAATAGCGCTTGGCCATTTCGATGGTGGAAAGGCGCAAGGCGGGCGTGACGAAGAACTGGGCTCCGGCCAGCATGCAAATGCGCGCGGTTTCGGGGTCGAGCACGGTGCCGGCGCCGAGCATGATGTTGTCCCCGAACCGGTCAGCTACCTTCTCCAGTGCGCTGACGGCCCCAGGCACCGTCATGGTAATCTCGGCGGCGCGAACGCCACCTCTGTAAATGGCTTCCACTGCCAGAACCGCACTTTCCGCGCTGGCAGTGCGAATCACCGGGACGATTCCAACCCCGGTAATGAACGCCAGAATCTCTTGGGATGTCATCAGCTTTACGCTATCACGCCGCCCGGCCACGGTGTTTGCAACTTATTGTCAAGACCAAACGACCGCCACTTCGTCTTATATAGCAATACTTCGAACCGTCGTTCCAAGGGGCCAAGTTTGCCGGACGCTTGCCAACCCGCGACAGCGATTGCTCAGTTGGAGCGGATTCTGAAGAGTCCGGCCCTCGCCACATCTCCCAGTTTGTGCCGTTTTTTACGTTTCATTGTGGTAGAGACGCTGGCGGGACATAGCGGCTCCATCAAGGAATACTCGCTCGGCGTGAATGTCTTCGGGCGCGGTGACGATTTCAATCCCAGGCTGGACCCTATCGTACGAGTCCAGGCGCGCAACCTGCGTGGCCGCATTGCCCGGTACTATTCCGGTGAGGGCGCCGCCGATCCGGTGGTGATCGACCTGCCCAAGGGCGCTTACGTTCCGGTGTTTCGGGTGGTGGAGCCAGCCGCGCCACCGGCGGTTGGGCGTGAAATGGTTGGGCGTGAAATGATGGCTGTCGCCGCGCCTTCAACTATCGCCGCGGTGGAATCGATCGGCGCACTGGCCCCGGCACTGGCTCCGGTGCGTGCTCCGAATGCAGGAAGCCGGGCTTGGCCACGGTCGGCTCTGATCGTCGCCGCGGTCTTGGTAGTGCTGCTGGCGATTGTGGCTTTGGTATTGGCGCGCACCCGCGCCGGATACTCGGGCTTAGCGCATGTGCCCGATTCGCTGGCCCAGGACCTTTACCTTCGCGGCCGTTATTTGATGGACAGGCAGACGGAGGGCGCTTTGCACGAGAGCGCCGTCAATTTTCAGCAGGCGGTAGCGCGCGATCCGGGATTTGCGGCCGCGTATGCGGGACTGGCCGATGCCTACAACCTGCTTTCGCAGTTCGGATACATGCCGCCGCGCGAGGGCATGGAGAAGGCCCGGGCCTCTGCTGCGCAAGCACTGGCGATTGATCCGCGACTGGCCGAAGGCCATGTTTCATTAGCGGCGGTTGTGGAAGCATACGACTGGGACTGGGCGGGCGCCGAGCGCGAATACCGAAGGGCGCTGGAACTGAACCCCGGGTTGGCTGGAGCGCACCTGTGGTACGGAATGTTTCTGCGGGACCAGGGCCGGTTGCAGGAAGCAATGCCGGAGTTGCGCCGGGCCGCGCAGTTGGAGCCGTTTTCGGCGCTCACCTCCGTAAACCTGGGGTTTGGCCTGCTGGCCGAGGGAAACTACGGCGCCGCGGTGGAGCAAGCGCGGCGCGCGGTGGAACTGGCGCCGGGGCTGGTCACGGCGCAGGTGATGCTTGCGCGGGCCTACCGGGCCGCTTCCAATACCGCCGAATCGGACGCCGTGCTGGCGCGCGCGCTGCAATCGGCCGGAGGGAACCCGCACGCTTTGTCGACACTGGCGTGCGAACTGGTGCGGCGCGGTAGAAGGGACGAGAGCGAGCGCCTACGGGACGAACTCGACCGCTTAACGAAGACGCGCTACGTTTCGCCGTTCGATCTGGGCAGGGTATCGCTGTTGCTGGGCGACGAGGAGCGCGCGCTCAGCCTCTTCGAAGAGGCGTACCGGCAGCGTTCCACCGGTTTGATCTTTTTGCGCGATGCCAAGTTTGCCGGCATGCGCGATGCGCCCAGGTTCCAATCGCTGGTAGACAAACTGCACTTCAAGGGATAAGGCGGGCACGTGGGGCAGGATGGCATGCCTGCATCCTGCGGCGGATTGGCCATCCGCCTGCCCCGGAGCTGTAAAGTGCACCTTAGCTTAGGCCAGGGCTGGAAACGCTCGCTGCCGCATCGCGCAGGCGGATTAACAATCCGCCGGACCCAGAGGGTGCCCCTAACAACCTGCCCCACAACGCGGCGCGTTATTCTATTCTCTTGACCCCTCGACCGAATTCTGAACTGGATAAGCAGCCGCCGCGCGTT
>Ga0210402_10002304_pt1 | contig 18710 bp, 17 predicted proteins | sample IncBWC7MmetaG_FD_161055 | JGI IMG/M metagenome (GOLD analysis project Ga0210402, IMG submission 161055) | Forest soil microbial communities from Barre Woods Harvard Forest LTER site, Petersham, Massachusetts, United States - Inc-BW-C-7-M | ecosystem: Environmental > Terrestrial > Soil >... | reverse complement strand
GGAGTTTCGAGCCAGGAAACGAAGGTATATGCTGGCAATAGTAGTCATTGCCGTCGTTCGCCGTTTGGATCTCAGGGAGGCAGTATGGTCCTGATAGGCGCTTGCCGATGACGATATCCTGGTCCGCGCCGCCGCCGCTAATCGCAAGCGGCCTGCTGGTGCTTTCCATCGTTTCCGGTGGTGCGCTCGCGGGTGAAGCCGCGACTCCCGAGCCGCACTGGTCGGGGTTGCCCATCTGGGGCGTGGAGGCCCAGGCCAGGGGCTACCAAATTCCACTCCCGTTCGGGATCGGCGTCACTGCCTATTCCGCGAGGCAGCCGGTAAACATCCAGGATCTGCAATTGGGGCGCAATGGAAACCCGCCGGTATCGGTCAAGAACTTCCTGGTGATCAATCAGGTGGACACGTCCCAACAGAACCTCTCGGCGAAGCTCGACGTCCTGGTCTTCCCGTTTCTCGATGTCTACGTTCTTCTCGGCTATAGCAAGGGAACGACCAAGGGACAGGTCCAGGTGCCTGGCGAGACTATCGGGGGAATCCTCGAGCCCAGGGTGCTACAGCTCAATGCCGCCTTCAGCGGTCCGACCTACGGCGTGGGTCTTACGCTGCAGGGAGGATTCAAGGTCAGCGACTGGCGGGACCTGACGGCTTTCGGAGTGGTCGACTGGAATCGCACCAAGACCAAGCTGTCGTTCGACAACGAATCGTTGATCGCCGATACGAAGCCGATGGCGACGGTGTTCTCGGCCCGAGTGGGCTTGCACGGCATCGTCGGCCCGTCCATGGGCGCGGCGGTCTGGACCGGTGCGATGCATCAAAACATCCAGCAAGAGGTCGCCGGCAGCGTTGCCGACACCGATCTTCAATTCATCGTGAACCAGTCGCCCACGAAACCGTGGAACACGCTGCTCGGTGGCCTGCTCGAGTTCGGCAAGGATTGGGTGGTTCTTGCCGAGGGAGGGCTCGGCACTCGCAAGTCGATCCTCGCGGCGGCGGTGTACCGGTTCTGAATCGAGTCACTTTGACGGACCACGATAACGCGGAACGCCCTTGAACGTCCGTAGCTCTGCTACGAGCCCTCGCGGCGCCCACCGCATCCCACCATACTCCGAGGTCGTACGATCTGCGAACATCCGTTCATCGTCGCTCTCGATCGCCGGCTTCGGCAGCAACGTTACCGGCCCATGCGTCGATCATAACTATCGGATACTCGTTGGATAAGCGCAGGATCTGCACTGCTGGGTCCCTGCGACGAGAACTTCACCTGAATGCGACCGTCCGTTAGTGTTTCAACCGTGGCTGTGATCGCAATGCCGCGCTGTTCGCCCCGGATCACGCCAGCGCCGCGATCCTGCGACGCGATCGTCAAACCCTGATCCGACATTGCTCCAGCGGCGGCGGCCCAAGATCGATCGAAACGCTGTTGCAGGGTCGGCTGCGAACTGACCGGGACCGGCTCGTAGACAACGCAGGCCCCTAACGACAACAAGGCACCAACGATCACCAACCGACACAATTGGAGATTCATTTTTCGCGCTCCTCGAGTTAGCGCCGTGTTGCCGGCCCGCATTCCGACCTCATTCGCGAAGCGAGGACGTCCGGTGAGTATAGCGTGCCCACATTAAGCCTGACAGCGGCAATCGACAAGGCAAGAGCAGTTTGAATTCTCCGTCTCTGATCTTGGAATCCAGTGGGTTCACACCGGCAGCGTGGATCTCAATCAGGACGTCATCCTCCCGCATTTCCGGGTCCGGAACTTCGCTGGCCCGCACGCGATCTGCGCTTCCATAACGATCGACGATCAATGCTTTCATGTTGCTCTCGTGGTGCCCTGAGTTAGAAGATCGCTTACTTTTCCAGGACCGTGTGCGAGACAGCGACGCGCGTGCTTGGTTGCGGCATAGAGGGCGCCGTAATAAGCTACTCTCGACGGCGATTCGAGGTGTTCAATTTACTCTCCCTCGAACGAGAGCACTGCGCGCGATCGCCGGGCTTCGTTTTTTTCTGCTGCCGCCCGCGAGGCGGGCGCGCAGAATTGGCGCAAAGCAGAACGCTGCGCCGTCGCAGGCGGAGTTACGACTGACCTGTCCACGACTACCGAGTACGCCAGTCGATTCGACAACGGAGAAGACAACCCATGAAGCAGGCAATGGTAGCCGTCTCGAAAGCGCTGATTCGAGGTTTGCTTATAGTCGTGCCGGTGTATTTGGCGATCTTGCTGCTGCTCAAGGGGATGAAGGCGGTCGCCAATCTGGTGCGGCCGTTCACCGCGCTTCTCCCCGATTGGATTCCCGCCGAAGACCTCTTGTCGCTGCTCCTCGTTCTCGCGATCTGCGCGCTCATCGGCGCCACTGTCGGTACTCGCATCGGACGGGGGGCTCGGGACTGGCTCGAACGGACCGTCTTCGAGCGAATCCCTGGCTATGGGGTCATTCGCAGCCTCACGCGCCAGATGGCGGGGAAAAGCAGTGAGAGCACCTGGAGGGCCGCGCTGATCGAGATCGAGGATGCCCTTGTCCCGGGGTTCATCATCGAGGAGTTCGAGGACGGACGCTACACCGTCTTCGTCCCGTCGATCCCGACGCCGTTCGCGGGTGCCGTCTACGTTCTCGATCGGCAACGGGTGCATCCGGTGGACGTGCCGTTCACCGATGCGATCAGGGTCATCTCGCGCTGGGGATCGGGCGCAAAGAACCTGGTTGCGGCGATGGAGCGCCGCGAGTCCGTCGCGCCTACGATGCCATGACTCGCGCCAGCGCCGCAGGCGCGGCCCGCCCTGGGACAATCCCGAGTTGACACCGCAGGTCCGGAGGTGTCAGATGTGATTGACCTCAGAGCAGCCAAGGCGCTGCGGGTAGGGCTGCCGATCGATTCTTCAATTCTCGGCAGCGAGTCCAAATACGGAGAGACGAATGACGATTCCCAAAGCTGCGCTCGGCTTGGCCGTCGAGACCAATTCGTTCGAAGGTATTCAGGGCACCAGTCCCACGCTACGAAAGATTCTGGCGCTAGGTCTGCTGACTACGTCGCTTGTCGCGCCGGGCACCTTTGCGCAGACCGCGCCGGCCGGCACGCCCGCGCCGGCGGCAAACGCCGTCGATGCGGCGTCGATTCAGGCCCTCAAGGACATGGGGGCGTTCCTGCAGACACTGAAACGCTTCCACGCTTCGACCGAGGCGACCGGCGAGCGCGTTCTGGCCGATGGACAGAAACTGCAGCACGTGGCGACCGCCGAGTTGGACGTCGATCGCCCGGACAAGATGCGCGCCGTGATACGCAATGCCCGCTCACAGCGCGAGATCATCTACGACGGCAAGACGGTCACGTTCTATACTCCCGCGCAGAAGTATTACTCGACGGTTGAGTTCTCCGAGCCGATCGGCGGGCTGATCGACAAGCTCGAGCAGAGGTACGGCGTCCAGCTTCCGCTGCAGGATCTGTTCCTGTTCGGCACGCCGATGGCGCGGCTCGACAAGATCGAGTCAGCCATGAATGCCGGGCAGGATTTCATCGACGAAGATCTCTGCGACCACTACGCGTTTCGCCAGGGCACGATCGACTGGCAGATCTGGATCAGTAGCGGAGGCAAGCCGTTGCCGCGCAAGATCGTGATCACCAATCGCGCCGACGAAGCGCGTCCGCAGTCGATCTCGGTAATCGACTGGAACCTCAAGCCGACCTTCAAGGATTCGGTGTTCAAGTTCACGCCGTCGCCGGGAGCGAAGAAGATCGAGATCGTTCCGCGAAAGACCTCATAGAGGATTGCCATCATGAAGAGACTATTCGGGAACTTGCCGGCGGCCGCGGCGGCCATCCTCGTGGCGGCTAGCTTTGCGATGGTTTCCTACGTCGATGCCGCGGGTGGTCGGGGCGGCGGCGGCGGTGGCGGTGGTGCTCGTGCCGGTGGCGGCGGTGGGGCGCAAGCCGGTGGAGGTGGCGCGCGACAAAGCGCGCAGGTGAACAACACCAAGGCCGATGCGCGCACGAACAATGTCCGCAGCACCAGCGTCAACAACGTAAACAACGTCAACGTCGAGCGCAACGTCAACGTGAACGTCAGCGGCAACAGCGGTTGCTGCAACAACGGTTGGGACAACGACTACCATCCGGTGGCCACTGCGGCGGCGATCACGGCGACGGCGGCCGTCATCGGCTCGGTAGTGCGCGCCCCCCCGCCCGGCTGCGTGCCAGTGAACCACGGCGGCGTGGTCTACCAACAATGCGGAAGCACGTGGTATGCCCAGCAGGGGTCGCAGTTCGCCGTCGTCGCTCCACCCTATTGATCGATCGTTCGGGGATTGCCGAGACCTCGTCACGTGGCCGTGCATCGGGTTCGGCGGCCGATGGGGATCAACGCCGAGCTTTGCCGCGCGCGGCATTGTCGCGCCCGCGATCCAGAGCGGCCCCTACTTCGTCGTGGGATTCATGCGCGTCCAAGCTTCGTTGACACCCGACCGCCCGGCGAGCCTGTGGGGGGGCCGCTGTCTTGCTGCGCTGGACCGAACAATTTGTGATGGATAAAGTATAGACTGCATTTCCGCAGAGCGGATGGAGCGACGTTGCGGCAGCGTGCGCTCGTCGCGATCCCGGCTCGCGAATCGACAGCCTCTACTCAAGGGGGAACGACCATGAATCGTCGCATGATGGTGCTGACAATGGCCGCCGCGCTCGCCGCGCCCGGCATCGCGTTGGGAGCCGACAAGGCAAAGGAGCAGGCGGAGGTGCGGAAGGCGGGGCAGGACGCGCTCGCCGCGGTGTACAAGCTGCAGCCGTCGGCTCGCAGCGCCGTCGAATCCGCGGCCGGCTACGCCGCGTTCAGCAACTTCGGCATGAAGATCCTTGTCGCCGGTGGCGGATCCGGCAAGGGCGTCGCGGTCAACAAGAAGACCAAGGCGATCACGTACATGAAGATGGCCGAAATTCAGGCCGGCCTGGGCTTCGGCGCCAAGAAGTTCCAGGTCGTCTGGGTGTTCGAGACCGAGGCAGCCCTGAACAACTTCGTCAACTCCGGCTGGGAGTTTGGCGGACAGGCGACGGCGGCGGCGAAGGCCGGCGACAAAGGTTCCGCGTACCAGGGCGCGGTCGCGGTATCACCGGGGGTCTGGATCTACCAAGTCACGGACAAAGGCCTGGCGCTCGAGCTCACCGCCAAGGGGACCAAGTACTACAAGGACAGTGATCTGAACTGAGACGCATGGTTCGCGAACCCGGGCAGGGCAGCGCCGCATCGCAGTGCCGCCTCCGATTCGACGGTGCCTGTCACGGTGAGGCGAGTCTGGACGACCTGGATCGGAGGTGCTTCGGTCGTTGAGTATTTGGCGTTACTGACATTTCTCGCACGGGAGGGAACATGGACTTCTCAGCCATGGCTGATTCGTTGGGAATCGCGTTTGGTGCAGAGCTGCCTCGCATCGTTGGCGCAGTCGTTATCCTCATCGTCGGCTGGATCGCGGCAGTCTTCGTGCGGGCCGGAGTCCGGCGCCTGCTTATTGCGGCGCAACTGAATAGTCGAATCGCCGAGACCACCGAGCACAAGCTCGATCTGGAATCGGGGATTTCCGCCGGAGCATTTTGGCTGATCATCCTGATCACGCTCATCGGCGTGTTCAATTCCCTCGATCTGGTACTCGCTTCCGGACCATTCGAAGTCCTGGTCAAGCAGATCGCTGCCTATCTGCCGCGCCTGGTCGCTGGCGTGCTGCTCGTGCTCGTCGCCTGGCTAGTCGCGGTCGCATTGCGCGCCATCGTCAACCGTGTGCTCGATGCAAGCGGCCTGGACGAAAAGCTCTCGGCCAACGCCGGCATGCAGCCTATGCGGAAGAGTGTCGGCAACATGCTTTTCTGGCTGGTGATACTTCTGTTCGTGCCCGCCATCCTCAATGTCTTCGATCTCGGCGGCTTGCTCGATCCAGTCAAGGCGATGGTGACCAAGTTCCTCGCCATCGTGCCGAACATGGTCGCTGCGTTCCTCATCGGCTTCGCCGGCTGGTTGCTTGGAAAAATCCTTGCGGGCCTCGTAACCAACATCCTCGCCAGCGCCGGTGCCGATCGGGGGGCGCATCGCCTGGGACTCGATCCGACGCTGCGCATCTCGCGAATCGTCGGCACCATCGTGCTGATCTTCGTGTTTGTGCCGGCGTTGATCGCTGCGCTCGACGCGCTCAAGATCGAAGCGATTTCGAGACCTGCGACCGACATGCTGGGCAAGTTGCTCGCGGCGGTTCCGAACATCATTGCCGCAGCGCTGATCCTCGTCGTCACCTACTACGTCGCCAAATTTGTCGCCGGGCTGCTCGGGCGCCTCTTGAACGGCATGGGCTTCGACACGTTGCCGGAGAAGCTTGGACTCGCGGGCATCTTCGCCGGGGGCATGCAGCCGTCGCAGCTGGTATCGATGCTGGTATTGTTCTTCGCCATGCTATTTGCGACGGTAGAGGCGGCGAACCGTCTCGAATTCAATCAGGTTCGCGACGTCGTTACGTTATTCATCAGATTTGGCGGCAACATCGTCCTTGGCGGCACGATCCTCACCATCGGTATATGGCTTGCCACCCTCGCGCACAACGCAATTCAGCGCGCAGATACCACACATTCGGAGAGCCTCGCCGGCATCGCCCGGGTTGCCATACTGGGCTTGGTCATCGCGATGGGGCTGCGCGCGATGGGCATTGCCGACGACATCGTGAACCTGGCGTTCCTCTTGGCCTTCGGGGCGGTCGCGGTGGCCGTGGCACTGTCGTTCGGACTCGGTGGCCGAGAGGCTGCAGGCAGGCAGATGGAGCACTGGCTGGCGAAATTCAGAAAGGAGAATTGAACAGTTCAGTGGAACATGGCTCACCGCGGGCCCTGCGGCAGGAGCAGCCATCGGAGCGATCGGCGGGGGAGCCGAGGTCTAAGTGGAAAGCGAGGACGACCGCCCGCATGGAATGGTGCTATCGGTGCACCGGATCGGCGGGGGGTTTGAGATCCGCAATTGCGGTTCCCGCCCTCATCGAGCCCCCCAACCCCTGCGAATCGGGAGTGCGGGCCAGCGCGAGTTCCTCGGGACGGCTGAAATGCGTTTGAATCGCCCAATCCAACAACTCGAGTTCGGTGTCCAGCGCGGCGTGGCGGTGTTCCGGCAGCGTCCTGCGGAGGTTCTCGAGCATCGCGCGCATGCGGCGCGCTACCTGGAGGTTGCCCGCGCCGCAGGCACGAATCTCGCTGCAGGCGACTTGAACGTAGTGTTCCCAATTCGGGGTGCGGAAGATGAGGCGCGGCCGCCCGCTCTCGTCGACGATCACCTCACCGCGCAGCTTCCGCTGGCCAACCATTCGCAGTAACCGATGCACCTGGTCGAGGGCAAGCACGGCGGTCGTTGGATCGTTGATCGCCGGCGATAGCGCCTTCAATGCGATGTCGACGATGATCCGGAACGCGAACATCGGGTCCTGCTCGAGCGTGCGTTCGGGGCCAAAGGCCACCGACGACTGCACCGCGCGGTCGTCGACCGCCATCGCGCCGCCGTGGAGCACGAACAGCGGCTCTCCCGCGGCGACAAAATCCCCAACCTGGGGCACGAACTCGATCATGCCGTCGTGGCGCTGCGCCAGTGCCACCAGCGTCGAGAGATCGATGGCGAGCACGATTTCCGACGTACCGCGGTGCTCCACTTCGCGGCTCGGCATCGCGGGCTGATCACGTAGCGCGGCAGACTCTAGCGGCAGCGCGGTTGCCGGATCGGGATACACTGACTTGATCATCGCGACGCCCTCGTCGCCGACGCGGGAGACCACGGCGACCGGCCGCAGCAGACGCGCCGCGTAGTCGATCAGGAACAGAAAGTCAGCGATGCATGCGACCCCGAGAATTCCGGTGACCAGCGAGACCAGCTCGTTCACCGATGCTTCCTGCCGGTTGAGCGCTCCGACGGCAAACACCAGCGTGAACACGAAGAGGCCGACGCTATAGCGGACGACGTTGTTGCGCAGCAGTGTCGTGGCGATGATCCGCGACGTCAGCTGGCCGCCGGCGACCTGGATCGCCACCAGCAATGAGCCGAACGTGAACACGAGAAACGACAGCGTGAGCGTGATGACGGTCTGATACAGCGCTGTTGCACCGGCCAGTTCGAGCCCGCCGAGACGCCAGTGCAACCAGGCATCGAGCGCGCGGAGCAAGGGCGCCAGCATCTGCTCGAGCACGATGGCGACAAGCGGAACGGTCCACAGTGCGGACTTGAGGTAGCTGGTCGCACGGTACAGGCGACCCCAGGCCAGATGGCGCCTGACCAAGCGCCTGGTTTGGCTCGATCGAGCGGTCGTGCGTGAAATGGCCATCGTCGGCTCCCCTCGTGTTGAAGTTAGACCCATCGCCCGGTGTCGGTGGCAACGGTCGTATAACGCCACCTTGTCGCCAAGTCTTGAAGTCTGACAAGGAAATCAAGCGTGAACAACCGGAACAATCAAGGAACGGCGCGAGGGGTTGGCGCGCCGATGCTCATAGCATGCATCGCGTTGGCGATAGATGCGGGAGATGCTGCCAGCGAGTGTCCGCGTTCCGAAGGACGGATCGACCGCTAAGGGTGGCCGTTCAGGCCAGCGGAAAACATTGGCGCGAGCCTAGCGTTCCGTTGGGAGCGTTTGCGCGTACGGGTACGCGCTGGCATTCCTACTAACCGAGGTGTAGTCTCACTCCAGCTTGGGCCATCACCTCGCTCGAGGTAAGTTTGATATCACTGGTTCCCGCTCCGCAGCGGATCGCCCCTCGCCGTTGCCGTGCCTTCATCGGCGCGCTACGCTTCAACGGTTCGACTTCGCGGGAATATCCATTGGTGCCTGATGTTCGGGCGCTAGCGCCAATCGCAGGCGCGTCACGCAGGAGGCAATATGAGGTCATCGCGCGGATTCACACTGATCGAGCTCTTGGTTGTCATTGCCATCATCGCTGTTCTAATCGGGTTATTGGTACCGGCGGTGCAGAAGGTGCGGGAAGCGGCGCGTTGGGCAGCCTGCGAGAACACGTTGACGCAGATCAAGTCGGCGCAAACGCAGTACCGGAGCGCTCATGGCGCATACGCGTTATCTTTGCGCCAACTCTCGGATGCAGGCTTGATCGATTTCTGGCTCGGTCGCGGCCTCGACCAGCACAATGATTGTGGTTACTACGTTCTCTCGGCAGACACGGCGACATGGCGAGCGGTCGCGCTGAATCCGGATCACCTGGGCGGGATTGTGGCTTTCGTATCTGATACCTTCGGTCCTGATCAGGTCAACGTGCCGGCGCTTCCACCCAACGGGATCGTGAACGGCGTCGACTTTTCGGGTCTGCCAAGCGGGCTCGCGGCATGGGAAAAGGGCGCCGACGTTGGCTTGCACGCGGTGGCTGACGCCGAATTGCAATTTTTCGCGGGCCATCAGACGTACACGGCAAATCTCGCCGACTTGCACGACCAGGTGCAACTTCCGTCCGCCATCAGCTCAATTCCTTTTCTGCTCTCCAGCTATCAGGTGACTACCGGGAACACTGGCTTTACCGTCACGGCCACGACAAACGATCGCGCGTTCGAAATTTTCAGTGACGGTCAGTGGATGGCGCGATCGGAAACGCTCACGTATCCGGATCTGATCATGCTTGGCAGCTGGATTGGCGCACCTCACTTCTACACTTTGACCGGATCAGCCGTACTTTACGTCGCGAAAGTGGTCGACTTTGCGCAGCTGTTGGGCAATCCTATCGCTGTCAATTTGCGCGGCTACACGAGCGACCCGGCTACGACGCAGCTTGCGTTCGCGCTTGTCGACTCGAATCACGACGGCTTCGTAACTCCCGACGAGATTCTGAATACCACCGGCGCTTCTCCGATCCTGCAGGCGGCCATCGCACCGGTGGCGCGGACGCTCTCGTTTGACATCACCGGCCATGGCGGGTCGTTCCCACCGATCGCGTTGTCAGATCTGACGAGCGGCCTGTCCCCGCCACTTTTTAGCTACGAGAGCCTGCGTGTTGCCACGAACGATTTCGTGACGGAAACTGGCGTTGCGAACGGGCTGAACGCCAACCTGAACGCTGCCGAAGCGGCGGAGGCGCGGCAGGATCTCGCCGCCAAAGCGGGGGCCATTCAAGCCTATATCAACCAGTTAAGCGCGCAGAGCGGGAAGACGCTCACGACGATTGAAGCACACGCGCTCGCGGTCATGGCGAGCGAAATGTAAGGCGATAGTCGCCCGCCGGTATGACGTTGCTGGCGCGCCCGGACGAGGTGATTCAGTAATCGCATATTCCGGATTGTTTCCGGAGCCTGTGATGATGGGGCATCCCTGGCACTAGAGGACCGCTGCGGCGGCAGGTGTCTCGGTATCAACCGGAGAATTTAGATCGCGCCTGCGTTGATCTACGCGGTCGGCGTCAGGGCACCATCTCCTGCTAGTGCCAGCGCTCGCCACCGGTTAGCGCTCGGATCATTGCATCAAACAACGCGACCACAGCACCGGCACCCCTCCCGGCATCCAGATCGAACCTCGCGCGCAACGTCATCATCGCGACGATGCTAGCCGCGTACTCCTCTGGTGGTATAGCTGCGTCTGGTGACTCTAGCGGGAAGTCAATGCAAGCGCGGTGATTCAGTTCCCAATCGCAAGCGTGCCCGATCCACGCCAACAGGCCCGGCACGATCTGCGGGACATTGTTTGTCGCGTCGATCATGTTTATCGCGTCGATCAGCGCGCACAGTTCGCCCTCGTTGAGGTCGGCAAGTGCAGTAGCAATGGGCATCAAATCAGCGGCATCGCTGCCCTGCGGCATCCGGACGGGCGCCGCCTCCGGCAAAGCGCTTCGTCGGCCCCTTACACGCGGAAAGGACACACCGTTCGCAGTTCCGCGGGGCGCTCTGGTGCGGTTGGTTTTCACTATTGCCTACGGCTGACCGAAAGTCCCTGCGATGAGATCCTCACCGAACCCAGCAAGCCATGATCGGGCCGGCCCGCCGAGATAGCTTGCGCAACGTCCATTTTTTACGTTCTCAACAGTCACCACGAAAGTCGCCGCTAGCGAATGGCGGGGCAAAAGCTTGCCAGGAACCCGATGGAATTCGAGAGCAAAATCGGAGGGAGAAAACCTGTAGCGCACGACTTTTGCTGCAAACGCCAGTCGCTCGCCATGGGCAAAAAAGTGGTAGGTTCGCATCGCCACGATGTATCGTGAGCAAGCTTCGAGCCATCGGCATTTTTTCGTTATTTTCCGATGAGTTACTAACCTGCGCCGGGTAACCTCGACCCGCATATGTAAGGAACGTCGTCGGTGGTTTCTTTGTAGCGTCCAACCGGTGGGCCGCCGGTGCTGGCGCGCGGATGAGCTGATACTTGGTGACCGCCCAGTCTTTGATCGGAAGATGAGCCAGCCTAGACGGTGAAGAGTTCGGTCGCGAGTTCGTCGAGCGTGTAGATGTCTTGCAGCGGGAACAGAGCTGCGATGGGCTCGAAGACATCCATCGTGTGGTGCTGAGCAAAACCCACCGCCTGCCGGTGCAGCGCAAGACCCAGTGCCTGGCGGGGAAAATTTTTGCCGATCGGCCAATCGCAGGCCTCCAGAAACACCCGCAACAGCGCCTTGTTGCAATCGAACATGTCGCGGTAGGGCTGGATGAGCTCGTAGTGCCGATCGGTCACAATCGCATCGCCCCAGTCGATGATCCCGACGAGCCGACCGTTCTCAATAAACACGTGATTGGCGACGAGGTCGCCGTGGCAAAAGACGCGGTCGAACGGGCCGAGCCGGGCGAGATAGTCGTCGATCTGCGCGATCAGATGCCGCGGTAGCGAACTGCGCTCAGCGGCCGCCGCCACGTTTAGGGCCGACCAGTCCGCGTGCGTTGCAACGCCCGCCGGACGCAATGTATGAACGCGTCGCATCTGCCTTCCCAAATCCGCAGCGACCGAAAGCTTTTGTTCGGCGGACAGTTCGGCGTTGCGCCAAGAAGCCCCGGACATTCGTGTGGTGACGAGATAGGGCCACGCGGCATCGACATCGTCGTACAACTGGCCCTCGGCTAGCAGCCTGGGCGCGGCTATGTCGGGGTCGGTCGCGAGCGAGGCATACGCCGCGCGTTCGCCCAGGTAACTCGCGCGCCACGATCGAGAATAGCCGAACAGCTTCACCACGACATCGCCGTAGAGGAAGATCGGGTACGTCGCGTTGAAGCCGGCTGCCGGCCGCCGAGTGGCGTCGGTCAGGTGATGACGCTCCAAGATCTCGGCAATGTACGGCTGCCAGAACTCGATGTCGCCGAGGCGCGAGAGGTGCTCCTCAAGCGACGCGAATGCCGGGGGCGTCATCATCGGGCTTGTGTAGCCAATACGCGCCGATCATCGGGTCAGTGGCTTGCCGGCAAGCCAAGCCGCGCCGTCGTCGTAAAGTTGTTTGATCGCCGAACCTTTCAGCATCGGCATGTCGCGCTTGACGGTGAAGCCTATTCTCGTTTGCGCGTACGCAAGATGACGGTATCCCTCCGGAAACTCAGCGAGGAGCGCTGCGTCGAGCTTGAGCGCTGCACTCGGATCGATGGGATCCATGCGGTCCTTTTCGTAGATTGGCTGGCGCAGCACGATCGCCCAGCGCTCGTCGCGCTTCTCGAAGAAATCGTAAAACCGTCCTGTGCACACTACATCGCAGGCGACGCCATCGACCTCGGCCCGCTGCGAAATGGTCATCTTGGTCTGCGCAGCCGCACGCGTGCCGGCGACCTCGATCGACGATCCGCCGAGAAAGTGCAGGATGCTGACGTCTTTGTTCCAGCCTTCGCGGCTGGCCTCGATAAAGCGCTCGGCGGATCCCTGGAACCACGTCGCCATCATGCGTGCCTCCGGGTGCCAGACGGTGCGGAAGCGCTCCCAATCTCCGGAGTCGCGCCACAACACCCAGTTTTCGATGACTTCGCGAATGCGCATGCGCTCGATCAATGCCGTTTCCATTTGCGTCACGCTCCAGTATCCATGCCTCGGACGAGGACCGCAGACATTCTAGCAACGCGTTCCTACCGGGGATTGCTCTGACAGCGCCAGCAAGGCTTCCATCGTCGCGCTAAGGCGAGGATACATCTCGACTTCAAACGACACTGGATTCCCGCTTTTGCGGGTATGACGATCTGGAGGAAGGTATCCTGCTCGGAAGGTCGCGTACGGGTAGCGCATCTTTGCTGCCGCCTTCGATTGTGAGATGCTGCCGCGGAACCCTTTTCCATCGACAGCAAACTAAAGCTTCTCGTTGAACGCTCTCACTCGCGCTTCCTCGTCGACGCCGTCGGTCCTGGTGTGCGGCGGCGGCATCGGCGGCCTGGCAGCGGCGCTCGCGCTGGCCCAGCAGGGCGTGCGCGTCAAGGTGCTCGAGCAGTCGCAGGAGCTCGGCGAAATCGGCGCCGGCGTTCAGCTCGGGCCCAACGCCTTTTCGGCCTTCGACGCCTTGGGCATCGGCGAGCGCGCCCGCGGTCGCGCGGTATACACCGAACGCTTGATGCTGCTCGACGCGGTCGACGGAAGCGAGATCGCGAGCGTGCCTGTCGGCGACGCGTTTCGCACCCGCTTCGGGAATCCGTACGCCGTCATCCACCGCGCCGACATCCACCTGTCGCTACTGGAAGGCGTGCAGCGGAATGGCCAGATCGAGCTCGAGACTTCTACGCGGGTCGAGCGGATCGAGCAAACCGGCGACCGGGTGGCCGTCACCGACCAGCGGGGGCGCACTTTCGAGGCCGACGCAGTGATCGGATGCGACGGCGGCAAATCGGTCGTGCGCCAACAGTACGTCGGCGACAACGCGCGAGTGTCCGGCCATGTCGTCTACCGAGCCGTGGTCGACGAAGCGGAATTTCCGGACGATCTGAAGCAAAACGCCCCGGTGGTGTGGTGCGGTCCCAATTGTCACCTCGTGCATTACCCGCTGCGCGGCGGCCAGCAGTACAACGTCGTGGTGACGTTTCACAGTCGTCAGACCGAGACCTGGAGCATCACCGAGGGTAGCCAGGAAGAAGTGCTGTCCTATTTCACCGGCATCGTGCCGCGGGCGCGCCAGCTGCTCTCGCTGCCCAGGAGCTGGAGACGATGGGCGACCGCCGATCGCGAGCCGATCGAGCAATGGACCTTCGGCCGCGCGACGCTTCTAGGCGACGCGGCGCATCCGATGCTGCAATACCTCGCTCAGGGGGCGTGCATGGCGCTCGAGGACAGCGTCACGCTTGGCGAAGCCGTGCGCGCCAGCCACGGCGACCTCGCGGCTGCCTTCGGGCGCTACCAGCGCTCACGCATCGCCCGGACCGCGCGCGTGTTGCTGATGACGCGCGAGATGGGGCGCATCTACCACGCCAAGGGTGTCGAACGGCTGGTGCGCAATGACTTGTGGAAGGGCCGCACTCCGGAGCGCTTCTATGACGCGCTCGAATGGCTGTACGGCTGGAAGCCGGACCGCTGCCTCGCCGACTGATCCGGCCGCTTTTTCGAGAGTGCCCGGAAATTTCGCGAACAATCGACAAGCACCGATTCGGATAAGATTCGCGAAGGAGGAATGACATCATGCTATTCGCCCAACCCCTTGTGACGGACGAGCGCACGGCGTTCTATGAGCGCATCGACCGGGACAGCCTGACTCCCCTGTGGGAGGCCATCGGCAACCTGGTCCCGCCGCGACCGGCCACGCCGTGCGTGCCCGCGCTCTGGCGCTACGAGCAGATGCGCCCCTACCTGATGGAGGCCGGCCGTCTCATCACCGCGCGCGAAGCGGAGCGGCGCGTGCTGGTGATGGAGAACCCGGGACTGCGCGGCGCGTCGTCGATCACCCACAGCCTGTACGCCGGCCTGCAGCTGATCCTGCCCGGCGAGGTCGCGCCGAGCCACCGCCACAGCCAATCGGCGTTGCGTTTTGTCATCGAAGGCGAAGGAGCGTATACCGCCGTCGATGGCGAGCGAACCACCATGCATCCGGGAGACTTCATCATCACGCCGTCGTGGACGTTTCACGATCACGGCAATCCGGGCAAGGAGCCCGTCATCTGGCTCGACGGCCTCGATATTCCGTTGGTAGCGTTTTTCGATGCCGGCTTCGCCGAGCGCTATCCCGAGGAAGTGCAGCCGGTCACCCGGCCCGAAGGCGATGCCCTCGCGCGCTATGGCGCCAACATGCTGCCGCTCGAGAACACTGCCGGCGCAAATACGACGCCGGTGTTCACCTATCCTTATGCGCGCAGCCGCGAGGCGCTGGAGCAGCTTCGTCGTCACGGGGAACTTCACCCGTCTCATGGGCTGAAGATGCAGTACGCGAATCCAGCGACCGGCGGCTACCCGATGCCGACCATCGGCACCTTCATCCAGCTATTGCCCGCCGGTTTCGAGGGTGCGTCTTACCGCGCAACGGACGGGACCGTGTATTGCATCGTCGAAGGAAGGGGCCGCAGTGCCGTGGGCGGCCAAACGTTCGAGTGGGTGCCGCACGACGTTTTCGTCGTGCCGTCGTGGTGTGAGGTCTCGCATCATGCTGATCAGGACGCGGTACTGTTCAGCTTTTCCGACCGGCCGGTGCAAAAGGCGCTGGGATTGTGGCGGGAAGAAGTGCCGGCGACCAGGATCAGCTAGAAAAATTCTCAGGAGGAGTCACGATGAAGCAGCGGATGCAAAGAGCCGGATGGGCCCGGTTGGTTTGCGCGGCGAGCGTATCGCTCTTCGCGACCGGACCGGTCTGGGCGCAGGCGACGGTGAAGATCGGCGTCATCGCCGAATTCTCGGGTCCCTTCGCGGACTACGGCTCGCAGATCCTGGGTGGAATGAAAACCTACCTGCAGCAGAACGGAGATGTTTTTGGCGGCAAGAAGATCGAGCTGGTGGTGAAGGACACGACCGGCGCCGCGCCCGACATAGCCAAGCGTCTGGCGCAGGAAACGGTGACCCGCGACAACGTCGACATTCTCGCCGGGTTCGGTTTGACACCCAACGCGTTGGCCGTCGCGCCGGTCGCCACCGAAGCGAAGAAGGCGATGGTGATCATGAATGCCGCCACGTCGGTCATCACCACCCGCTCGCCCTACATCGTCCGTGTGTCGCATACGCTCCCCCAGGACACCCAGCCGATGGCGCAATGGGCGGCGAAGAACGGCATCAAGCGGGTGTTCACCCTGGTTTCCGATTTCGGCCCGGGTCAGGACGCCGAGGCAGCGTTCATCAAGGCGTTCAAGGCGGCCGGCGGCGAGATCGTCGAGAGCGTGAGGACGCCTCTCGCGAATCCGGATTTCGCTCCCTTCATCCAGCGAGTCAAGGACGCCAAGCCCGAAGCGGTATTCGTCTTCCTGCCCCCGGGAAGCCAGACCATCGCCTTCATCAAGGGCTACGAGGAACGCGGGCTCAAGGCCGCGGGCATCAAGATCATCGCCACCGGCGACTTGACCGACGATGGCACCTTGCAGGCGATGGGCGACGGCACGATCGGAATCGTCACCAGCTTCCACTATTCGGCGGCGCACGATTCGCCGGAGAACAAGGCCTTCCTCAGGGCGTACACGGAAACCAACGGTACCCGGCTGCGTCCCAACTTCATGGCGTGCGCCGGCTACGACGGCATGGCGGCGATCGCGGAAGCGTTGAAGAAGACGCAGGGCTCGACCGATCCCGACCAGCTCTTGAGCGCGTTCAAGGGTATGAAGCTGATGAGCCCGCGCGGCCCGATCATGATCGACCCCGAGACCCGCGATATCGTGCAGACGGTGTACATCCGCCGTGTCGAAAAGCTGAACGGGATTCTCTATAACGTCGAGTTCGATAAATTTCCGGAGGTCCGCGATCCCGGCAAATAAAATCGCCAGCGGCGAGGCTTGACAAGGGTGACTCATGACTGTATTACTCATATATGAATAAAAAAGCCGCCCGGGTTCGTGAGGCGCCCGCTGCCGCCGACGAGACCATGTTCCTGCTCATGCATGCGGCGGGAACTGTCGAGAAGCGCCTCGAGGACGCATTGGGCACCGCAGGACTGTCGCTGGCCAAATTTGGCGCGCTGACCTTTCTCGTTCGCGCCGGTGCGCCGCTGAGCCTCTCCGAGTGCGCCGCCAAGATGACTTGCGTTCGTTCCAACATCACTCAGCTGGTCGACCGCCTCGAATCCGAGGGCCTGGTCCGGCGCGTCGACAATCCGTCCGATCGCCGAGGCGTGATGGCGGCGGCGACTCCGCTGGGGATCGAGCGTCAGGCCGCTGGCGCCAAGCTCGTAGACGAGGTCAAGCGGCAGTTCGCGAAAACCTTGTCGGGCATCGACCGCTATGAGCTCTCGCGCGCGCTCATTGCTATCAAGTAGTTTTTTTTGGCCGATTGCTACGAGCGCGCGACTGCGTCATGCGGGCAGTCTCGTGGGCGGCGCGCTCCTCGGGTCGTCGATCATGACTCCGATTCTGGCCGGCGGCGATCCGGTGGACGGCGACGCGTGGGTCATATTCATTTCCGGCGTGCTCGCCGTGCTGGGCATCGGTATGCACCTCGCGGGCTCGGCGAGACACGCGCTCGCGAACACGGCGTCGAAACGATCTCCGGTTCCCTCACGACGCGCGTTCGCGAGGAGGACGCGCGCTTGATCGTGTAAAATTCCGCCGCCGGTCCCATAACGTCGGATCCCGGCATCGCACTCGATTTCGTCGCCCTGCGGCCCTAGCTCGACCCGCGCCGGACGGCAGCGGTCAATCTCGCGCACGTAGACGGAGCATGACGAAGTGATCACCTTTCGCAGTGCAATGCCGGCACTGGCCCTCACCTTGACGCTCGCGGGGTGCATGGTCGGCCCCGATTTCCGGCGACCGGAACCGCCCGCGACCGGCAGATACACCGAGACACCGATGCCAGAGCAGACTGCCGCTGCGCCGGGGAGAGGTGGCGAAGAACAGCGCTTCGTTCCAGGCCAGGAGCTCTCCACGCAATGGTGGACGCTGTTCAACTCCGAACCGCTGGACCGGCTCGTGCGCGACGCGCTGGTGGAGAACCCGACGCTGGCGGCGGCACAGGCAACCCTCTCTCAGGCGCGCGAAAATCTGACCGCGGAACGAGGTGCGCTGTTGTTTCCGCAGGTCGACGCTAACCTCTCCGCCACGCGCCAGAAATTTTCCGCAGCGTCCTTCGGCCAGCCCGGCGCTCCCGACACCATCTTCAGTCTCTATAACGCATCGGTCAACGTTTCCTACGCGCTCGACGCTTTTGGCGGCAACCGCCGCGAGCTCGAAGGCTTGGAGGCGCTGGTCGACTATCAGCGCTTCCAGTTCGAGGGCGCGAGGCTCGCCTTGACCGCAAATGTCGTCACCACCGCGATTCGCGAGGCGCAGTTGCGCGCGCAACTCAAGGCGACGCAGGAAATTCTTGCCGCGGAGGAAAAGCAGGGCGAGTTGATCGAAAAGCAGTTCGAGCTCGGCGCGGTGGCGCGACTGGCCGTGACGACGCAGCGCACCCAGGTCGAGCACACGCGCGCATCGCTGCCACCGCTGGAGAGCGACCTGGCGAAAACACGCCATCAGCTGGCGGTCTTGTCAGGAAAGCTGCCCAGCGAAGCGACGCTGCCCGAATTCGACCTCGACGCCATCGTCCTGCCGCAGGAGCTCCCGATCAGCGTTCCCTCGACGCTGACCCAGCAGCGTCCGGACGTGCAGGCCGCGGAAGCGCTGCTGCACCAGGCGAGCGCGCAAATCGGTGTCGCGACGGCGAACGAGTATCCGAAGATCA
>Ga0210402_10002303_pt1 | contig 18713 bp, 18 predicted proteins | sample IncBWC7MmetaG_FD_161055 | JGI IMG/M metagenome (GOLD analysis project Ga0210402, IMG submission 161055) | Forest soil microbial communities from Barre Woods Harvard Forest LTER site, Petersham, Massachusetts, United States - Inc-BW-C-7-M | ecosystem: Environmental > Terrestrial > Soil >... | reverse complement strand
CATGCAATAAAACTTCTCGTGCGAAAACATCCACTTCATCACCTGATTCGCGGTTTCCACATCCGGAAAGTCGGGAGGGAAATTGTGTTCGCGGTTCACGGTTGCGAAGGCGTCGTAACAAATCCGCCCGCACTCCGCCGCGTCGCTCATCTTCGCCCGCCGCAATCGCAACGCATCAGATTCCCTGACACTGGCAGGTGTACTCATCACGACCTCCAATTAGCGTGTCCGGCTGTAATGAAGCCTCGCCATGCCTTAAAGGTGCACGCTCGACGCGTAATATATCTCAAGCGAGCTGCCACGTCTTGAGCCACGCTGAAAGAGGGCCGCTTCACGAGTCTGTTAATCCCCGACGCTCAGTACTAGTATTTACAAGGTAACTTATCTCTGCTATACTTCCTTGTGTTTAGTCAATTTCCATTCGAACTTCTAGCCCCAAATCACTTTTCCTATCCCTTTTCTTTTCACGGCCCTACAAAACCCTTTTCTCGTAACTCCACTCCTTTGATGGCCATACAAAACCCCCGGGGGTGGGGGTATCCCCTCCCACAACTTCTTTGTATTCAACAAGCATTTCGTCGCGCCCTCGGCCCAGCGTTATACTTTCTTATGCCCAAACGAATATCATTTATGACCACTCGCTTCGGCTTCCTTCTCGCTCTCTTTGCCCTGGCGGCTGCCACCGCGCCCGCCCAGGACGCCGCCTGGCAAAAAGACGTTGCCGCGCATCGCGAAAAGCACGCCTCAAACCTGCAAAAGCCTGACGGCTGGTTTTCCTTGATTGGCCTCGAGTGGCTGCAACCAGGAGATACCAGCGTAGGCTCCGCCCCCGACAATAAAGTGAAGCTCCCTGCTCCTCATCCCGCCCACCTGGGCGTTTTTCATCTCGAAAACGGTGCCATCACTCTTCTTCCTCCCAAGGAAGGCTTCCCTGCCGGATTGCTCGTTGGCAACGCGCCGGCAAAGCAACAGGTTCTTCGCGTGGACGCCGACACCGACAAAAACAACCCGCACTTGATTGTCGGCACATTAAATCTCTATCCGATCCGCCGCGAGGACCGCTATGCACTCCGCATCAAGGATTCAGCTTCGCCCTCGCTGAAGGAATTTCACGGCCTCAAGTGGTACGCCCCCGATCCCGCCTATCGCGTCACCGCAAAATGGATTCCCTATTCCCCCACGAAAACCGTAACGCTGGCGACGCTTGTCGGCACAAGTTATCCGCAGCCAGTCCCCGGCGCGGCGGAATTCACGCTACAAGGCAAAACCTTTCGCCTGGAACCGGTTTTGGAAGATCCCGATGCGACAACTCTGTTTTTCATTCTGCGTGACACCACCAGCGCGACAACGACGTATGGCGCGTGCCGTTTTCTCTACACTCCCCTTCCCCCAAATGGCCTCGATAAACCCGGCGAGCTTGTCCTTGATTTCAATCACCTGGAAAATCCGCCTTGCGCCTACACGCCGTATGCGACGTGCCCGCTGCCGCCGCCCGGCAATCGTCTTCCCATTGCTTTACCCGTTGGCGAGCAGCGATATCACGAATAGGACCTTGAGAACATGACCGCCGCATCTCCAAGTAATCCACAACGCGCAGGCGATGATCCCGCAGCTCGCGAAAAACTTGTCGCGCTGCGCAGCGCGCTCTTGCGCCTCCACAAATCCCTGATTGATATGCAACGCCGCACCTACGAAAAGGAATTCGGCGCCGTAAATACTGGCGAATTTTTCCGTCTTGTTGTGGACCATCCGCAATTCGCATGGCTCCATAACATTTCCGAATTCGTCGTCCGCCTTGACGAAACGCTGACCGGCGAAGCGCAAGTCGTCCTCGCCGATGCCAACACCGCCGTAACACTCGCGCGAAAGATGTTCATGCCAACTACCGAAGGCGACGTGTTCCAGAAAAAATATTTCGACGCAATTCAAAGCGACCCGAATGTCGTCATGGAACACGGGGAGCTCGCTCGGCTTTTTTCTGCCGATGACGCGCAGAATTCCAGCGGAAAGAATTCGTAATGGAGTTCGTGTTGGACCAAGTTCAAATTACGCACAACGAAGCGGCACATCGCTTTGAAGCGGAAGTGCAGGGGCTCACAGCGATCCTCGTTTACAAACTTGTCCCGGCTGGAATGATCATCCAGCACACGGAAGTTCCCCTCGAACTCGAAGGCCGCGGCCTTGCCGCGAAACTAACTCGCACCGCGCTTGAGTTCGCGCGCACCAAAAACTTTTCTGTCATCCCCGCCTGCTCCTACGCCGTCACGTTCATGGCAAAACATCCTGAATACAACGACCTTCTTCCCCCGCCACGATGAAAGCGGAACGCTCGCTCGCTTACTTCGCGCTTGTCGCAGGGATCCTCTGCATCGCGTGGTCGGCCATCTTTGTCCGCTGGACGGACATTCCCGGACCAGCGTCGGCGTTTTACCGGCTGCTAATTCCCGCACTCGTGCTCGCACCAACGTGGCTGGTGGATCGTAAATCGCCGCGAGTCAACGGCCGCACGTTTGCAATCATCTGCGTCGGTGGACTCTTCTTCGCGCTGGATTTGGCTTTCTACAACACATCTATCCTCAGAACTTCAGCTGCAAACGCTACCCTTCTCGGCAACAACACGCCGATCTTTGTCGGACTTCTAAGTTGGCTCGTACTTCGGCGTCGTCCCAGCGCTGCGTTTTGGCTCGGACTTGTCCTTGCGCTCGCCGGTTCACTCGTCATTGTCTGGGGAGATTTGGTGCATGGTGCGCATCTCGGTTGGGGCGACGTGATGGCGCTTTCCGCGTCCGCCTGCTTTGCCGTCTATCTGATGGCAACAGAAGAGGTGCGCGGCCATACGGGTACTCTCGTCTTTCTGAGATTGGCCATCGTTTCGAGCACAGTGTTTCTGCTCGCTATCAATCTCCTGCTACGAGTTCCGCTGGGAATTCCTTCCAGTCATTCTTTCGCCGCATTGCTGGGACTTGGCTTGATCTCTCAACTGGGCGGATATTTTGCGCTGACCTATGCGATGGGCCATCTCCCCGCCACTGTTACGTCCGTCTCGCTTCTTTCGCAAGGGCCCCTGACAGCGTTGCTTGCGGCTCTTCTTTTGCACGAGCCCCTGACTGTGCCGCTGCTCATCGGCGGCGCGCTGGTGCTCCTTGGCATCGCCCTAGCCAATCGGTTAAAAAGTCCGGAACAAGAGGCCAATGCGGCCCTTTGCGACGTAGCGGAAGCAACCCAAAGTGAGACGAACACGTAATTGGCGCGTCGAACAGATTGAAGTGAGCGACAGCCTCCAAACCGGACAGTTTTACGGTTCCACTGCAAGACGCGTGGAGGCAGCGGGCCTCGTCCTGACGGAAGTGCGCCACACCCACGGACGAAAACTGCCGGTGCACACGCACGAATCCGCATATTTCGGATTGTTGCTGGATGGCGCGTACACGGAGCGATTCACTCAAAAAAACACGGAATACGATCCGTTCACGATCGGATTTCATCCGCCCGGCCTGACGCACGAAGACGAAATTGGCGCGTGCGGCTCACGGATGTTTTGCATTGAGATTCGCGACGCTTTCTTGGAAAAAGTGCGGCCCTATTTGAGGGCGCCGAAGTTTTCCCCGGATCTTTGCGGAACAGAGACAACCTGGCTTGGAGTAAAGCTATATCGTGCATTTCGCTCCGGCAGTCTGGATAAGCTCCAGATGGAAGAAATTTGCGGGGACATGCTGGAACGCTGCGCGCAAGTTTCGCTCAACGAGGAAAAATCGGCACCGGAGTGGCTGTCGCACGCGTTGGATCTCTTGCACGGCTCGTATCGCAACCAAATTACGCTTGACGCCATCGCAAACGACCTGGACATCCATCCGATTCATTTATCCCGTGTGTTCCGAAAAAAATATGGATGTACTTTGGGCGAATATGCGAATCGTCTGCGCGTGAAATTCGCATGCGCGGAAATGACGCGCGGTTGGCCTGCTCTGGATGAACTAGCGCTTGCCGCTGGATTTGCAGATCAAAGCCACTTGGGCCGCGTGTTTAAGGCCACGGTGGGAGATACTCCCGCTAAATTCAGGGAATTCCTGCATAATGCCACACAAACGGTGGCGTAAAACGTTCCTAAAGTAATTTTGCAAATGTTTGTTTCGTTCTAGACGAATGGCCATCCAAAGGGCAAGCTATCCTCAGAGGAAGCCAGGAGATTCTGAAATGAAAAAACTTTTTGGTCCGTGTGCCTGCGCAGCTTTGCTTGCGTTGCTGGGAATTTTTCTAACGGATGAACATCGCACGGTGAAAGCTGCAGACGCCGCCGGCGCGCCGCAATTCTCCGCAGACGGCAAGCTGGTTCGCCCCGTTGGCTATCGAAAGTGGGCCTATCTTTCTTCGGGATATGGCATGAGCTATTCGCAAGGTGCCAGCGACCACTTGATGTTCACAAACGTATTCGTTACGCCATCGTCGTACGATTATTTTGTGCAACACGGAACATGGCCAGACAAGACCATGTTTGTTTTGGAGATTTATGGCTCCGCGTCGAAAGGCTCGATCAACCAACACGGTAATTATCAAAGTGAATTCATGGGCCTGGACGTGGAAGTGAAGGACGAAAAGAGGTTCCCAGACAAGTGGGCCTATTTTGGCTTTGATGGAACAGAAGGTTCATCCGAGGCAAGCAAGCCGAGCAAGAACGATTGCTGGAACTGCCACGACAAAAACGCCGCCGTCGAACACTCTTTTGTGCAGTTTTATCCGGAACTCCTGAAGATTGCACGAGATAAGGGCACGATCAAACCAACGGTGAACCTCAACTAGTTTGCCGATTGCAGATTTCCCACAACCTCCGCATCAATTTAGATTGCACTTTCCAGAACTTACAAACAATTGAGGGTTATTTCAGCGTAGAGCGGCGAACATTCTGTGTTGCGGAACGTCTTCTCGAAGGAGTGGTCACGGTCCTTCGAGGTTCCAAACATGCTCCTCAAGATTTTCCGATCCACTTTGTTTCTGCTCCTTTTTCCGGCTCAATTTCCCGTGTGGGTTTCAGCGCAGCAGACCGGTAACGTCTCTGTCGCAGGGCTAGCGCAAGAGATTCCGTTCGAATATACCGACGGGCACTTGATATCGGTGCGCGGGAGCATCGGAGCGCGCACGAACCTTCAATTCCTCGTTGATTTCGGTACGACCTACACTTTGCTGGACCGTCATTTCGTCCCGGATCCCAGCCGCGACGGACAGGAATTGGACGTGGCCCATTTTTCCAATTCCATTCCAACCACAGAAGTAGTGCTTCCGGAATTCGCGATCGGGCCGATCGTATTGAAGGATTTTCATGCGCGCCTTGTGGACCTCAGCAACATGCCCGCGGTGTCTTCTAAAATTGCGGGGGTTATCGGCCTGGACGTACTGCAGCTACACAATCTGACGATCGATTTCACGGAGCAAAAATTCTTACTGGCCTTGCCAGCCGGCGGCAAACACCAAGCACCGCTGGAAACATGCGCGGTCGGACTCGCAGTGAACGCCTCATGGAAGGGTGTGCCCATCAAGCTGGCCATCTCAACGGGCGTTGAAGTAGTTACTTTGGATCAAGATCGAATCAAGCAAGGCACCTATAAACTCCGCAAGCAGAAGGAAGGAGCGATTGGCAACAACTTTACGGTGACACCAGTTACAGTTTTCGAGACCAAGGGTCTGGTCCTGGCCAATACGAATTTGCGCGGCCCGGGCGTTCTTCGAAGAATGCATTGGCCCGTCGCGAGCGACCGTTTGGACGGGTTCATGCCGCTCCTGGCTTTGGGGGCTGATCGAGTCTCGCTGGACTTTGAACGCCATCTTTTGCTGTGGGATGATCCCGCACCACCAATCCAGTCGGCCAAGCTGACGAACCGCTGAAAACTTCGTGGATCGATGGGATTTTTGATTTCGCTCAGACTCTTCAGGCTCTCTGCGCTTCCAATAGACGAAACCGTGTCCAGATATTGTTCCTTCTCCCTATCAAGCACAGTAAACTTTTTGTGCGCCGAGATGGCCGTGGCGCGCCGCTTGAAACTGGGGGAGGCTGTCCATGAGACGGTTCCTGCTTTCCGTTGTTTTATTGATGGTTGCGCTGCCGAGCTCCACTCTCTCGCAAACGCAGCAAGCCGCTCCTGCAAATTTCCCGACGGCCCAAAAGGCCCGGCCCAAAATTGGCGTGGCACTGGAAGGCGGGGGCGCGCTTGGGCTTGCTCATATTGGCGTGCTGCAGTGGTTTGAGGATCACCACATTCCAGTGGACTACGTTGCGGGAACGAGTATGGGCGGACTTGTCGGCGGACTCTATGCGTCAGGTAAAACTCCAGAGCAATTAAAGACCCTAGTGGAAGCGCAGAACTGGGACATTGTGATCGGCGGAGCGACTCCTTACGAGGATCTTTCCTATCGCAGAAAAGAAGACAATCGCGCGTATCCGAATAAAATCATTTTCGGCCTGAAAAACGGATTGTCGCTGCCGGCCGGATTGAACGCGGGGCATCAAATCACGCTACTGATTGACCGCGAAACGATTGCTTATGCCAATTTGAAATCGTTCGATGATTTGCCGATTCCCTTTCGCTGCGTTGCAACGGACTTAGTGAGTGGCAAAGAACAAGTATTTGGCGACGGATCTTTGCCGCGCGCGCTGCGTGCGACGATGTCCATCCCGGGACTTTTTTCTCCCGTGCGCGACGGAGAGAAAGTTTATGTGGACGGCGGCCTGGTGGGGAATCTGCCGACGGACGTTGTGCGGCAAATGGGCGCGGATATTGTGATTGCAGTTCATCTGGAGACTGCGCCGGCAAAACCGGAGGACATTCAAGGACTCTTCAGCGTGCTCGGACGTTCGATTGACGTTGTGATTCGCGAGAACGAAATTCGCGGGCTTTCCGGGGCGGATCTGGTCGTGAACGTAAATTTGAAGGATTTCACTTCGATGGATTATCCGAAAGCGGAGACAATCATCAACAGAGGCGCGCAAGCCACACAAGCAAAACAGCAGGTTCTGAGCCCCTATTCGTTGAGCGACACAGCATGGTCGGAATACTTGCGGGTCCGCACGGAACGCAAACAAACCAACGTTCCCGTGCCGCAGTTCGTGAAAGTGGAAGGAACGGACGCGAATACGACCAAGCACATGCAGGAATTCCTGCAGCAGCTCGCGGGCAAGCCGATCGACAACGCGAAGATGGACAAACTACTCACACGGCTGACGGGATTTGGGAAATTCGATTGGGTGGGTTATTCGATCGTGGATCAAGGGGGCCAAAGCGGCTTGCTCATCACGGTTCACGAAAAGAATTACGCTCCACCTTATCTGCAGCTTGGATTTGAAGTGGATGGTTCGGAAAGCGGTGATGTGAATTTCACGCAGGCAGCGCGGCTGACGTTTCAAGACAAGTTCGGCTACCGCTCGGAATGGCGCACGGATATTTTGTTTGGAAATACGTATGGAATATCAAGTGAGCTTTATCGTCCGCTGACGGCCACGAGCAAATGGTTCGTCGCGCCGCACGGAGGCGCGAGCGATACAAGCTTCAAGATTTACAAGATGAACGATCCACTGGCGGAATACCGGCTGGACAAAGCGACCATTGGCGTGGACTTTGGATACGGCTTCGACCGGTTTACGGAAGCGCGCGTGGGATATGAAGTCGGCTATCTAGACGCGAAACTGCGGCTGGGAACGCCGGAATTTGCCGCTGTTTCGGGCCGGACGGGCAACCTGAAGTTTTCGTTTCTTACGGACCACACCGACGACCCGATCATTCCGCGGCGCGGCTACCGGTTCGATACAACGTTTCGGTATATGGACACCAGCCCGGAAGCGACTGAGAATTTTCCCGCGTTGGACATGCGCTTTGGCTATTTTCAGCCGGTAAGCAAGCCAGGCTCGATTTTCTTCACGGGAGAGGGAGCGAGCACATTCGGGTTTAGCCACACGGGAATCCCGCAATATTTTCTGGGAGGACCGGGCCGGCTCAGCGCCTATGGAACGAATGAAATGTTCGGCAATCAATACTATTCCTTCCGCGCAGGCTATCTGCACGACCTTTTCACGCTTCCTCCTTTTGTCGGAAAAAAGATTTACGCAATTGGCTCGTTTGAATTCGGCAAGATGTATGGATTTCCGAACGAAGGCAAGTTTCCCAGTGACGTTTCGGCCGGTATTCTGGCACAGACGGCGCTGGGGCCTGTGTTTCTGGGTGGGAGCGTTGGGGAATCGGGGCATGAGAAGTGGTTTTTCCAGTTGGGGAGAGTGTTTTAGGCAGGAAACGGCGGACGCGAGGGCGCGTCGCGCAGTGAGGAGCAGAATCGGGGCTAGGTGCCGAAGACGACGCGCGTGCCTGTGGAAGGCATGATTAGCTTCTCGGGCATCTCGTGCTGGATTGCCATGATGGTGCGGAGGCCGGTGCAATGCATGGGGATCAAGTAGTCCGGGTTGATTTCCTTCATAGCTGCCACGGTCTTGGCGATAAGTTCATCGGGATAGGGAGCCAAGTGCCATCCGCCGACCACGGCGTGCACCTTCTCGATCCCGGTGGACTTCTGGATCTGGCGGACGGAGTTGACGATGCCGGCGTGGCCGCAGGATGAGATCACTACGAGTCCCCGGCCTTTCACGTTGTAAGCGGTGGCGTGCTCGCCCCAGAAGATGTCTTTCACCAACTCGCCCGGCTTGGCTTCCATCTTAACTGTGCCGGGAGGGAAGTGAAACGTGGCGTCGCAGGCGGAGCCGGGCGTGCCGGCTTCGATTCGAGCTGCCGGAGGAGACATCTCGAAATCCGTAATTCGCGCAATGTGGCCTGAGGTGAAGGCGTGGCCCGCCACTACCGTGGGCTCCTCCGCGATCACGACCTTCAACCCTCGCGCTTCGAGCTCATTCCGCTTGAGTTCACCGTAGTCGAGTTTATTGCCGTCGGGTTGCACCACCCAGCGGTGGCAGAACGTATCGAGTCCTCCGGCATAGAGAGTGAGCCCTGGTTTGGCTTTTCCCTGGAGAGCTTGTGCCAAGTCGGGCAGGCCACCGTAATGATCGTCGTGTCCGTGGCTAAGGATCAAGGCGTCGGCCGTGGCGGGATCGACTTTCAGGCCTTTGAAATTGTTTGTGAGCGCGCGGGGCGTGAGCGCGAAGTCCAGCAGGATCTGCTTTTCCTCTGCGCCTCGGAAGGACTCCAAGTGAAAGGCCAGCCCATGTTCCGACAACAACGAGACTTCTGAGCCGTGCGGACGGGGCAAAGTATTCCGAGTGATTGCCAGGTTGCCGATTTTCCCGCCCTTGGCGAAAATGTCGTAAATGTTGTCCACCAGGTTGGTGACAACGAGGCGATCAGTGGCGGGGATTTCCTTCGGAGTATCGAGGAAACTTCCGAAGCGGCCCGTCCCGCCCACCAGGAACGTTCCGCCTGCTACGGCTCCCAGGTTCAGGAATTCGCGCCGGTGCATGATCGTCCCCCTTTCTCTGACCGAGATCTTCGTTCTTGGGTTCGAAAACGGTAAACAGTGTAACCCCAGCACGGCCCATTTTTCTTTTATTAAACGAAGTGGCTGAAGAGGTTGTTTAGGGATTCGGAGAGAGTGGGATGGGAGAAGACGGCGTTTTGCAAAACCGTGTAGGGCAGTTTGCCCATCATGGCGATTTGAATTTGCGACATGATTTCGCCGCCTTCTATTCCTAAAACCGCCGCGCCCAGGATTTGGCCGGTCTTAGCGTCCACCACGGCTTTCATGAAGCCGCGCGTTTCATCCACTTCCAGCGCGCGGGCCACGTAGTTCATCGGCATTTTCGCCACGCGAATCGCGCGGTTTTGCTGCCGGGCTTCCGCTTCGGACAGACCGACTCGCCCCAGCTGCGGATCAATGAAAACGGTATAGGGCACCAGACGTTGAGCGATGGAAGCATGTCCCTTTTGCAGGAGGTTAGTGCGAATTATGCGGAAGTCATCGTAGGAAATGTGCGTGAACGCGGGCCCGCCTTTGATATCGCCGAGGGCATAGATGCTTTCGGCGGATGTTTCGAGCCATTCATTCACTTGAATGAAGCCGCGCGCGTCCGTGGTTATGCGGGCAGCGGAGACTTTCAGAATGTCGGTGTTGGGGACGCGGCCCGTGGCGACCAAGAGATGCGAGCCTTCCACGCTGCGCATCTTTCCGCCGGAGCGAATCTTCAGATGGACACGCGAACCGTGGCGCGCCACTTTTTCCACTCCGGCGTCAAGCAAGATTTGGATTCCATCTTCTTTCAGGATTTGCGCCACGGCAGTGGCAACGTCTGCATCCTCGCGGGAGAGCAGGCTGCTACCGGACTGGATGATCGTGACTTTGCTGCCGAGACGGCGAAATAGCTGGCCAAATTCGAGGCCGATGTAGCCGCCGCCCAATACCAGGAGATGTTCGGGAAGGGCGTTTAATTCCATGATGCTGGTGCTGTCGAGAAAGGGAACGTCCTTCAATCCTGCAATTTGCGGAACGGAGGGGCGGCAACCCGCGTTGATAAAAAAGCGGTCAGCGAAAAGCATTCGCTCCTGACGCTTTTTGTCGCGGACAAGGATCGAATTGGGAGTCGTGAATTCGGCGGTGCCGAAAATCAGATCGAGGTTGCGTGTTTGTTCGATACGTTTCTGACTTCCGCCGCGAAACAAGTCCACGATGTCACGCTTGCGTTTGCGCACGCGGAGCATGTCCACTTTCAGGGAGCCAAGTTGTACCCCGTAGTCGGCGGCGCGGCGGGCGAGGTAGGCGACGCGGCCGCTGGCGACCATGGTTTTTGTGGGCGTGCAGCCCACGTTGATGCAGGTGCCGCCCACGTGCTCGCGCTCGACGAGCGCGGTGCGCATGCCGGAGGAAGCGAGAGTCTGGCTGAGCGGAGTGCCAGCCTGGCCAGAGCCGATGACGATGGCGTCATAGCGAGCCGCCTGCGATGATTTTGAATTTGGCATGCTTTAGAAACGCGTGACCACAAATAAGGCGCCGCCGATGGCGACGGCATCCTCCAAAAGGGCAATCACATAATCGGGGCAGCCGAGGGCTTTTACAAGCCTTGTGCGAGCCATAAAACCACCGAAACAGCCGAGGAGCGCTCCCGCCAAGCCCAGGAGCGCGCCAGCCCAAAGGATGCCGTGACCGGCGACGGCGACGCAGGCGCCACAAAGCATGCCGAGAATGATGCGCGCGATGAGTCCGAGGGGAGCGGTACGGTTAGGGGAGGAAGGAAGTTTATCCGCAGTGAGCTCCACCAGTGCTGCAATGGTGAAAATGGCTACCACGGGCTTCGCGGCAAGGAAGTGCAAGCGCGAGGCGCCCAAGTTCAGCCAATGAAGATACGCGGCCCAGGAAACTACGGCGGGAGGCGTCAGGCAACGCAATCCTACGAAGATGCCAATCAAGAATGCTAGAAATAGTGGATTCACAGTGATTTACCAGGGGTCAAATTGCTCCGGCCGCGGTTTTTTGTCAAGTATTCGCTAGAAAAACAAGGCTTACGCTTTCGCGCCCGGCGTGATTACGCCCATGAGCGAATGCGGCTACGCTCATTTCCAATGTGAATAAAGAAACGCACAGCCTTCATCGAACCGTAACAAACCTTTCGTATAACGCAGGCTCCCAAACCGGCAAATTCCCGCGCCGGCTTCTAGCACTTTTGACAAGGAGCCTTATGGCTACGACTGCAACAGCACCCTCTGCACTGCATGAAAAGATGTCCAAAGGGCCGGGGCTCATCGGCACGCTGATTTTCGTCGCGGTCCTGATTGCCGGCGTTGTTTACATCGGGTGGAATCTTTCGAAGGATTTGATCACGCTGCAGGGCGGCGCGACTCTTCCCTACATTTTGCTGGGCGTGGCGCTTCTGGTGGCCCTTGGATTTGAATTTGTAAATGGATTTCATGACACCGCAAATGCGGTGGCGACGGTGATTTATACGCACGCGATGGAGCCGCATATCGCCGTGACTTGGTCGGGCTTTTGGAACTTCGCGGGCGTTGTGACGTCCACCGGTGCTGTGGCATTCGGCATCGTTTCGTTGCTGCCGGTCGAACTGATTTTGCAGGTGGGAAGCGGCGCAGGATTTGCGATGGTGTTTGCGTTGTTGGTGGCAGCGATTTTGTGGAATCTGGGAACGTGGTACTTCGGGCTGCCGGCTTCGAGTTCGCACACTTTGATCGGGTCGATTATCGGCGTGGGCATTGCGAATCAATTGATGGCGGCGCGGACGGGAACGAGCGGAGTGGACTGGGCACAGGCCGCAAACATCGGCAAGTCCCTGCTGATTTCGCCACTGGTGGGATTTGTAGGCGCGTTGCTGCTGTTTTTGACGATGAAGGCGCTGATCAAGGACAAGAAACTTTATGAAGCTCCGGAGGGTACGGAGCCGCCGCCGTTCTGGATTCGCGGATTGCTGGTGCTGACGTGCACGGGCGTGAGCTTTTTTCACGGTTCGAATGACGGACAAAAGGGCATGGGCTTGATCATGCTGATTCTGATCGGCACGGTGCCGACTACGTATGCGTTGAATCACGCCGTCACGGCGCGGCAATCGCAAGATTTTATTGCGGTTTCGCAGCAGGCAGCGGAAACGTTGAACAAATATGTGGAAGGCAAGGCAACGATCGGCGATCCACGCGACGACGTTACGGAATATATCCGCACGAAAGAATTCACGCCGAACACAATGCTGGCGATGCGTTCGCTCGTGAACGATATCGGCACGGAGATGGCGATGTTTAAGGAACTCGGCAAAGTGCCAAACGACAAGGTGCGCAATTTCCGGAACGACATGTACTTGGCTAGCGAGGCGCTGCGCATTATGCAGAAGAGCGGGAAGCCTGTGCTGGCTGCGGCCGACGTGGCCGTGCTAAAGAATTACAAGAGCCACGTGGACAAGGCCACGCGATTTATTCCGCTGTGGGTGAAAGTTGCGGTGGCGCTGGCGTTGGGTCTTGGGACGATGGTCGGATGGAAGCGGATTGTGGTTACCGTCGGCGAGAAAATTGGGAAGAATCACCTGACTTATGCACAAGGAGCTGCTGCGGAAATTACGGCAATGGCAACGATTGGCGCAGCGGACGCGTTTGGCTTACCGGTGAGCACAACGCACGTCTTGTCGTCGGGCGTTGCGGGAACGATGACAGCGAATCGTTCCGGCCTGCAATTCGCCACGGTGAAGAACCTGTTGATGGCGTGGGTGCTGACGCTGCCTGTCGCCATGTGCCTGTCTGGAACGCTGTTCTGGGCATTCCGGAAGATATTCTAAACACTGGACATCGTGCAGGTTCGCCATTCGAAAGGGATGGCGAACCTGGATTAGTTCCCGTCTTCCTTCCATGGCACGGAATTGGCGTGCTTAAATTTCCTATTGCATTTTTCTAAAGTTGTGGCATTTTGAAAAAGTCCATTGGAGGACACGTCCATGCGGCAGCTACAACACATATGCCGTTTTGAAGCGTTGCCAGCGAATGATAGTCGCGGCAGCGTGTGGACGATGTCTGCTCACTCGCTGTAGTTCCTTTCTTTTGCAGCAAACGTACTCAAGTAATTTCTAACTTGCGGTGAAGTTTGCCGCGTTGCGCGCGCAATTCTTGAATTGGCGCGAACCATGCTCTTGGCGCTTTCTTGCGCCCGGAGCGATTCCGAAGCGCTTTGCGCTTCTTAGAAAATGAGAAAGTCATGGTCACGGTCAAGGTGAAAGATGGAACGCCGGAAAGCCGCGGAACGTTGTGCACGACTTGCCGTTCCGCACGCATCGTGAAGGGTTACCGCGCGGGGGAGATGGAAATCTTCTGCGGCGCGAGCTACCCGGAGCGGCGCGTTCGATTCCTGGTCGCAGAGTGTTCTGCATACGATGACACGCGCATCGTAAGCAGGCGCGACATGGAAAAGATCGCCTGGATATTGGTTACAAAAACCGCGGGACGCAGCATTGGCTTTGTTACTGCGGAACAATTCCAGGAGATGGAAAACGGCGACGAGGAGATCCTGCCGGCGGCATCCATCGAACCAAAGTTGAAAGAGTGAAGTAGAAGGCAGAGTTGGAAGTGCGACATGGAAAACATGCGGAAAGGAGGAATCATGAGTGTCATTCGTGGGCTTCATTTGCCTGGAAGCGGCGCGTGTCTTTGTGCGCCACTTGCATTTGGGGGACTGTGCGTACGGGAGAGCGCGCGAAGGATGTGGAAACCTTCTGCCGTTTGATCAACCCGAACACCGTGGTTCCCTTTCCGGTGCGTAACTGCACGGACTACGTTGAGCGTGCCGCGCCCATGCCGGAGCCGAAGCCGGAGCAGCGCGGGTTCGGATTCGTTAGCCTGGATGCGCTTCGCGTCCGCACTGGCGAGACGGTGGAAGTGATTCCGCTGGAAGATTCGCCTGACAAAACCAGATGACTAACCCGGGAGCTTTGTCGCGATATTGCGGCTGGGCTCCCATTTTGTTTTCACTAGGCGCTGCGCTGCTCCATGCGTTCGCGGAAATAATGCTTCCAGCTTTCGGGCAGGGTGGGGACGTTCAGGGCACGATTTAGCGAGGCGAGGTCGTTCTGGTCGTATCGCTTCGTTATGTAGAGACGAGTGATTTCGGAGACGGGCACAGCATTGCCATCGCGGCTGAGCAGATTCATTTCGTCGCCTGCGGCGACTTCTCCTTCGCGAAGAACCGCCAGGTAAAAACCGGTGCGACCGCTGGCGAGGAAGCGCTTCACCATATCATCCGATTGAAATCGCAAGCCGAGTTTGTAGCACGGCATACGGGGCTGCGTAACGATGACTTCCGCTGAGCCGACGGAAAAGCGATCGCCGAGGTGGATGGAGTCTTCGAAGAGCCCGTCCAGCGTGAAGTTTTCTCCAAATATGCCGAACGGCAAATCGCGGCCCGGCAATTCCTTTTTCCAGAACTCGTAGTGCTGCGACTGGTAGCAATAGACGGCTTTGTACTTTCCGCCGTGGGCGTTTAGGTCTGCCTGCGCGTCGCCGTCGAGATTGAGGCGATGGAGTTTGATGCGTCCCCGTACCGGGTCCTTGAAAATGCCTGTGGTGACAGGACGCCCGTGCCAAAGTGATTCGCGCGGCAGGCCAACATTGAGTGAGAGGAGCTTCACCGTTCAGAACCCGGACCGGAAGCTTAGTGCAATTTGGCGGAAATTTACAATGTGCGGTCAGCCGGCGCTGCGGTTTCTTGTAACGCCGCGCCACCGAACATCACAACCACATACACCTAGATCAAGCCGGTGACACAGGTCATCGATTGTGCTGCGCGGGTGTGCCGAAATGGGCTTGTTGACGCGGATTTTTTCAATATCCGTCGAAACTAAAGCGGTTTATACTCCTGCTACTTAGACGTCTTCTAAAGCGTGGCCATGATGTTTGCGTCGCGACTACTGATTACAAGCTGTGTTGTCTGCCTTCTCGTCCTGGGGATGAGTTCCCCGAGTCTTGCGCAGGTGCAAGGCATGAAGGCGTTCGACAACAGGCTGGAGGGAACAAAAGTACATCCCAACGCGCTGCTGGATTTCACGCTGATCGCCGCGCACAGAAGCTTCACCCCGTTTTCCGCGAATGCTGTGCTGCATGTCCGCTTCTACCTTCCCAAACAGGCCGGAAGCGCAAACAAAGAGGTTTTTGTCGAATCCGCTGAACTCCAGGATTCGTTCCACTATTCGATGCAGGCAAAGAATTCCAGTAAATGGAAAGACGGAGACTGGAACGTTTTTGAGCCGTGGCCGACGAAAGATGTGATTGATAAGCTGGGAATACAGGCAACCAACATCGGGGTGCTGGTAGGCTACCGAATCGGAAATTCATCGCCGGTTTATGTGCCCGTTGAGGTTTATCAAAACGAGAACCGCGCGAGAAGCGGGGCGTACACGTTTTACTTCATGACGGGTCAGGATCTGCAGTCATTGGAAGTTTCGGTGACGAACGGAGCGGGCGCGGCCCTGAAGACGCCGAAACTCCAATTGAGTTGCAGGAGGAGCTTCAATCCCAACTGCAGGCTTTACGCCGCCGGCAGCGTGCAACCAGTCACACTAGATATGTCCTCGCTGCCTCAGGGTGAGTACCACATCAAGCTGCTCGGCCATATTCCTGGCAATCTGACACCAACGTCACTCGACATTGTTGTTTACCACCATCCCTAGACGATGAAGCCCAAAAAAGAAAAAACGTTCCGACCATGGGTCGCGTGGCTGATTGGCTGTGTTTGGGCCGGAACTGCACTTGCTGTTCTGATTGCGATTAAAATTCATCCAACCACGATCGCAAACATAGAAGTACACACCCGAAAGGTCGCGCTGCGGACGAATGCCAGCCACATTCTGGGACCGGGGAATGAGGAGCAACTGCTAGTTTCCGGGCTAAACTCGCTGCAAATCCATTTCAATAGCGAGCAGAACATAGAGATCGGAGGTAAAGCACGACAAGTCAGCTCGCTAGATGCGCAAGGAGATTCGCGTTCCTCGTGCTCTTTTTATCGCGTGCGGAGCGCCGGGTTTGAGGTAAGAGGACCGGCAGTGATTACATTCGAGGTGCTGGATCTTGCGAACGAGAAAGAGTTCAGCATGAAGGCGCACGGAGCGCTGAACGATAATCTTTCCAGTTTGCCGAGCGGACACGCAATGCCTTCGGCGTTCGAGTGCAGAGGCCTGCGGGTGCAGGGAGAGTTGGCGGATGTGGAAGGAAGTTTTTCCCCAGAGGGTGGCGACACGTTCTTTGTTGCAACGGCGCCGGATGCAAGGCTGGATTTCACTACGGAAGGTCATGCCGATGTAGGCGATACGCAAATTCCCATTCTCGGCGAAGTGCGTTTTTCGGAAATAGACCCGGGAACCTCCGAGGAAAAGAGTGTGTTGCTAAAGCCGCCGCCGGTAATTACGTTTGAGAAAACAGAAAAAAAAGCGAGCGTTGATTCCGGGGACTTGCTGATCGTGGTGCCTGAAAAAGGGTTCTATCTGAGGGAATTCACGGTGAAAAACGGAATTCAAATGAGCCTACACGGCAAGGTAAGGGATATCCGGGCTGGAGCGGGCGCGCGCGACCTGAACACGCTGATGCCGTCGGCATTCGACCAGGCGGATCACGCTACGAGGATTTTTGGAGCGATCGCGGCGCTGGCGGCTTTTGTGTTTGGCATATTGGAAAAGATGGGCTTGCTGGGGAGCAAATGAAGGCGCGAAAGATTTTGGCGGTAACCGCGTGGATTCTTGCAGCTCTTTGCGCAGGTCAGCCGGCGTTCGCGCAAAAGAGCGCCATAGAAGAGCAAATGGATCTTGTGGTGAAATTGCGCATCCACCGCGCGGCGCAATCCACGGAAGAGACTGCGGCGGGTTTGCTGGTGGGCAAAGATCAGCAAACGGCGTATTTCATCACGGCGTGTCACGCGGTGATTCAAGAGGATGTGAGAGTGGCTTCCGTGGAATTGCAATTTCGCGGCAGCCCGCAGAAGTTCAAGGCCAAGGTATTTGAAAAATACGAACCGGTGCTGGACCTGGCGGTGGTGGAAGTGCCCTTGCGCGATTTGCCAGCGGGTTTAACGGAGATTGCGAGAAAGGATGCAACGCTGACCGTACCCGTGCACGTAATCGGGCATCCGACTGCGGGTGATTGGGTGGTGGCTTCGGGGACGGTGATTGGGCTCAACACAAATACCGGAGATATTCATCACTTCACGGTGAGCCGGGACAACTCACTAGCCGAGGGGCACTCCGGCGGTCCGGTGTTCGACAATCAGGGAGCATTCCTCGGCATGCACACGGCAAGCGCGCCGACGTTCGGGGTCGAAGCGAAAAGCGCGGAAATTGTGGAACAACTGGCGGCGTGGCAGGTGCCGACGAACAACATCACCAGGTTCTGGGATGTTTCCGCGCCAGTAGGCGGGGGAGTCAAAGTCGTTAATCAGCAAGCGGATCGAGATGCGATCAGCAAGGTAATCGACGCTTATGTGGATTCCTTCAACCGGCGGGATGCGAAAGCGCTATGGCAGATCTGGCCCGGCGCTCCCTCGCGGACGAGAAGCGCCATTGAAAGTTACTTCCAGAGTGCGCGCTCGATCTCGATGAAGTTCACTGTCGGCCGCATCGAGACCAACGGAACCAAGGGTACTGTTCTCGGGCAATCTTCCCAAGAGTTCCTACCAAAGCAAGGCAGTGCCCAGAAAGCCCCCGAGAGCCCGGTGACCATTGAGTTAGAAAAACAGAAAGACACCTGGTTGATAACTCTCATAAGATAAATAGGTTCTTTCTGAAACGCTAAGCCTTCCGCGCACACTACTAGTGCAAAGGATTGGCTAGACAAATTAGGGGAACTTGCCAATACCCAGGCCGCAAAGGGTCTGGGCTGAGAGGTGAGGCTGCTCCTGCTGGCCAGACGGAGGAGCTGCAAATGTTCAAGTCCCCGCGCGTCGTTGTGTTGTTGTCCGCTTTGTTTCTTCCCACGGTATTGTCGGCACAAGCTCTTTGTCCCCCAGGAGTTGCCAGCCCCAAGCTGGTTTGCGCGATATCGCAGGTATATGGGCCGAATGGACTGTCTCTAAGTGTTACAAATCCCGTCGCACTAGGCGTTTCGCCATTCCAAGACAGCCTTCCACAAACTCTGAACCCGCTGAATGCTTCCATCGCAATGCAAGCTGCGTTGCTTCCGCTGGCATCCCCTTCCTCGGGAATCACATTTTCTTGGGATCCAGCCCTGCATATATTTCAGTCCAGCACAGACAGCTATGGGCCGATTCTC
>Ga0210402_10002301_pt1 | contig 18730 bp, 13 predicted proteins | sample IncBWC7MmetaG_FD_161055 | JGI IMG/M metagenome (GOLD analysis project Ga0210402, IMG submission 161055) | Forest soil microbial communities from Barre Woods Harvard Forest LTER site, Petersham, Massachusetts, United States - Inc-BW-C-7-M | ecosystem: Environmental > Terrestrial > Soil >... | reverse complement strand
AAGGTGGCAGCGTGGGCTTCCAAATTGGCGGGGAAGCGACCGACCTGATCCTGTTGGTCATGAATGGCCGAGGCATGGACTCGATTCTCAGCAGCAAGGTTAAGCTGGGCGCCGATGCTTCCATTGCAGGGGGCCCCAAAGGTCGTGATGCTTCCGCAAATACAGACGCTTGGATGCGAGCCGAGATTCTCAGCTATTCGCGTTCACGTGGCGCGTTTGCAGGCGTTTCTCTAGAAGGTTCCACGATTCGCCCAGACGATGACGCCAGTGCGGACGTGTATGGCCACCCCATGAAGGCGAGTGAGATCGTGCGCGGTCAACATACTGGCGTGCCAGAGACAGGCCGTCACCTAGTCAACGTGTTGGACAAGAAGGCGCCCCGGAATGAATCGGAGCACGCGTCGAATCAGTAGTTCAGAATAGCCTGTTTGCCGGAATTTATCTCATCCCGGCAAACCGGCAATCTTTAGAAAAGCTGCTCGGCGGAGTACTCCGCTGAACTTCGGACAGAGGCCATCTGCAAAGGTCGCGGTATCTGAGCCACCCTTTGTAGTTTGGCCTCTTGCTTTTTTGGATGATCGAGCGCGAACTATCCGCTTCGACCCAATAAATACTAATTATGAGTGCGTGTAATGAGGATTTTCTGGCGGCCCAACTAAGAGATCATTTGTGACGGCGGTCGTTTCCGTGCTCCGAATGGCCATTGGCGTCCAGCCAGGCCAAAAGAGCGCGGATGCTTCCGTGAGCCAGGGCAATACTTGAATCCGCGGCGCCGTAATAAAGATTGATGGTGTCGCCATCCGGTGCCACGGTATAGCCGCAAGGGAATACTACGTCCTGGACGTCTCCATGACGTTCGTAATCCGCTTCCGGCGCGAACATCCAGGAATCTCCCCGGATCAGGCATTTATCCGGCTCTTCAAGGCTGAAGAGAGCCAAGCCCAGCCGATAAATTGAGCTCGAAGGCGTCCTTCGCACGCCGTGATAAATCATCAGCCAGCCTTTTGAAGTTTCAATCGGCGGTGGTGACATCCCAATCTTGTTCGCATCCCACCAGGCGCCACGTCGAGCTTCCAACATGAGTTTGTGATTTCCCCAATGCCGCAGATCTGGAGAGAACGAGATCCAGACGTGGGCTCCCAGCGGCGTCATGGGCCGATGGATGAGCGCCCAGAATCCTCCAATCCTGCGGGGCAAAAGGGCCGCGTCTTTGTCGTCTGGCACCATGACGACGCCAAAACGCTCGAAGCGTCGAAAATCCTCGGTGAGCGCCAAAGAAACTCCAGGACCACCGCGGGAATAGGAAGTATAAGCCACCGCATATTTCTTCAGCTCTGGGACATAAGTGATGCGCGGATCCTCAATCCCCCAGATTTCCTCGGGATACTCCTCCGGATTCGGCTCGAGGGTCGGTTCGCGATCGATCTGCCAGCCATCTATCCCGTTCATCGAACGAGCGGCGCACAGGTGTGAGAGCCCGCGGCGATCTTCCACGCGGCAAAGCAGCAGCGTGGAACCATCCGGCAGGAGTGTTGCGCCGGCGTTGAAAACGCTATTGATCGAATAGGGCCAATCCTTTCCTGTCAAGATTGGATTACCGGCGTGCCGGTGAAATAGAGTTTCATATTGATTCATCGTGGCGTTCATCGGAAAGGTCACTGCGTTCATGGAAACGATTCCTCGACCCTCTTCTTAGGCTACGGAGCAAAAGCCTCGCACCTCAGAGCTTGGTTCCTGTACCGTCGTGCTCTTCCATCTGGCGCATTTCCAAAAGTGCCATTAGGAAGGATAGTGTGGACTCAGCGCCCTGGTTTTCATTGGCGCGGTCGGGATGCAGGCCGTCCCGGCACCCGCCGGTTGTCGGATCGTATAAAGCAATCTGAAGATCATTGTCTCCCAGGAACCAATTGAAAGCGGACCACGCCTCTTTGCGCCAGCGTCCCTTTCCCGTCGCTTTATAGGCTTGCAAGGATGCTGCCACGACCGCACATGCTTCCACTGGTTGTTGGTCGAAACGGGCCTTCTCCGTCGTCTTCGAATAAAAGCCCTCCGAACCAATGGGCACGAAGTGGCCTCTTGCGTCACAGCGCTGAAGCGTGACCAGCCAGTCCAACGCCTCAAGGCCTGCCAGAACCATCTCTTCGTTTGCTGCGCGCATCCCCGCTCGAATCAGAGCCTGCGGCAATCGCGCATTTGAATAGGCCAGCCCAGCCTCAAACCACTTCCAGTCATCGGATCGGTGAGACCGGTATGAAGCCAACAGCCTGTTTGCCAGGGCATCGGAGGCACTCAGGGCTGCGCGATCCCCTGGGAACGAGTCAAGGTATTCTTGGAGTCCCAGCAAAGCAAATGCACAGGCGCGTGGGCTCTTGAATTCGACAGCTGCGGGAACTGCCAGCTCAAACATTCGCCCTGCAGCTCCCCGCAATCCCGCATTCTTGGATCTGCCGAGGACGGTCCCCAGGCCCCACAAGGCTCGTCCGTGACTATCTTCAGAACCTTCCGGTTCATGCCATAAGCATTCATAGCTCAGGGAGTTTCGGAAGCGCTTGGTGGCGGGATCAAAAGCATGCCACAAGAAGGCCAGGTACCGAGACGCTAGGTCGGCCGAGTTTGGTGGAGCGTGGACTCCAAGTTCTTCCAACAGCGTGGTTACGATTAATGCGCGGGCGTTGTCATCGGTCGAATAACCTTCCGGATAGTTCGGTACCACAAAAACCGCATGCTCGACGATTCCCGTGTGGTCCGTCATTCGATACAAGTGATCCAGCTTAATGGCGGGAAGCCGGTCGAGATTCTTTTCCGTGTTCTGCGCCGAAAATGTGGCGCGCGGATTTCGCAATCGCTCGTTGTAGATGTGTTCAAAACTCTTCATATACTTTTGCGCCACGCGGCTCCACACCATCTCGCGAGCGTACAGATAAGCGCGTTTGCGCATGGCGTGTCTTGCCGTGCCGTTGTCAAGCAACTCAACTGTTTTTGCTGCAATCGCCCCGGGATCATCAAAAGGAACAAGCACCCCGCGCTCATCGTCCAACAGCTCGACGGCGTGCAGGTAGGGGGTCGAAATGATCGCCTTGCCGGCGCACAAGGCGTATGCCAGCGTGCCGGAAACGACTTGCGCCTTCTGTTTGTACGGCGTGATGTATATATCGGCCGCGCCGATCAATTCCACCATCTCTTCTGGGGTCACAAAACGGTTGCGAAAGATGACGCTGGCTTCAACCCCGAGGTCGCGTGCCAGGCTCTGCAAGTACTCACGGTATTTGTCGCCTTCACGCCGCAAGATATGCGGGTGAGTTACGCCAGAAACCATGTAGACAACGTTGCTGTGACGCGCCAGGATTGCCGGCATGGCTTTGATGACGTTCTCTATCCCTTTATTCGGCGAGAGCAGGCCGAAGGTAAGCAAAACCTCTTTTCCTTCCGTTCCAAACGCGTCCTTGTAAAAACTCGGATCGGTGAACGGCAGATCGGGGATGCCGTGCGGAATCAGATCAATTTTTCCGGCGGGAACCTGAAACACTTCGTGCAGGATTTCCGCGGACTGCTGACTCATTACGATGAGCCGGTCCGAAAGGCTCGCAATTTCCTTCATCACCGTTCGTTGGTCGGGACTCGGTTCGCGAAGTACCGTGTGCAAAGTCGTCGCAAATGGCATTCGCAGCCGGCGCAATAGCTCCAGGATATGGGCGCCGGCTGGTCCTCCAAAGATTCCGTATTCGTGCTGCAGGCAAACTAGATCTATATTGCTGAAATTTAGAAAGTCCGCCGCCTGCCGGTACGAAGCCAGATTATCTTCGGACAGCTCGAACCGCACTCTCGCCGGATAGGCATAACCTTCTTCTGTATCGTTGACGGGAAGCGCCAGCAACTCCGTCGCGCCGTATTCCGCGTGGAGGGCGTCGCATAGATCCGTTGTGAACGTCGCGATCCCACAACGCCTCGGCAGATAATTCCCGACCACGGCGATTCGAGTGGGAAGCACTAAGCGCGGCGGAACAGGGATTAGTGCAACTGGCTTCTCTCCCAGCAAGAGGGACTGAACTTCTATCAGTTCTCCGGCTTCCGCGAGAGGCATTATTTTCGGCAGCGACATTCGATTTCCTGTGAATTCAGTACTTGCGGAAGAAACACCGCTTCGCTATCCAAGAAGCGCTTGCCTCGGATGTGCATTCAACAACGGACTTTTCTGTCGAATCTTGAATCGCGCTCCGGTTATCGGAGAGAAGCTTGTCGATTTACTCGTGCAGGACCACTGTCAGTAATGACTTATTGACCTTGATTTTGCCGTTGTATTCGATAAAGCCCAGTTTCCTGAACTTGTTCATAAAGAAATTCACGCGCGAGCGCGTTGTTCCGACCATGCTCGCCAATGTCTCCTGGGACACCTTCGGTAATATGCGAATTGGCTGATCTTGTTTTCCGTACCGGGCGAGAAGCAAAAGCGTTCGCGCCAGGCGTTTTTCACTCGAGTTGAACAGTTGATCGACCAGATCCTCCTCGACTCGGATGTTATGCGCGAGCATATAGCGGATGAAATGGTCGGATAACTCATGCTGTGAATGGAGAACTCGCAGCAGTTCATTCTTCTCCATAACCAGAATGGTGGTCGGTGTAATTGCCGTCGCCGTGCCCATCCGGACCGTCTGGCCGGCCATGCAGCCCTCGCCAAAAAAGTCACTCGGGCCAAACATCGCGACCACCGCTTCTTTTCCGGACCCATTCACAACGGAAAATTTCACGCCCCCCTGCTGGACGTACATGACGCTCTCAGCAGCGTCTCCTTGCGCGAAAATCGACTCATTCCTCCGATATTCAGCAATTTTTCGGGAAACTCCCGCGGTATCGAGGAAGACCTGTGGGTCAAAACCCCAGTCTTCTCCATTTTTCCTGCTTTTGTTTGGTTTCATGTCCAAGTGGAAAAGCCATCGGATGGCTGCTCCTTGCCACTCGCAGCTTATCAGAGAGCCCGCTCCCAGAACTGTGCATAAGAGAACACCTGAGAATGCCGAGAACGGTACATCGTACGTGTCCAATAAGGAACAGACTACGGAATTAACGTGGTGCAAGAATTCACAGTTCGTTGACGTAATGCTTCACTTGATAAGCAGCTAATAAAACTTGGAATTGCGTTCGTCGCGGGTCGGCTGCGAGAAGCCGGCAACGCCATGTAACTGGGTGAAGAGGAGAAACTAATGCGAAAACTGTATGTTGGCAAACTTTGGATCCCGGCGTTCCTAGCGGCAATCGCATTGGCAGGCTGCGGCGACCCGGATAAAAGTACCGGAGGCCCCGCCTCTCCCTTGACACCGCCCACAGTGGTGTCTGTAGTTCCGGCAGGGGGCGCTACAGGCATTTGTCAAGGCGCTGTTGTCACCGCGACATTCAGCAAGGCGATGAACCCTTCGACCATCAACACAGGGACCTTTAAGCTGGCGGCCGGCACGACTGCCGTTACCGGAACAGTTGCCCTTGATGCAACGGACAAGATCGCGACCTTTACACCATCGAGTCTTCTCGCACTCAACACGCCTTATACCGCCACGATCACCACCGGTGCCCAAGACCAGTTCGGCATCGCCTTAGCGGCGGATTTCAGCTGGATGTTCACAACCGCTGCCGTGGCTTGTCCCGGGTCCATTCCTATTGGACCGGCTGGCTGCGGTTTCGGCATTTTGGCCGGCTCCACGGTCACCAACACCTCGACAGTCCCGGCGCCCACGAATGTTAGTGGTGATGTTGGCGTCTGGCCGGGAAGTGCCATCGTTGGATTTCCTCCAGGAATGTTAACCGGCACTCTTCACGCTGCCGATGCGGTCGCCCAGGCGGCCCAGGGACAACTGACTACGGCCTACAACACCGCTGCGGGAAAACCGGTTGGAACTCATCTTCCCCCAGACATAGGAGGGCAAACCCTCGCCCCTGGCGTTTATACGACCGTTGCCCAGCCAACTCTCGGAATAACGGGGGATCTCACCCTTGACGGCGGGGGCGATCCGAATGCCGTCTGGATCTTCCAAATTAGCAGCACACTGATCACAGCTGCCGGCAAAGTCAACTTGATCAACGGCGGACAGCCAAAGAACGTGTTCTGGGCGGTTGGCAGTTCAGCGACCCTTGGCACTGGCACAACTATGGCAGGAAACATCATGGCTCAGGCGTCCATCACGCTTAATACCGGAGTGACGCTAAATGGCAGAGCGCTGGCAAGTGTCGGCGCGGTCACATTGATCAGCGATACGGTGAATGTACCTCCCTGTCCGTGAGGCATTCGGTTTTGCGCCAGGTTCATGCTTGTCGGCTACCTGGCAAGCTGGAACAGCGTGAGTTTAGGTTCTTGAAGTTCGGAGGAATATTCGCATGTCATCTCATCTAAAGGGCCGCCTTGCCCGTCGCTTAGCAATGATTTCGGCACTCATCGTTGTCCTCTGCGTGTTTGCCACCCGCGCCGCTGCTCAGGAAGACCCTCCTCCGAAGTGGGAGCTCTTCGGAGGATACTCCTTCTTCCACTCCGGCGCGGATATACACGGCCAACTTCCAGGAGCCTTGCTCCCAGTGAGCAGCCGTCTGGAAGTGAACCCCCGCGGCATCGGCGGCACCGTTACCTATGATTTCAATCGTTGGCTGGGAATCTCTTTCGATACCAGCGACTATTGGGGCAGCGGCGAAACCACGCTAGTCAAGACTATTGATGACGCCGGTTTGAATAACTTCTCTATCGGCCCGAAGGTGACGTTTCGCCACCATTATTTTTCCCCGTTTCTCGAAGTGTTGGTGGGCGACCATCGGCTTGCGCCAGACGCATTCCATCCTGTCAACAAGTTAGGGGTCATGTTGGGAGGCGGTCTTGATCTCAACCTTTCCAGGCACGTGGCTCTGCGATTGTTCAGAGCTGACTACGTAATCTCCAATTACCGCTACGGTCCTCCGTCCGTGCCTTCCACCGATATCCGCGGTCTAAGACTTCAGACCGGCGTCAATTTCATGTTCGGTGGCGGAACCCCTTCGCTTCCCCCCACCGCGGCCTGCTCGATACAGCCGGCCGAAGTCTTCGCCGGCGAGCCTGTCACGGCGACTGCCACTGGCTCCAATTTCAATCCCAAGCGCACACTTACCTACAACTGGAATGGCACCGGAGTGAAAGTTGCCGGCAGCGACGCCTCCGTGCAGGTAGACACCGCAGGCTTGGAGCCGCGCTCCTATGAAGTCACGGCCAATTTGAGTGATGGAAGAAAAAATGGTACTGCATCCTGCAGTGCCAGATTCACTGTGAAAGCGCCTCGCCCACCAGTGATCTCGTGTTCGGCAGATCCGTCAACCGTCCGAACGGGAGGGACTTCAACTATCACTTCGAACGCCAGCAGCCCCGATGGCCGCAGGCTAATTTATAGCTATACAGCGACCGCGGGCGAGATCTCAGGCACCGGTTCCACCGCCACCTTGAATACGCAAGGCGCGCAACCAGGCCGTATCACCGTAACTTGCAATGTGAACGACGATCGCAATCCGGCGCTTACTGCTTCTTCCAGCACGATGGTCGAGGTGGAAGCCCCGCCGCCTCCGCCTCCTCCCACTCCTGCGCCCGAGATCAAGCAGTTGGAAGCCAAGCTGGCTCTCCACAGCATTTATTTCCAAACCGCGCGGCCCACCGCCGAGCATCCCGAAGGCGGCCTGCTCGATAGTCAGGCAGACATCCTGAAAACTCTCGCAGAGGACTACAAAAACTATCTGAAATACATGCCCGATGCCCACTTGATCCTCAGCGGCCACGCCGACCCGCGCGGCACGCCCGAATACAACAAGAAACTCACCGAGCGTCGCGTGGAACGCACCAAGACCTTCCTCGTGGAACACGGCGTCCCTGCGGACCACTTTGAACTGAAGGCGTTTGGCGAAGAGAACCAACTCACTGCCGACCAAATCAAGGAACAGATGGCGGCCAATCCCGACTTGAGCGCCGACGACCGGCAAAAAATGCTGCGCAATCTGCGGGTTCTCGTTTTGGCCAACAATCGTCGCGTCGATGTCACCTTGAGTACGACGGGACAACAGTCCATTCGTCGCTACCCATTCAACGCGAAAGATTTCTTGGCTCTGATCAGCACCAAGGGCGGAGAAAAGAAGCCGCCAGTCAAGAAAAAGCCATAAGGGTAACGCCGTAACACGACCAGGCAAGGCTAGTTCATCGGCCTGGACATCCAGTATTCGGGGGCATTGACGTGCCCCCCAGTTTCTCCGTCGGCTAAAATGTTCGGCGCCTCTCCACACTCCCGGAATCTGAGTTCTTGTCTTTCATCGCTAGGTCCGGAAAAAGTAACTCGCGACCGCTGTCTTCCTCATAGCCCCGTGACACCATTCTTGCGGAGATCCCCGTTGTAAAGTGACTGTCCAACTGAATGAGGTGTTGCCGGCCCGTTGAATGGATTTCTCTCAGGACTGTTTCATAGAGGACAGCTATTTATTTTAGAAGCATTTAGTATCTATTGTTGGACGGCGAGAAGGAGCGACATTGGCTGGTATCCAGGGCTGGGACGGGCAGTATCCCTCCCTTCGCCGTCCGCTTCGCTTGGCCCCTGCAAGCGCGGCCCTTTAGAGGAATTAGCCACCCCGCATTTGCGTTCCCATGCTTTAGAAGGCTCAAATGTCAGCCAAAACTGCAACTGCTACTATTCTCATCAGAGACAACACGCCATTGCCAACAGGACTGGCGCTCGAGAGTGAATTCTTCTTGCCTGGGTGGAGAGCCGTCACCAACTACGACGGGCTCAAACTTGGACGAAGAATTGAGGCCGCCAAGTGGAATTTCTTCTTTCTGGCCGGCCCGATTAGGACAACAGTCCTCGGCCGCGTGGGATTGCCAGCCTTGCGCAGAGCAGTCAATCGCATCCTGGCGAAACGGGAAGGCCAAGACTTTAATTCCCTCGAGATTACTAAGCTTGTTTCAAAACGGTTCCTGGGAATTCCCTATCTGAGTGTCTCCGCCCACTCTCGCCATATCCAGGAAGGCAGGTACCTAATTTCTGCTAAGGATTTTCGGCTTAGGGATACAAAAGAGCTGTCAGCTGTTCCAGTGGCGACCTTAGTTTTTGGGAGTAGTGATGAAACTCATTTGGAAACGGCCGTCGCGGAGCCACACGTTGTCATGATTCCGAATTCTTAGAACTTCGCTGGAGATTGTAAAATGAAAACCGTTCGCTGCTCCATTTTTTGCCTCGCTGCTTTTCTTATTTCGGCGTCCGTCCTCCCCGCGCAGGACTTTTCTACGTACCGCGGATTCTCACTCGGAACGTCTCTGGCCACAGTATTGAAACTGACGGACCAGAAGTTAGCAGATGTAAATATGACTTACGGCAGTCCATCGACATTTCAGGAAGTGACCTGGTGGCCGCCAAGTCTCCGGGGCACTGCCTACCGGTCGGACAGCGTGGAACAGATTCTCTTCTCTTTTTATAACGGCACGCTTTACAAAATGTCCGTGACGTACGGTCAATCCTCCACGGAGGGCCTCACCGCGCAAGATATGGGGAACTCCATTTCTGCGAAATACGGGGCCGCGACAAGTATCGCCCCGGTCGTTGATCCCGCCTCGAACGTGGGCTATGACGGGCAGGGCAAGCTTGTCGCTTCCTGGGAAGACTCCCTGTATTCCATTAATCTTGTCCGTTCTTCCTTCACCGGACATTTCGGCCTCGTCATCTACTCCAAGCAGGCAAATGCCGCAGCTGAACTTGCCGTGGCGGATGCCCTGAAGCTAGCGAAACAAGACGGCCCAGAAAGAGAAGCCGAGCGCCAGCGAAAACAAACCTCCGACCTCGAGGTAGCCCGTCAGAAGAACCAAAAGAGCTTTCGTCCGTAATTCGCGTATTGCGTGCACGCCACCCTGTAGCGCCTGAGGGCGCAATTGTCTCGGTCGCGGTTCGATGCTACCGCGCTGTCAGCTAAAGCGTTTCCTGACAATCTAAATCCATTTGCAAGCCGGCTGGGATGAAATTCGGAATAATGCAGCTGCGTCTGGATCTTGTAGCAGAGCCATCTACGGTGTGGAATGGCGTCGTCAAAGATTTCTTCGTCCTGTTCCAAACCGGGACGATCGGTCCGCGGTGGCACAGAACCCACTGGTACTCCCCAGGCTCTTCCTCGACTGAGCAGAATATGGCCTGAGATTTCAATACATTACGCGCTGTCACGACGACACAAGGCGAGGCCTGCTTGGGCAGGTGATTGCAGGACCATATTGAAAGGTTCAGCGGTCCACGTAAAACGCCAGTCCCAGCTACCAAAACCTTGAGGGGCTGCGCGACAGAGTGGACTCCGTTCGGTGACCGTTGGGATTGCCTCCAAAAAAAACTGTCAGCAAGCCGCGATTCGCGCAATCGAATGACCCCCACGCCAATTTTCGGCGCATTGAGAGGCGGGAACTGTGGCTGTGGGTCGCAGCGGCCATCATCACTCTTCTGCTCACCATTGGCCTAGCCTCCTTTCTTCTTCCCAACGAGCGCCTTCACCAAGACTTCTATACCCAGAATGTACTGCCTCAGGCGATACGAGCCCTGGTGGGCTTGGTCTTTTTGTTCGACCTCTATACGATCTATCAACACCTGCTGATCCACCGCATCCGCAAACAAATGGTGGAGCGCGAAGAACTCTTTCGCCTCATCAGTGAGAACGCCGCCGACATGATCGCTGTAGTGGACATGGAAGGGAAGAGGCTTTTCAACAGTCTTTCCTACCAGAGGGTGCTCGGATACTCGCCTGACGAACTGCAAGCCTCTTCGGGTTTTGAACAAATTCACCCGGATGACCGTGCGCACGTCAAGAAAGCGGCGGAGGACGCGCGGAGCTCAGGGAGCGGAAAAACGTTGGAGTACCGTCTTCGCCACAAGAATGGCGCGTGGCTGGTGCTGGAATCAACCTCGAGCGTCATTCGGAATGAAAAGGGTGAGCCGGAAAAGCTCGTCATTGTGAACCGCGACGTCTCCGAGCGCAAGAGAGCCGAGGAGGCTCTACGCCGGTCGGAAGCCGGTTTCCAGTCTGCGGTGGAACACGCGCCCTACGGAATTTATCGCGCGACCACCGCCGGCCGGTTTCTCCAGGTGAATCCGGCGCTCCAGAAAATGATCGGCTACGAGTTGAAGGAGGAACTGCTAAATAAAGATCTGCCAACCGAAATATTTCGGCAGCCCGCCGAATATCAGCGCTTGACTGAACTTCTCGCCCGCACGCAAGAAAGCAAGGATGTCGAATTGGAATGGAAACGGCAGGACGGCGCGCTTATCACGGTCCACTGCTCGGGCCGCCGCGTCAACGATGAAAATGGCGCTCCAGCTTACTTCGAAGTGTTTGCGGAGGACGTGACGGAAAAAAGAGTGCTCGAAAAGCAACTACGCATGGCCCAAAAGATGGAAGCCATCGGACGGCTCTCTGGAGGCATCGCCCACGACTTCAACAATCTTCTGGGAGTCATCATCGGATATAGCCGAGTGCTAAAGCGGGAGTTGGGCACGAATACAGTCTTGTGCGAGCATGCCCTCGAAATCGAAAAGGCCGGTCAGCGAGCGGCGTCTTTGACGAAACAGTTGCTCGCTTTCAGCAGGCAGCAGGTCTTGACGCCTGCCGTCCTAAACCTCAACTCACTCGCCGCTGATATGGAAAAAATGCTCCCGCAGCTCCTCGGAGAAGACATCGAAGTGTCCCTGGTTCTCGATCCCAATCTTGGCAATGTGAAAGCGGACCAGAGCCAGGTCGAGCAAGTCATCATGAATCTGGCCGTTAATGCGCGTGACGCCATGCCCGCGGGCGGCAAATTGAAAATCGAGACTACCAACGTGCAGTTAGACCAGGCTTACGTCCGGAATCACCCAGGCTCCAAGATTGGCAACTTCGTGCTCTTGACAGTGACCGACACCGGCACGGGCATGGACGCTGCAACGCTCACTCACATATTTGAACCTTTCTTCACCACCAAGGAACTCGGCAAAGGCACTGGGCTGGGACTCGCTACTGTCTACGGCATCGTTAAACAAAGCAACGGGTATATCGGTTTGGACAGCGCCCCGGGGCGTGGCACGTCCTTTCAGATTTACCTCCCGCGCTATGCCGGCCAGCCTGTAGTCGAAGAACTAAAGCCCGGCCCGCCGGATAATCTGCGCGGTACAGAAACCATTCTGCTGGTGGAAGACTCCGAGCCCTTGAGAAAGCTCGCCATGACCTATCTTGATTCGAGCGGATTCCGCGTTCTCTCCGCGGAGAGCGGCGAAGACGCTCTCGAAGTTGCGAGCCGCTTTGGCGGCAATTTTGACCTCCTCCTGACTGACGTTGTCATGCCCGGTATGAACGGCCGCGTCTTGGCCGAACACATGTTGCAGCGACAACCGGGGATGAAGGTGCTCTACATGTCCGGCTATACCGATAGCTTCATTGCGGGCCACGGAGTTCTGGATCCTGGAATCCACCTTCTTCACAAGCCATTTATCGAAGAGGTTCTTATTCGCAAGGTTCGCGAGGTGCTTGATGGAGGGAAGAGCGCTGCGCCAGCTGCAAATTCCGTGAACGAATTCGTGGAAAGCGACATTCGCTCGGGCCGATAGGAGGACCTTCGCGATGGAAAAGCTGTTGGTTGTCGACGATGATGAGGCAATTCGGCGTTTGATTCGCCTCGAGCTAGGCAGCACCTTTGAACTCATCGACTCCGGTGAACCAGAAGAGGGTTTGGCCCTTGCTCTCGAACACAAGCCCGACGCTATCTTGTTGGATCTCCGCATGCCTAAATATTCCGGTTATGAACTCCTTCAAACGTTTACAGCCTTCAGCCACACGCAAAAGATCCCCGTGATTATCATCAGCGGCGAGGCCGGCGGACAAACAAAGCAACACTGCAAGCAACTTGGAGCTTTCGCCTATTTCGAAAAGCCCATTGACTTCGATGCCCTGCGCACTTGCCTTAACCAACTCACGAAAGTCCGCCGCTTTATCCCGAGATCCGAAGTCCGAGTGCGATTGCGTGTTCCGCTTAAGCTGCGAGGCACTGACAAGCACGGAAACAAAATTGAACAGGACGTGACAACCGAGGACGTGAGTCTCAGCGGGTTCTTGTGCGCTTGCGCCGCCGAGCTGACTGTCGACTCCATTCTCGAGGTCTATCTCGCGGACGCCGGAACGCAGTACGTAGGCAAGGCCAAGGTCGTTCACTCGGACACAAAGGCTGGCCCTCTCCGACACTTCGGCTTCCGCTTTTTGGAGAAGACCGGGCCGTGGGTGCTGAGCTAGGGCTCCAGGTGAATTTTATCCATGGCCAATGTCAAAGTCCCTTGTCCTCGACAAGACGAAACCATCCCGGGAGCCCCTGCTTCAGATCGCCATTCTGTTATCCGCGTGCTCGCCGTCGACGATGAGCAGGCCGCCTCGAAGCTCATCGCTCTAATGCTGCCCTCACCAGCTTTCTGCTGCACTACAACCACAAGCGGCGAAGAAGCCCTGCTGGCTTTGCAAAGCGAGCCGTTCGATGCCGTGATCTCCGACCTTCAAATGCCCGGTATCGGCGGCCTGGAGCTCCTCACCCAAGTTCGCCGCTCCTACCCTTACCTGGCCTTCCTGGTCACCACGGGTGTGGACGACGTGGACGTGGGTGTGCAGGCCATGCGCTGCGGCGCGGACGACTATCTCGTTAAGCCCCTCCGAGAAAGTGCCGTTCGCGTAAGTCTGGAGAGTGCGCTTCACAAGCGGCATCTCGAGCAGCAAGTCGAAAACTACCGTCAGCATCTCGAAGAAATGGTTGGAGAGCGCACTACCCAGCTATGTGCCGCTCTCCGCCAGCTCGAGAACAGTTACGAGAACACCCTGCAAGCCCTCGGTGCGGCGATTGATCTCCGCGACAGTGAAACGGCAGGCCACTCCCGCCGCGTCTGCCGTTATGCGCTTGAGATTGCCCGCGCGATGGGATACTCCGAGAAACAGTTGGAAAATTTATCCAGAGGAGCCTATCTGCACGATATCGGGAAGCTGGGAATTCCCGACGGCATTCTTCTCAAGCCCGGCCCTCTTACCGCGGACGAACGAAAACTGATGCAGCGGCACGTACAGATCGGTTTTGATCTCGTCAAGGATATCGCCTTTCTTTCCGACGCCTCTGAAATCCTCCTCACGCATCATGAGCGTTACGATGGCGAGGGCTATCCACGCGGCCTGAAGGGAGACAAGATTCTTCTGAGCGCGCGGATTTTCGCCGTAGCGGATACTCTCGATGCGATTACCTCCGACAGGCCTTATCGTCGCGCCTCCTCGTTCGAATCGGCTCGCGAGATCATTCGCAAGTGCTCGGGTAACCAGTTCGACCCGCTCGTGGTGCGCGTGTTTCTGAACATTCCCGAAGAAACTTGGCCGGCGATCGCAAGCGACCAGAGTCAAATCGCTGCACTGTCCTCCGAAGCGCGCTGAAACAGATGAGAATTTTCCAATGTTTTGGACTCTTTTTCGGCGATCAGATTGCACCAATAGCACCTGAGGATACCCATCGAAATGGCCACGGCGACAGCCGCTTCTGCCAATTGTGGCGCTGTGCCGGCTACAGTGTCAGAGCATTGCAGGCCCTTAAGCTTCGATCGCAGGCAGCGGCTCATTTTGGAAAATCTTGTCGAGGTGCGTCGTGTCGCTCGTCGCATTTGTGCCCGGCTCCCTAAACATGTGCCTTTTGACGATCTCGTTCACTCCGGTGTTCTCGGCCTGATTGATGCAGTAGAAAAATTTAATCCCGCCAAGAACGTCTCCCTTCAGGCCTACGCTCAAATCCGGATCCGTGGGGCAATACTGGACAGTCTGCGAGAGATGGATTGGGGTCCGCGTGCTCTGCGTTGCCAGGCTCGGCGCATCGAGCAAGCGCGCAGCGCGCTGATTGCCAGACTGGGTCGTTTCCCGTCCGAGATGGAAGTCGCCGAACTCCTGGTGCTCCGATTGGATAAGTATCAGCACATTCTCACTCAACTGCACTCTTTGGCCGCCGGAAAACGTCAAGGCCTGCCGGAGTCCGCTTCGCGGGAGAAAGCTAGGCTGGCGCCTTCCATCCGTGTGAGTGAGGATCCATTCCAATTGTGTGTACGTGCGGAGTCCACCCGGATGCTGACGGAGGCCATCAAGACGCTCACCGCCAAAGAGCGTAAGACCCTGGCGCTCTATTATTTCGAAGAAAGAACCATGAAAGAGGTTGGCACGCTTCTCAAAATTCAAGAGTCACGCGTATCACAAATTATCAGTGCGGCACTGGATCGCCTCCGCGCACATTTGCAGGAGCGCCTGATTCCGTGGCCTCATCCCGGCTAGCGATCAATGCTCGTGCAATTCAGCCCGCTCATTTCAAGCATCGAAGGATAGTTGGCGGCGCGCCAGAGTGTGCAGTATTGCACAGACGTTTATTGATTCCGGGGCAATACTCTCCGGCAATTATGGATGCCCCGAACGTCTTGTGCCACTCGCCGCTATCCCTGCCTGTAAAACAGCAAGCAGGCTTCCCACAGCGAGGGTGGAGCTGCTTACACCCTGTTCCATTTTGGTCTGGAGCCATTGGGAAGGTGTCAAAACAATATTCAAGAAGCATTTCTTTTGCGACCGAGGTCAGCAAGTTCCTTTATTTCGTTGTTCGCGAAGCGTTGTGACGGCTGTCACAGACACGGAATTGGCCTTGCTTTAGCTTAGGAAACGCCGAGGTCCGCGGCTGGGTGTTCGAAGGGAGGGGTGATGAGGGGTGTCGAGCGGCAGCAACCCAGAGTAGTTTTTCTTATCGGCCTCCTATTCTTACTTGTGGCTGCGGGGGTTGCGTTTGGAGGACCGCCCCAAAAAGGTTCTTCTGCGAACAAGCCGGATCAAAAGCCCTATTCACGCCCGACCGATCCCTCACTGTACGTAGGCGCGGAGACATGTAAGACCTGCCACGCAGACATGCCGTCCAAAGATTTTTTTAAGAACTATGAGGATTCACCGCACTACGTAACAACGCTCGATACAAAGAAAGGTCCGGAGTGGCACGGCTGCGAAGCGTGCCATGGTCCCGGAAAGGAACACGTCGAGGGAGGGGGCGACAAGACCAAGATTTTCACTTTCAAAGGGGCCTCTGCGCAGGAGATCAGCGCGCGCTGCCTCGACTGCCATCAATATGGGGAAGAGCACAGCAATTATGCGCGTTCCGTCCACCTTCAGAACGGGGTGGGCTGCACCGATTGCCACGACCCCCATCATGCGAAAGAGAGCCAGTTTCTCCTGAAAGAGAATCAACCAACACTGTGTTACGGCTGTCACTTGGATAAGAAACAGCAGTTCAACCGGCCTTTCCATCACCGCGTGAATGAAGGTTTGGTGAAATGCACGGATTGTCATAATCAGCATGGCGGTTTCGAGACCCGCCAATTGCGGGCGACGGGGACGCAAGACCTGGTCTGTTTCAAGTGCCATACGGACAAAGCCGGACCGTTTGTGTACGAGCATGAATCGGTAAAGATCGAAGGCTGCGTGGCCTGCCACACTCCTCACGGCTCTTCCAATCCGCGCCTGCTTAAGCGAGCTCAGGTGAACCTGCTCTGCCTCGAGTGCCACGCTTTTTCAGCAGATGCCGGCCCCTCCGCGACTCCCACTTTCCACAACCAGGCGCAGAAGTATCAAGCCTGCACCATGTGCCACACCGCCATCCACGGTTCGAACAGCAATAAGTTCTTCTTCACCCCGTAAGGGAGAGCCGCTATGCGAGGAGTCCAACAGCAACGCAGAATTCGTATCAAGCACCGGATGGTAGGCGTTGGGATGCTGTTGATCGGCGCCTTTGTCTGTGGCGGAGCGCCTGAGGCGGTTGCGCAACAGGACGTCGAACAGAAGGGGATCGATCAGGGCAATTACAACGTCAAGCAATCCATTGAGTTTGGCGGACGATTCACCAGCATCTCCGGCGACACGCAAGCGTACGACACCTTTGTGAACCTACAACAAGGGGCTCGCCTCTTCGGGTTCACCACGGAGATGAATTCTCTCGATCACCATGCGACCCTCTTCGATCGGTTCCACTTCAGCAATTTTGGTTACGGCGGTGATCCTAACCAAGTGTCGCGGCTAAGGGTGGCCAAAAACACCTGGTACAAGTTTGACGCATTATTCCGCAAGGACGAAAATTTTTGGGATTACTCGCTCCAGGCAAATCCATTGAACCCGACGACACCGTTTGCCAACGGACCGGCCGGTTTCGGTGGTGCGGCCTGCACGGCGTGCGTCCTCAACTTCTCGCCGCACAACATGAACACGCGGCGAAAGATGGGCTATTACAACTTGATCGTTCGACCAGAATCCCCGGTACGCCTCCGCATGGGGTATTCGAGAAATATCGTTGAGGGCCCCGCTTTCACCACGATTCACCAGGGCACTGAGCAGTTTCTCCTGCAAGATGTGAAAACCACGGTGAATGTGTATCGCTTGGGCTTGGATATCAAGCTTCTACCAAGAACCAACATCAGCTACGACCAGGTGTGGACCTACTACAAAGGCGATACTGGAATCACCGATTTTGCGCAGCCCTTCCAGGTTAATCCGGCTCAGAATGTGGATTTGGGTGTTTCCTTAAACGCCGGCGCCAGTCAACCCTGCGCGGGCACGTTTCTTGCTTCTGGTTTTGTAAATCCCACTTGCAGCGCCTATTTTAACGGCTACCTGGATCACGGGCGCACGCGCACGAATACGCCAACCGAACAACTCAGCATCCAGTCCAATTACTGGCAGAACTGGGACCTCACGGCGCGGGTCAGTTACTCGAGCGGAGACACCAACGTGTTCGGGTACAATCAGACCATCTTCGGCCGTGAATCGCGCAGCAATCTGCGCAACCAACTCAACACGGGGCCGGTATCTGGACGGCGGGTGGCGGCTGGCGCGGATTTCGGCGCGACCTGGCACATCACGGACAAGCTGAGCTTCAATGAAACTTTCCACTACTCGAACTGGCACAATCCGGCCGCGTTCGACGCTTCGAGTTGTTCGTTCTTCAGCGCTAACCTGAACACCAACGCGAATTTCTTTACACCCACTTCCCCGGTTCCGCTCACCTGCGTTCCGCCAGCTGGCGCCGTGGCCGGAACGGTGGTCCACACCACGAGCTCGTCGGCCGACATCTCCCTGGTCACTGACAGCAACTTCCTGAAACAGGAAGAGAAGACAAATCTGGCGGAACTCGACTACCGCTTTTCCCGGAAGTTTGGAGTACGAGTTGGATTCCGCTACCGGAATCGCTATATTGCCGACAATTTCTTTGAGGATTTGAACCAAGTCTTTTATCCAGGCCCGACCGCGGTGAGTGCCGCGCGAGGCGCTTGCACCCGATTGGATGCTACACAGCCGGTTACGCAAGGCAATCTTCCAGGCGGCTGCACGCTGAACGCTGATACTTCCATCTCTTTTGTCTCGAGCACCGGATTTGCTCCCGCGGCAGCGGTTGTGCCGCCGATCAACGAATACTCCGGCTTATTCGGCATCTGGGCTCGACCGACACAGAATTTGAACATTCGTTTTGACGCCGAGTTTTTTAGCGCCGATGGGACTTTCACGCGCATCAGCCCCAAAGAGTCTCAGGAATACCGCGTGCGCGCAAAATACAACCTGACAAACTGGCTGAACCTGGACGGCAACATATTGATTTGGGAAAGCCGCAATAACCAGTTCCAACAAGGGGACCTGCAACACAATCGCACTTACGCCATCTCGGCAA
>Ga0210402_10002300_pt1 | contig 18737 bp, 13 predicted proteins | sample IncBWC7MmetaG_FD_161055 | JGI IMG/M metagenome (GOLD analysis project Ga0210402, IMG submission 161055) | Forest soil microbial communities from Barre Woods Harvard Forest LTER site, Petersham, Massachusetts, United States - Inc-BW-C-7-M | ecosystem: Environmental > Terrestrial > Soil >... | reverse complement strand
TCCAGGTGCATGACCACCGCGCCATTCGGATGATCGTCAGCCAGAGGTGTTACCGTCAACAGGAACCAGCGCCGTTCCGTTGGCGAGTCATAGGAATATTCGAGCGAAAAGCTCTTTGCCTGTCCAGCCAGCACCGAACGAATGCCTTCGGCGACCTTGCGAGCCTCGTCTGAACCCTGTCCCCGCGCGCTGTCGCAAATCGCGAGGTAATCCACGCCGATCCCGTGCCCCACGCCCTGAATCGGATTCGCTCCGCTGGATTGTCGCCACGCCTTGTTCAGCGAGATGAAGAGCCCATGGACATCGAGCAAGGCGATATGCGCGGGAAGCGCGTTGAGGATTGCGGCCTGCCTGGCGGCCTCGCTGTAGCGCAACCGGTCCTGCGCGCGCCGCAGCATGAGCGTCCGGCCGTCACGGTCCGTCACCGTATCGACCTCGCCTCCGGTCAGTTCCTCGAGGCGTTGCTCGGTGTCGTGAAGCGTCCTGATTAGCTCTGAAACTTCCTCGTACGCATTATCCGCAGGCGGTGATCTTGCCTGGTTCATGCAGCGAGGGTATCCAGCCCCAATGCCTGTAGTATGGGTTGCGTCTGGCTGAGTGTCCCGACGATTCGCCGGTCGGGGAGCGGCGCGAGCTTGATAAGAGTCGGGGTCATGAAGATGCTGTCCGCCAGCGCGCGCTTCGGCTCCCGGAACACGTCCACGATTTCGATCTCACACCGATTCGCGAGGTGTGTCCGGCACAGCGCCTTAAGGTTGATCACTGCCTGCGCGGAGTTCAGCGCGTCGCCAGCGATATAAAGCCGGAACTTGAACATGGTGCGTCGGCTCATGGCGGTCTTACTTGCGCCCCAAAATCGTCGCATCGGCGCCGCGCAACTCCCGCATACGGGTGCGGCCCTCGGACAATTCTCCAACGCGGCTCTTCGCGGTGCGGGTCATGAGCGCCTTCTCGGTCTGCTTGGCAACGAGCTCCACCTGCAGCGACTTCATTCGCTCCTCGAGCTCGGCCTCCTCCGCGTCGAGCTTGACGCGCTTGAGTCTGCCGGCGACCGCGTTGACTTCGTTCGCGACCAGGTCGGCGCTTTCCTTTTCCCAGCGTAGCGTGCCCATCAATACCTCGCCACCCGCGGTATAGGTATCGGCCAGAGTCACGCCCGCACCGCTTAAGATCATCTCGCGTACCTGGTTCGAATGCGCCGTGCCGCGGGACTTGATGATGGCCAGCCCCCGGTTACGCTCGCCGGCCTGCACGACGTAGTTGAGGTGGATCCAGGTGTCCGCGATCTTCGAGATCTGCAACGTCGAGCCGGATTCGGTGGATACCTCGTCGAGCAGGCTGGTGCAGAACAGGGTGATGCCGTTGGCCTTCGACCAATCGATAAGTCGTTCCACCACGCTGTGCGCCGTCAGCTCGTTGCCGGCTTTAGACAGCGTCGACACCGGATCGATGACCAGGCAGCGGGCCCTACGCGCTTCCGCGATCGTCTTGATGCGCGCCAGGAAGGTCTCCGCGCTGCCGGTGATGGTGCGGGCCGAGATCATGTCCAGGCATCCGTTTTTCACGTAGCGATCCAAGCGGATGCCCACCGAGGCCAGGTTGCGGACCACCTCCGCACCATCCGAATCGAAACTGAAGAAGGTCGTGTGCTCAGCGCGCTTGCAGGCGGCTTCGGCGAACGCGCCGCTCAAGGTCGTCTTGGCCGTACCGGGAAAGCCGGTGATCAGTACGCAGGCGCCGCGGTAGTAGCCGCCGCCCAGCATCGTATCGAGCCGCTCAACGCCGCTGGAGACGCGCTCGTTGGTCACCCTGACGTCCATATGGCCGAGCGTTCGCACGACGGCGACATCGACTCCGTTTTTGCCGATCACGAACGGCGCCTGGTTCTCGTCGAAGCTTGTCCCGCGGAACTTCTGCACGCGCAGATTGCGTTGTGACACGCCCATTACCACGCTGTGGTTGAGAATCACCGCGCAGTCCACCATGAATTGCATGAAGCCGAACGAGTCCTGGTTGATCGAGCTGCCATCATCGACGCCAGACTTGGAGGTGATGACGCCGGTCAGCCCGCGCGCCAATAACCAGTCGTGCAGCCGGTAAATCTCGCGCCTCCTGGCAGTCTGGTCGGGCAGCAGCGCAACGATGATATCCAGCGCGTCGAAAACGATGCGTTGCGCCTTCATCGCCTTGATCTGTGACTCCAGCGCGGCAAGCATTCCGCTCAGATCGAAATTCCCCGACTGGACCAGGTCGGGCGTCGGCTGCGCATCCAAAAAGAACAGCTTTTTCCGTCGCAACTCCGGGAGCTTCCAGCCGAACCCCTCGGCATTGGTGGCGATACGGCTCGAGGTCTCCTCGAAGGCGACAAAAATGCCTGGCTCATTGCACTGCTGCGCACCATGCACCAGGAATTGCAGCGCGAATATGGTCTTCCCGGAGCCTGGTCCGCCGACCAGCAGGGTCGTGCGGCCGCGCGGCAGACCTCCGCCGGTGATGTCGTCGAAGCCGGTGATGCCGGTCGGCACTTTGGTTGGCACTCTGGCGAGACGAGGTCGGCGGGATTTCATATGTTTCCTAGAGAAGGGCCATGATTGCTCGAAACTGCGCCTGAACGTCTTCCTTCCACTACGAATCGCCAAGGCACAAAAATCGGTCTCGAGCACGTTGCCAATGACAGATTAGGGAGCGAAAGCACACCCCGGGCGGAGAACTGGTTATGACTCTCCAAGCTTGACAGCATTTGCTTGTGTGCTGACACGGTCTGTGCGGTAAGGAACATAAGGCGGCTGCGCGCGAATTTCCGCAGACTTTGCCAATCAGCGCGAACGCGAGTCCAGCGAAAGATGTCGGGGTTGCCGGTGCGACCAAGCTTCCGCTTACTCAAGATATAGACGACCCGCAAGCGCTTGCCGGGATGGTTGTGGCACAGCGCTTGCTCAGCCTGTTGGATGACGCACGCGGAGTGTCCCGAGTCAATTTCAGCGACCTGCCTCCCTGAGCCTAACTCCCTGCAATTGCTCCAGAAAGTGATCATGGCAAAGCTATTGATCGTAGATGATGAACCGAATGTACTGAGCGCTTTGCGCCGAATGTGCCTCAATCATGACGCACCCCCCGCGATTCCGGACCCTGATGTCATGACCTTCACGTCGCCCGTCCAGGCGCTCGAGTACCTGCGCGAACATCCCGTCGATCTGGTCATCTCCGACTTCCGGATGCCGGAAATGGACGGCGCTGCATTCCTCACCGAGGCTCGCAAACTGCAACCCAATTCGGCACGCATTATCATCAGCGCCCACGCCGATATCGAAGGCATCGTGCGGGCGATCAACGACGCCGGCATTTTCCGGTTCGTGAGCAAGCCGTGGTCCGACAATGATCTGAAGACGGCAATCGTGCAGGATCTTGCCTATCGCGCGCTGCTTGTCGAAAACCATCAGTTCGCGAACGAGGTTCGCCGGCAGCACGGCATCATCACAAAGCAGCAAGCAGAACTCGATCGACTGGAGCTGGAGACTCCGGGGATCACGCGCGTACGCTGGACCGATGACGGCGGTGTGCTGCTCGAAGAGTGAAGGACACCCGCATGCAGTTTCGTTTCTTCGCGCCGCTGCAGCGTGATCCGAGGTCGAGGTCTCAAATCCAAGGCGGCAGCGTCGCGCTTCCGCTTTCGCCATGAACGAACCCATCGTGCCCCTGGTTAGCGGCAAGACCGCCGACCTGGCCTGGATCCGCGCGCTGTACGAGTTCGGCCAGACCGCGGCCCACGGCGCGGACCCGCTGCGCGTGCGGCAGGAAATCCTAAACCATATCGTCCAAGGCTTCGATGCAGAAAGCGGATCGATTGCATTGATAGTCGATGGTACCGAGGACCAGCTCGAGATCGCCGCAGGTACGGATCTGCCGCCCGGTGTCGTCGGGAGCAAACTGCAGCGCGGAGTCGGAGTATTCGGGCATGTGGTCGCAACTCGCCAGGCACTTTTGATCAACGGCAAGGCCGCCGAGGCGGGGCTGCCTCTGCGCGTGACCGAACCGCGCGACCGGCCCGCGCATTCCGCGATGTGCTGGCCGCTAATCGTTCAGGAGCAGATCATCGGGGCTCTGGCGGTCAATCGAGCACCATCGCGCGAGCGATACACGGTGGAAGACCTCGATCGGGGTCAGGCGCTTGCCAGCGTGCTCGGGCTTGTCATTGCCAATCATCGGATGAATATCGAGCGCGACAACCAGATCGCTGAGCTTTCGACGCTAAACGAGACCTTGCAACGTGTAAACGCCATGCTCGAGGACACGCAGGACCAGCTGATTCAATCCGAGAAGCTCGCATCCATCGGCCAGATGGCGGCAGGGGTCGCGCATGAGATCAACAACCCGATCGGGTTTGTGACGTCGAATCTCGGCAGCCTGGAATCGTACCTGAAAACCCTCTTTGGACTGCTCGCGGCCTACATCGAGGCGGACAAGGCCGCACCCGCGCCTCTGACCGAATCGCTGGCCCGCGCCAGATCGTTGCGTACGGGTCACGACTTCGATTTTTTGCGCGACGATATCGTCGCGCTGCTCGGCGAGTCGCGCGACGGACTGGTGCGCGTCAAAGGGATAGTGCAGGATCTCAAGGACTTCTCGCGCAGCGACGGCGAAGAAGCATGGGAGATGGCGAACCTGAACGCGGTCCTCGAAAGCACACTAAACATCGCGCGTAACGAGGTCAAGCACAAGGCCAGCATCGAAACGCACTTTGGCGAGCTCCCAAAAGTCGAGTGCCTGCCGTCGCGCCTGAGTCAGGTGTTCCTCAACTTGCTCGTCAACGCGGCCCAGGCGATCGGCGCGGAGGGCAAGATTACGCTTTCGACGGGCGTCGAGGGCAGCGAGGTCTGGATCCGGGTAGAAGATACCGGATGCGGCATAAGCGAAGAAAACCTTACCCGGGTTTTCGATCCCTTCTTCACCACCAAGCCGGTGGGACAGGGGACCGGGCTCGGGCTATCGGTGTCCTATTCGATCGTGAGCAAACACGGCGGGCAGATCGACGTTGCGAGCGAGGTCGGATGCGGCACCCAATTTACCGTGCGGCTTCCGATTCGTCACACTCCTGCCGAGGCATTGCAGACCTGGGTCGCCGCAATGCCCGCGCCTTAGACCGCTTGCTTCGACAAGAGCTGCTGCAACTCCCCCGATTCGTACATCTCGCGCATGATGTCCGAGCCGCCGACGAATTCACCCTTGACGTAGAGCTGCGGAATCGTCGGCCAGTTGGCGTAATCCTTGATTCCCTGGCGAATCTCGGGATCGGCAAGCACGTTGACCGTAAACAGGTTCTCGACGCCGCAGGCCTTCAGCATCTGCACCGCGGCACTGGAAAAGCCGCATTGGGGAAATTGCGGCGTGCCCTTCATGTACAGCACGACCGGGTGGTTCGTCACTTGCTCTCGGATGGCGTCTTGCGTGTTCATGGGCAGCTTTCTGCGGAGTCGTATAGGCGTTGGATACGAATTGTATCGGAATGGGGGCGATTCCACTTGAATTCAACCCCGATGCCATCGCGGGATTATTCCTTGACCGCGCCGGTGAGGCCCGACACGTAGTACTCGACGAAGAAGGAATAAAGGATCGCGACCGGCAGCGAGCCGAACAGCGCGCCGGCCATCAGCGAGCCCCAGTGGTAGACGTCGCCCTCGACCAGCTCGGTCACTACGCCGACGGGTACGGTCTTGACTTCGGATGAGGAAATGAACGTAAGCGCGTAAATGAATTCGTTCCACGACAGGGTGAACGCGAAGATGCCCGCGGAAATGAGTCCCGGCACGGCGAGCGGCAGAATGATCCTGATCAGGATTTGCAATCGGCTTGCGCCGTCGATAAGCGCGCACTCCTCGAGCTCGATCGGAATCGACTTGAAATATCCCATGAGGAGCCAGGTGCAGAACGGGATCAGGAAGGTCGGATAGGTAAGGATCAGCGCCAGCCGCGTGTCGAACAGGTCGAGCTTGTACACCATCGCCGCCAGCGGGATGAACAGGATCGAAGGCGGCACAAGATAGGCGAGAAAAATGCTCATACCGACGTAGCGCGAGCCGCGAAAGCGCAGTCGCTCGATCGCGTAGGCCGCCAGCACGCTGCAAAAAATCGACAGGAAGGTCGATACGACCGAGACCACGATCGTGTTCCACAGCCAGTCGGGATACGCGGTCTCGAAGAGCAGCTTCTTGATGTGGATTAGCGTCGGATTAATGACCCAGAATGGATTGCCTTCGCGTGACAGGAGCTCGGCGTCGGGTTTGAGCGCGGTGATCGTCATCCAGTAGAACGGGAACAGCAGGACTACGACGAACACGAAGAGCGGCAGGTAAACCGCGACGACGCGCCTCGGCAGCGACACCAGGTAATTCATTCCCAGCGAGTCGATGACCTCCGGCCGGGCGCCCGCGCTGCGACCGGCGAGGCTCCCCACGCTGCTTTTCGCTTCGCTCATTTGTCCGCCGCGCCCTGCTGCCAGGCGCGCCGTTGCAAACCGAAGTATGAAATCAGAATTGCGGCAAGCAGAAACGGCACCATCGCGGTCGCAATCGCGGCCCCTCGCCCAGGCTGCCGCCGGAGATCGCCCGTTGAAACGACAAGGTCGCCATCAAGTGGGTCGAGTTGAGCGGTCCGCCGCGCGTCAGCACGTAGATCAGCTGAAAGTCGGTGAACGTGAACAGCACCGAGAACGTCATCACCACGGCGATGATCGGCGTCAGCAGAGGCAGCGTCACGTACCGGAATTGGTGCCAGGGCGATGCGCCGTCGAGGCTCGCCGCCTCATAGTACGAAGGCGAGATCGTTTGCAGGCCGGCGAGCAGGGTAATCGCGACGAAGGGCACGCCGCGCCAGATATTGGCGGCGATGGTAGAGAATCGTGCCATCCACGGGTCGCCAAGGAAGTCGATGTACTCGTGAATCAGGCCCATTCTCATCAACGCCCAGCTGATGATCGAAAACTGCGAATCGTAGATCCACCAGAAAGCGATCGCCGACAGCGCAGTCGGGACAATGAATGGCAGGAGCACGATAGCGCGCAGGAAGGCCTTGAACGGCAGATGCTTGTTGAGTAAAAGCGCCAGCCACAATCCGAGCGCAAATTTGATGACGCTGGCGACGAAGGTATAGAAAAGCGTGTTGAACAGAGCCAGGCGCACCACCGCGTCGCCCCAAAGATAACGGTAATTCTCGAGACCGACCCAGACGCCGCTGCGACCGATCTTGGCGTCGGTGAAACCGAGATAGGTGCCCAGTCCAAGCGGGTAGGTCAGGAACAGGAGCAACAGTGTTGCCGCGGGCAGCATGAACAGCAGCCCGAGGACGGTGCGGTTGTCGAGTGCGCGGGAGAGCGCAGTCTGGTGGTTGGACATCGGCACGGATCAACGTTGAGCTTCAGGATTCTACGTCCAGGCCAATCGAAGGCAGGAGCGTGTCGGGGTTGCGCGGATTTAGCGGCGCCCCTGTTGCACAATGAGGGCACCCGCTTCAATCCGCGCAAATAGTGCGTCAGCGACTCTGACGGACCATTAGACCTTGTAGTATCGCTCCGCGCGCTTTTGCGCCCGCTCGGCTGCTTCCTTGGGCGTCTTCGATCCCGATGCGGCTTCGGCGACCATGTTCGGGATGATGAAATCGGCGGTGGCCGCGGCCGAGGCGTAGCCCATCGAGCCGGCATACCCGTTCGACGTCCCGTTCTTCATGCAGTCACGGTACGGCGTCTTCTTCGGATCCGCGGTCCAGAACGGGCTCGACTCATAGGCGGCGAGCGGATGGCACACGTATCCAATCGAGGCCTCCTGCCAAGGCACGTATTGTTCCTTCTCCATCATGAAGCGCAGGTACTCCTTGGCCGCGTTCGGGTACTTCGTGTACTTGAAGATCATCATCGGGAACACGAGGTTCATCTCGCGCGCCTTGCCGTCGAGGCCATGCGGAAAGTAGGCGTGCTGGATGTCCTTCGCCATCTCCTGCAACTTGGGATCAGGCGACGTCTTCGCCGCGTAATAGATCGAGATCCCGTTGGCGGTGAGAAAGAGTTGCCCGTCGAGGAAAGCCTTGTTGTTGTTCGGGTCGAGCCAGGACAAGGTGCCCGGGATGAACGTCTCGTAGAGCTGCTTCGAGTACTCGAGCGCGGCGATCGTCTCGGGGCTGTTGATGACGACGTTGTTCTTGGCGTCGACCAGCTTGCCGCCGTGCGCCCAGACGAGCCAGTGCGTCCAGCTCGAGTCGCCGGTCGCGTTGCCGAGCGCGAAGCCCGCCGGCGTACCCTTGGCCTTCAATGCCTGGCACACCTTGAGAAAGCCGGACATGTCTTTCGGAAAGGTTTCGAATCCGGCCGCCTTCAACGCGCTTTCGCGGTACACGAGCGCGTTGCCGGCGGCGCCCATCATGATCGCCACCCACTTCTTGTCGTGCATGCCGTACGCTTTTGCCATCTCGTACCAGCCGCCGTACTTGCTGCCAAGGTAGTTGGCGACGTCCGACACGTCGACGAGCTTCTCGGGATACTGGTGCGCGTCCTCCATGGTGCTGATGATGATGTCCGGTCCGCTGCCCACGTTGGCCGCCACGGCTGCCTTCGGCCGCACATCTTCCCAGCCCTCCGCGTCGACGCGTACTTCGATTCCGGTCGCCGCGGTGAACTTCTTGGTGTTGTCCGCCCACACGTCTTCGTCGCCCTGCACGAAGCGCTTCCAGCGCAGCACGCGCAGTTTGGCGCCTTTCTCCGGGGCGGCCTTGTACGTTTGCGCGGCGGCTTCGCCCGGCAACAGAATCGAGCCTGAGCCCAGCGCGGTGCCGGCGGCGACGCCGGCGGCAGTCTTCAGAAAATCACGACGTTTGAAATCGCTCATGTCATCCTCCGTTAAAGTGGTATGAAACTCGAGTCGCCGTTCAAGCGGCTTGTGTGCTCGAAACTGTGAGCCGTGCCCCGCTCGCTGCATCGAACAGATGCGCGCGTCCGAGATCCGGCTTAAGTCCGATACGGTCCCCGGCACGGCAACTGACGCGATCGCGCACGAGCGACGTCAATTCCTGGCCGTTGAACCGGCAATAAAGTTGGGTGTCGGCGCCGGTCGGCTCGACGACCACGACATCAGCGGGCAGACCGTTGCCTTCGGCCAGCGAACAATGCTCGGGACGCATTCCATAGAGCACGCTCTGTCCGTCCGTGGCCGCAGCGCCCAGCGGCAACGGCAGGGTGACACCGCCCGCAAATTCGACACGCGCCGGGCCGCCATTAATGCGAGCGGTGCCCGGCACCATGTTCATCGCAGGCGATCCGATGAACCCGGCCACGAAAATGTTGTTCGGCAGGTCGTACAAGGTCAGCGGGTCGCCGATCTGCTCGACCACGCCATCCTTCATGACCACGATCTTATCGGCCATGGTCATCGCCTCGATCTGATCGTGCGTCACGTAGATCGATGTCGTTTTCAGACGCTGGTGCAGCTCCTTGATTTCGGTTCGCATCTGCACCCGCAGCTTGGCATCGAGGTTCGACAGCGGCTCGTCGAACAGAAATACCTGCGGGTCGCGGACGATCGCGCGTCCCATCGCGACGCGCTGGCGCTGGCCGCCGGAGAGCTGCCGCGGATAGCGGTCGAGCAGGACCGTCAGGCCGAGGATATTCGCCGCCTTGGCGACGTGCGCCTCGATTTCGCTTTTGCTCTGCTTCGCGAGCATGAGCGCAAACGACATGTTGTCGCGAACTGTCATGTGCGGATAGAGCGCGTAGTTCTGGAACACCATCGCGATATCGCGCTGCTTCGGCGCCACGCGGTTGACCACTCTGCCGCCGATGCTGACCTCGCCGTCGGTGATTTCCTCGAGGCCGGCGATCATGCGCAACAGGGTCGACTTGCCGCATCCAGAGGGGCCGACCAGGACGCAAAATTCGCCGTCGGCAATATCGATGTCAACGCCGCGTATCACCTGCGTCGAGCCGAAATTCTTGCGCACCGCCCTGATGCTTACCGCTGCCATTCTCCTCCTTCGTAGAGCCCTTCTGACGACGGGCCGTCCCCGCCGCCGCCGCTATGGGCGCGAAAGCCGCGTGCCTTGCACGACCACGTAATCCGGCCGTCCCGTCTCGGCCCAGGTCACGATGTTTTGCGCCGCCTTTCGCCGCAGCTCGATTTCCGACTGTGCGCTGAAATACGCGACATGCGGCGTCAGGATCACCTTGGGGTGGCCCAGCAACCTGCTCCCGGGAGGGGGCGGCTCGACCGGCAGGACATCCAATCCAGCGCCGGCAAGTATTCCACTATCGAGTGCATCAAGCAAATGCTCCATCGTGACGACTGCGCCGCGAGCGGTATTGACCAGGAACGATCCCCGCTGCATGCGCCGCAGCACGCGCTCGTCGATCATGCCGCGTGTCTCGTCGTTGAGCGGCGTGTGCAGGCTTACCACGTCGCTCCGCTCGAAAAGAGCACCGAGGTCCGCCCGCTCGACATATGCCGGAAAATCGCCGTCGATGAGGTAGGGATCGCAGGCAATCACCCGCTTGAACGTGTTACGCGAAATATGCGCCATGCGTTTGCCGATGCGTCCCAGCCCGACGATGCCCAGCGTCATTTCGCTGGCACGTCTCAACCTTCCTGACGAAAGGTAGTGCCACGTGCCGGCATTGACGTCGTGGTGGAAGCCGACGACGTTGCGGATCAGGGCCAGCGCGAGCGACAAAGCGTGCGTTGCCACCTCGCCGACACCATAATCGGGCGAATTCGCGACCCAGACGCCATGTTTTGCGCAGGCCGCGGTATCGATGGTGTCGAAGCCTGCACCAATGCGGCTGACCAGCCCCAACTGCGGCAGCTCCGCAATCACCCGCTCGGTGATCGGCGCGTACTGGACCAGGAACGCGTCGACATCCTTGCCTGCGGCGATCAGCGCCTCTTCGGTCTTGCAGTCCCCGAGCACCAGCTCGAAGCCGGCGGTCTCGAGGACGCCGCGTTCCAGATTGACGTCGGGGTAATCGTGCTCGGTATAGAGAACTCGGGTCATGGGCGTGATGAGTCGAGGTGACGCGGCGAAAATCGGCGAGCGGCTCGACCACGGCGCGCTCCTTCACGCGCTAAGCGTCGCTCACGGTCCGCGGCTGCCAAGGATAGCTCAAGAGCCGCCGCCCAACGCAGGCGTGTTTCTCGCGGCGCTATAATCGACCGCCTATGACTCGAACGATCTAATCGCACGGAGAACCGATGCCCACGCTCGTGCCCACCACCATCGCCGGAAGCCTGCCGAAGCCCGAGTGGCTGGCGCCGGCCCATCAACTCTGGGCGCCTTGGCTGCTCGAAGGTAAGAAGCTCTCCGAGGGTAAGCGTGACGCGGTGCGGCTCGCATTGTTCGATCAGGAACACGCGGGCATCGACATCGTCAGCGACGGCGAGCAGACCCGCCGGCACTTCGTCACCACGCTGATCGAGAACCTCGAGGGCGTCGATTTCCAGCACAAGAAAACCGTCCGCATCCGTGACCGCTACGATGCCGACGTTCCGGTCGTCGTCGGACCAGTCGCGCGCACGCATCCGATCTACGTCGAGGACGCCAGTTTCCTGCGCGGCCAGACCACTCGCAGGGTGAAATTCACCTTGCCGGGACCGATGACCATGGTCGACACCGTCTACGATGCCCACTACCGGAGCCGGGAAAAGCTGGCGTGGGCTTTCGCGGAGATCCTGAACGAAGAAGCGCGTGCTATCGAGGCCACCGGGGTCGACGTGATCCAGTTCGATGAGCCGGCGTTCAACGTCTACTTCGACGAAGTGCGGGACTGGGGCATCGCCGCCCTCGAGCGTGCCGCGCAGGGGCTCACGTGCGATACGGCCGTCCACATCTGCTACGGCTACGGTATCAAGGCCAATATTGACTGGAAGGCGACCCTGGGCCCGGAGTGGAGGCAATACGAGCAGACCTTCCCCCTGCTGGCGCAGTCCTCCATACGCCAGGTTTCGCTCGAGTGCGCGAACTCCCACGTCCCGCTCGGGCTCCTGAGCCTTCTTGCGGGGAAGGACGTGCTGGTCGGCGCCATAGACGTCGCGACCGACAAGGTGGAAACGCCGCAGGAGGTGGCCGCGACGCTGAGGGCCGCGCTCGCGTTCGTTCCCGCGAACCGTCTCCACGCCTGCACCAATTGCGGCATGGTGCCGCTGTCGCGGGACCTCGCTCGCGCCAAACTGGATGCACTGGCGGCTGGCGCAGCGCTGCTTCGTGCCGAGCTTTCCTCGTAAGTGGGTGGTTTTGGGCCTCCAGAGGCCCACCTGACAGCCGTTTGACCCCGCTGGGGATAGTGCGTATAGTGCCGTTTGTGTTTTGTTTCAAGTACTAAAGCACGACCTGTCCGGCTGCTCGCTGTCGCCGAAACGCCGTACTTTCCTGTCCTTGAGATCGAAACATCGGCCGGGTTCGACCCGATTATTTTCTGTTTTAAGGAATTGGAAAACATGGCAACAGGAACTGTAAAGTGGTTTAACGACGCCAAAGGCTTTGGTTTCATTACTCCCGATGGCGGCGGCGAAGATTTGTTCGCGCATTTCTCGGCGATCAACATGCCGGGATTCAAGTCGTTGAAGGAAGGCCAGAAGGTGTCGTTCGAAGTCACCACTGGTCCCAAGGGGAAACAAGCTTCCAACATCCAGGCGGTGTAACCGCGCTGGTTGTCGCAAGACCATAAAAAGCCGGGCGATGCCCGGCTTTTTTTTCGTCCTGAGGTGCCGCGTCTAGCGGGCATGCTCTCCCAGGCGCGTCGTGGGTGGGCCGCCCGCGGACGGGCCCCACCAGACAAGACCCATCATTGCGCCGAGAAGCGACCAGAACAACAAGGCGTTGCCGAAGACCATCAGATCGTTGGTCGAGTTCTTGACCAACATCGACAGGACCAGCGCCACGACAGCGGCCGCCCACGCCTTTTCGCGGTTGCCTCGCGGCCGCGCGTGTTGAATTGCAAGCTTCAAAAGGGCGACGTGAAGGTAAAGCCACACAGCCAAACCGATCAATCCGACTTCCAGCGTGAGCCCTAGCAGCAGGTTGTGCGCGTGGGTCGGCGCGTGGGCATCGATGTGCCGAAACTCCGCATTTTCATCGAGATGGTAGGTCCTGGACGGCAGCGCGCGTCCGAATCCGACGCCCAGCCACGGGTGTTGCCTGGCAAGCTCCAGATATGCAGACCAGATTGCCGGGCGGCTGTCCTTGCCCATCATATCCACCGCCGCGCTGCGGAACATCGTCTGCGGTCCTGGCGTGCGCAAACGCGAGATCACTTCGACGCTCATGGCAGAAACGATCAGACCGACGCCGATCACTGCCAGCACCGAACGCAGGTGGAGCTTGCCTCGCAACAATCCGAGGACGATGACGAAGCACGCCAGAGACATGAACAGCGATACGACCAGCGTTCGGCTCTCGCTCATGATGCCCAGTGCGGCGAACGCCACCAGCCAGATCGCAACCGCGGCCCGATAGAGCGCCTTGCGCGAGGTCAGCAGGACCAGGAACAACGGCACCGTGACAAAGGCGACAAAGGTGCTCAGGTCCACGGTGTCGCCGGCCTTCCAGGCAAGCCACCCGAGCACCCCGGGGGCGGGTGCATCGGCCTTGGGATCGATCGGCGCAATCATGGCCGCGATCGTCGTTGCCAGCGACATCAGCGTGCCGGCACCCGCGCCAATGGTCAGGGCCCGGCGACCGTCGTGCGAGCGTACCAGCATGAAGCTCGCCAGGAAAAGCACGAACGGGTAAAGAAGATCGGTACGAAAGCTCCGGAAGGACACGATGGGCAGCGTCGACCACACAATCGACAAGGCCGCGAAGCCGAGCCACGCGAGCCACGGCACGAGTGTCGGGTTGTCCTTCCACAGCGCGCTCCTGAAGTGCAGGGCCGCCGTGCCCGCGATAAAACCCACCAGCGCGTTGCGCAGGCCGGTGACATGGGCGAGTGGAAGAATCGCGAGCAGCGTCCCCACGAACACGCAAAGCGCCCGATGACCGATCGCGTGGGGATCGATCCCATTGTCAAGCGTTGCCACGGACAGCGATTCCATCAGTGAAGCCTCGTGAGCGCCCTGCTGGCCGCGGGCGGCGCGCGATTCAACCGCACTTCGACCGCATGATGCGCACCGTCGTCGACGAGCGAAATCACCGGAGCGTCTTGCGCGACGCCATCGACGGTCACCGCGGGCTCGCCTTCAGAGACGCCATGCTGCACCACGGTAATGTGATAGATCGTATCCCGATAGCGGTAGTCCACGGCATAGGTCTCCCATGCAGCGGGGACGCATGGTGCCATATGCAGCTTGTCCTTCTCCAGAGTCAGCCCCAGAAGCGTTTCCAGGATCAGTCGGTAGAACCACCCAGCGGAGCCCGTGTACCACGACCACCCACCGCGGCCGGTGTGTGGCGCGAGTGCATACACATCGGCCGCGACGACGTACGGCTCGGTCTTGTATACCGCGGTCGCCTCCGCCGTCAGCGCGTGGTTGACCGGGTTGATCATCGCCAACAGCTCCCATGCGCGCTTGCGATCGTCCAACGCGGCGAACGCCATCGTTGCCCAGATCGCAGCGTGAGTATATTGTCCGCCGTTTTCGCGCACACCCGGAACGTAGCCTTTGATGTAACCGGGATTCAATGGCGACTGATCGAACGGTGGCTCGAGAAGCTGAACGAGGGCCGCGTCTCGCTGAACCAGATACCGGTCAACGGCCGCCATGGCCAGCCGCGGGCGCTCCCCCGTGCCGGCGCCTGACAACACCGACCAGCTCTGGGCGATGGAATCGATTCGGCATTCGGAATTGATTGCCGAGCCGAGCGGCGTTCCGTCGTCAAAGTATGCGCGGCGATACCATAATCCGTCCCAGCCGTGCTGCTCGATGTTCCGTTTCAGGTCGCCCGCTGCCGTTTCGCAGCGCTCGACAAACAGGGTATCGCCGCGGCGCGCCGCGATGCCGGCGAATTGAACGAGCACTTCATGGAGGAAGAACGCGAGCCAGATGCTTTCACCCTTGCCGCCGAAGCCGACCAGATTCATCCCGTCGTTCCAGTCGCCGGTACCCATCAGCGGAAGGCCGTGTTCGCCGAATCGCAAGCCGCGCACCACGGCGCGCTTGCAATGCTCATACAGGCTCGCCGCCTGTTCCGATCTGACCGGCAGGTCGTAGTACGAATCCTCCTCGATTCCGACCGGCCGGCCCTCGAGGAAGGGCGCTGACTCGTCCAGGATGCCCACGTCGCCGGTGGCCGTGATGTAACGACACGTCGCAAGAGGCAACCAGAGGTAGTCATCCGAGCAGCGTGTGCGCACACCGCGGCCCGCCGGCGGATGCCACCAATGCTGGACATCACCCTCGAGGAACTGGCGCGCCGCGCAGCGCAGGAGATGCTCGCGCAACAGAGACGGCTCGACGTGAACCAGCGCCATCGTATCCTGCAACTGGTCGCGAAATCCGAAGGCGCCGCTCGACTGATAAAAGCCGCTGCGGCCCCAGAGGCGACACGCCAGAACCTGATACAGCAGCCAGCCGTTGGTCAGCACGTCGAGCGATGGATCGGGCGTTTTCACCTGCACGGCGCCAAGCGTCCGCTGCCAGTACTGATGCACCTTGTCCAGCGCGTCGCGAGCGGCCGCCGAACCGCGAAAGCGCTGCACCAGCTTGCGTGCATCGTCCCGGTTTCGCCCGATGCCAAGACGAAAAATGACCTCGGAGGCCTGGCCGGCCACCAGCTCGAGCGGAACCCGGATGGCGCCACAGGGATCGAGTGCCGGTCCGATCCTCCCCGAGAGCGTCGTCCAGGCCATCGCAGCAGGATTGTTGAGCCCGCCGTTGCGGCCGATGAACTCGGTCCGATCGCCGGTCACGCTGCGGACGAGGGCGTCGGTGTCGAAGAATGCAATCCGGCCGGCGAACTCGCTGTTGTACGGATTTCTCGCCAGCAGCGCGCCGCTCACCGGATCGACTTCCGTCACCACGTGCATCCCCGTTTTTTCCCTCAGATCGCCCAGCACCCACTCGACGTAACCGGTCGCGGAAAGCTGGCGCGGGCGCCCCGATCCATTGCGCACTTTCAACACCGCGAACTTGACCGAGGCATCCAGCGCAACGTAGACCCACAGTTCCGATTGGATCCCTTCCTCGCTATGCTCGAATACGCTGTATCCGAAACCATGCCGGGTGCAGTAGGGCGCCGCACCGCGTTTGGGCAGCGGAGTCGGAGACCAGAAGGAGCCGCTCTCCTCGTCGCGGAGATAAAAGACCTCCCCGCCGCCATCGCTCACCGGATCGCCGTGCCAAGGCGTGACGCGAAATTCATGCGCATTCTCGCCCCAGCTATAGGCTTGGCCACTCTCCGTAATCACCGTCCCGAACTGCGCATTGGCGATCACGTTCGACCACGGCACGGGGGTCGCTTTTGCCTTTCCTGTGGTGATGACGTATTCGCGGCCATCGGCGGCAAATCCGCCCAGCCCGTTGTCGAAGAGCAGCGATCGCTTCGGCACGTCGACCGCACGCGCCGAGTCGGAACGACGGATAGGCGCGGATCCTGTCCGTGAAAACGGTGGCTCGGAAGGCACGCGCCGGGTAATCTGATCCGCGAAACTGCCCTTGCTGTCGGAGATGATCGCTCGTGCAACGCTTTGCATCAGGATGCGGTCTTCGGTGGCGATCTGTTCGGCGCGACGGACGAATATGCCTCCGGGACGATCGAGCAAGTGGGCCTCGACACCGCTGGCGACCAATCCCATGATCTGATCGTGCAGCAGCTGCCGGTAGCCGGAATGGTCTTCGTTCCAGATCATCAAGTCGACCGCGAGACCCTTCAAGCGCCAGTACGCATGCGCCTGCACCATTTGCCGGACCAGATCGACGTTGCTCGCGTCGCTGATCTGCAGCAGAACAATGGGCAAATCGCCGGAGATGGCATATCCCCACAGGCCCGACTGCCCGCGCTGATTGTTGCGCAGAATTCCGGCTTCCGCGCGCAAGGAGGCATTGGCGTAAAGCACCGAGCCGGCGAGGCGACCGAACAGTTGCGCGTCGGCCTCGCTCGCGTTGAGCTGCCTCAGCACCACCAGGCTGTGGGTCCACGCCAGATCAAACACTCGATCGGCCAGATGCGGATCGTGGTACTTCTCGACCAGCCCCAGCACGGCGTCGCGCGAGCCGCCCACGCCGGTGACAATGTCGATGGTCGCGGATTCCCCCGGATCGATGGTCACGCGCTGCCGGATGGCGACGATGGGATCCAGGACCGAGCCCGCACTGCCTGAGAGCGGCGCCGGATCGAGCATGGCCTGAGGGGCAAAGGCGCTGTTCCCGCGTCCGACGAATCGCATGCGGTCGGTCTCGTAGGAGCAAGCTTCGGCGGCGCCGTGTACCGCCAGCAGATGAAACATCCACGCGGCGGGGTCGCTCTGTGCGCGCGGACGCCGCGTGCAGAGGATGGCCTGCCGTTTGTCCAATATCTCCGTCTGGACGAAGAGATTGGCAAATGCCGGTGCCTGGGCATCGCTCGCCGCCGTAGCGAGCACGACTTCGGCATAGGTGGTGACTTCGATGCTTCGCCGCGTCCGTGCACGATTGGTGATGCGCACGCGGCGCAGCTCGATATCGTCTTCGGGCGACACCGTTATTTCGGTATGGGTATCGAAATCGTAGTCGCGGCGGCGAAATTCGACACGACCCTCGGAAAAAATAACCTCGTAGCGCTTCGTTGGTTTCAGCGTGGGCTGGTGAGCGGTCGACCAGAACTCTCCGCTGGTCACATCGCGCAGGTAACAGAAGCTGCCCCAGTTGTCGCATGTGCTGTCTTCCCGCCATCGGGTCACCGAAAGGTCCTTCCAGCGACTGCTGCCGCCACCTGCGTTCGTGACCATGACGTGGTAACGGCCGTTCGACAGCAGTTGCACTTCCGGAATCGGCGTGTCGGGAGTGGCGAGTATGCGCATCGGCATCTCGGGAGATTCCTCCGTCGCACGGATTTGTGGAAGCTCGGCCGCGTGCGCGTGCAGCGCCGTCGCCCTTGGGATCCGCTCCTGGAGCAGCAGCATCGTCGCCTTGAACAAGGGGTCGGACTCGAAGCGCCGCTGCATTGGGCGACCGAGCAGCAAATGCGCCATGGAAAGCAGGCTCATCCCCTGGTGATGGGCCATGAACGAGCGAACCACGGCACGCGTTTCTCCGCGCCGCAGTCGTGACGGCGTGTAGTCGACCGCTTCGTAGAATCCATACTTGCCCGCCAGTCCTTCGGCAGCCAGCTCCTGCAGATTCGAACACGCCGCCTCGGGAGCGACCATCAACGCCAGCGCGGAAGCGTAAGGTGCGATCACCAGGTCCTCGCCGAGACCGCGCTTGAATCCGAGCCCAGGAACGCCGAACGCGCGGTACTGGTAGTTGAGGTGCACGTCGACGGTGTTGTATCCGCACTCCGAAATGCCCCATGGCACGCCACGCTGGCCGCCGTAGGCGATTTGCCGATCGACTGCCGCCTTGCAGGTCTGGTCGAGCAGAGTGTTTTCGAAAGTCGGCATGACCAGTGACGGCATCAGGTACTCGAACATCGAGCCGCTCCACGACAGAAGAACCGGCGCTCCGCCAGAAGTCGTGAGCGTTCGTCCAAGCGCGAACCAGCTCTCCTGCGACAATTTCCCCTGAGCGATTGCGACGAAGTTGGCGAGTCGCGCTTCCGAGGCGAGCAAGTCGTAGTAGCTCGCATCGAGTCGG
>Ga0210402_10002299_pt1 | contig 18745 bp, 13 predicted proteins | sample IncBWC7MmetaG_FD_161055 | JGI IMG/M metagenome (GOLD analysis project Ga0210402, IMG submission 161055) | Forest soil microbial communities from Barre Woods Harvard Forest LTER site, Petersham, Massachusetts, United States - Inc-BW-C-7-M | ecosystem: Environmental > Terrestrial > Soil >... | reverse complement strand
GGCGATGCGGATGGGGCAGATATTCGGCTATGACCTGGATTTCTACACTGATCCCCGGCGGGGCGATACGTTTCGCCTGGTCATCGAAAAGAAAAAATACGACCACGGAGAAACGGCGGGATACGGCAGGATTCTTGCCGCGGAGTATGTGAACGGATCAAGGGCATACCAGGCGCTGCTGTTTCATGATCCGGCGGGGCGGTTGGCGTATTACACTGCGGACGGCAAATCGCTGCAGAAGGCGTTTCTGCGATCGCCATTGAAGTTTGGCGCTCCTGTTACGTCGCATTTCAGCAAGGCAAGATTTCATCCGATACTGAAGACCTATCGGCCGCACCTCGGGACCGACTATGGAGCGCCAACTGGGACGCCGGTGCAGACGATCGGCAGCGGGCGCGTGGTGTTTGCCGGACGCAAGGGCGGCGACGGGAACATGGTGCACGTGGCCCACAGCAACGGGTACGACACTTACTATTTGCACCTTTCTCGGATATTTGTGCGCGAGGGAGAACGCGTGGAGATAGGCAAGACTATTGGGTTAGTCGGAATGACAGGATTGGCGACTGGGCCGCACCTGGATTTTCGCATCGCGCAAAAGGGCCAGTTCCGGAATTTCGAGACTCTGGGATTGCCTCCGTCGGACCCTGTGAACAAGAAAGATTGGGCGGAGTTCGCGGCAGTGCGCGAGAAGTGGCTGCCTGTGATGGAGCAGGGCGGGCAGATTCAGGCACAGGCGCAGCCCATCGGCGGCGCGGCTACCCAGTAGCGGCGCCGATTACGCGGGCTTGCGTTGTCTCCACCGAATTTCTTCGCAGACAGAACCGCGAGCGCGATGAAGGCAATCATCACCACAGTCTGAGAGATCAAGAACGGCGGCGCAGAGCCGGTTGGTGCGAGCGGACGGAGCGCCGGCACTTGCATGAAGAGCTGGGCGATCAACACAAACACATTCAGCCAGAGAGAAAGCATCCTAGTGACGGAGTAAACTCGTCGCCAGGCACCCGCGAGTTGAAATTTGTAGCGGCCGGCGATTGCGAATGCCAGTATCACCAGCGAAATGGCGCCGAGGATGTGCGAGGACAGCAGCTTGTGAAATGGGAAGAAGAATCCCGGAACGCTGGGCTACCGTGGTGATTAGGAACAACGCCGTCCGGCTGTCCCTTCGCTGCGAGCGCAGAAGTCCATAGGTCACCACCAACCCCGAAACAATTCCAATCAAGCTGATTAGTACGTGTATGAGAGTCAAAGCGGCCAGGCCAGTAGACATCGACCACACCCCTCCATTTGGGGTTCGCTCCTTGAGGAACCAGGTGGTGGGACGGATACAGGTTTATCACAAGTTTGTGCGAAGAAGTCTTGTATCGGGTCGATTGAGGGAGAAATTGTTTGTATCACAGCGCCTTCCGGGAGCATCTATCCACCAAAGCAGGTTCCGGCCTTTCTGCGATTTCATGAAGGACACTTGCGAGTGGAGGATTCCATGTCCATCCGACCTGTAAAGCGACTGGTGAAGTCGAAGCCGACCCGTGAAGGGGCGGGCGTGCATTTGCGCCGGGCCTTTGGTTTTGGGAACACTTCGGATTTTGATCCTTTCCTGCTGCTGGATGATTTCCGCAACGACGTGCCGGAGGATTACATGGCGGGTTTTCCGTGGCACCCGCACCGCGGCATCGAGACGATTACTTATGTGCTTGCGGGAACTGTCGAGCACAAAGACAGCTTGGGGAATCACGGCGCGATTGCGCCGGGCGACGTCCAGTGGATGACGGCAGGCCGCGGGATCATCCATCAGGAGATGCCCAAGGGCGATGAAGTGGGGCGCATGCATGGGTTTCAGTTGTGGGCGAATCTACCGGCATCGCAGAAGATGACGCCGCCGCGCTACCAGGAAGTGAATTCGCCGGACATTCCGGAAGTTACCGACGATGATGGGACAAGCGTGCGGATTGTTTGCGGAACTTTCTGGGGAAAGAAAGGGCCGGTGGATGGGATCGCGACGGATCCCATCTATATTGATGTGACTGTGCCGCCGGGGAAGCGGAAAGTGCTGCCTGTGGAGACCACGCGGCGTGCGTTCGCGTACGTTTTCGCCGGGACGGGGAAGTTCTGCAACGCGTCGGAGCCGCTGGCCGTTCCCACGGAGTCGGTGGGATGGCTGGATACGAAACCTCCGTCGGAGGCGGACAACCGTTCGCTGGTGCTTTTTGATCGTGGCGATGAGGTGATGGTGCAGGCGGGGGATGATGGTTTGCGGTTCCTGCTGGTTTCGGGGAAGCCGCTGGAGGAGCCGGTGGCGTGGTATGGGCCGATTGTAATGAATTCGCAGGCGGAGTTGCGGCAGGCGTTTGATGAGTTGGATCGCGGGACGTTCTTGAAGGCGGAGAAATAGAGTCTCGCAAAACATGTGGATGCGGGACGGCGCGATAGCGGGCAATTGTGGGACCTTCACCAAACCTTGGCAGCGATTCAACCGTAAAAGCGGAAGCTACGCTTCCGCACTCAAAAGGTTAGTAGATGATGGGGAGTTTGGAGAAGTCGGCTTCGGCGTCTTCGGTTATGCGGAGAACGAGGAGAGTGCGGTCGTCGTGCGGCATGCGGCCAGGGCCGGTGTGCTCGTCGGTGGCCTTGATGATGCGCTGCGCTACTTTGTAGCCGGGGTCGGCGGAAGTGACCGTGGACAAGAGTCCCCGCAGGCGGTCGACGCCATATTCTTCCTGTTCCTTGTTCATAGACTCGTGAATGCCGTCAGAGGCGAAGACGACAATGTCGCCCGGTGAGAGGCTGAGAGTCACTTGATCGTATTCCGCTTCCGGCAGTAGCCCGAGCGGCATCCCGGCAACATTGACTTCGGTTACTTCGCGATTGCGGATGAGCAGCGGCAGCGTGCCGCCGGCATTGGCGATAGTGAGTTCACGCAACGCGGCGTCATATACGGCGAATTGCATGGCGATAAACCGCGCATCGAGGCGGGCGGCAAGCAGGCGGTTGTTGAGCTGCACGAGCATCTCGGACGGCGAAGCTTCGTTGTCGTGGACGAGTTCACGCAGAATGCCGATGGCCAGCGAACCGTAGAGGGCGGCGGCGGTGCCTTTGCCGGAGACATCGCCGTTGGCGATGGCCAGGCGGCCGACTCCATAGGGGAGCAAGTCGTAAAAGTCGCCGCCGAGTTCGCGGGCGGGCACGTACGCTGTGGCCAGGTCGAGGCCGGGAATTTCTTTTGCGCCGCTGGGGAGAAGCTGGCGCTGAATTTCGCGCGCTGTCTCGAGGTCATTCATCAGGCGGGTCTGATTTTCGCGGGCTTCTTCGAAGAGGCGAGAATTTTCGAGAGCGACGGCGATATAAGAGCCGAGAATGTTCAGCAGGCGCTCGTGCTCGGCGCTGAAAGCCTGCGGCATGGTGCTTTCAAGATCGAGGACACCGACGAGCCGGTCGCGCAGAAGAAGCGGCACAACGAGTTCGGAGCGGACTTCGACATCTTCGTTGGTGGAGACGTAACGCGGGTCGAGGCGGACGTCCACGACGCGAATCGTGCGGCGCTCGGCGGCCGCGGTGCCGGTGATGCCCTGATGCAGGGGCATCTGAAACCGCAAGGGCAGGGCGTTTTCGTAACGCTGGGAGAAGACGCTCTCGAGCATCTGCGTCGATTCGTTCCAAAGCATTACGGTGAAGACGTGATAGTTCACCAGTTTCTTGACGCGCTCCGCGATTCGCCGGAGAAGCTCTTCGCGATCGAGAATGGACGTGAGTTCGTGGCTGATTTCGTAGAGCAGCGCGATGCTCTGGGCCTGTTCCGGCTGGGAGATGAGCACCGCAGCGGCGGCGGGGTCGGCGTCGCCGAGGAGCGAGAAGGGAATTGGATTTGGCGCGCTTTGATCCATGAGGAAAACCCTGACTAAGAGTTTAGATGATACTGACTCAACTTGGTTTCACGAACTGAAAAATTAATGCGCTGCCGGAAGACGGCAGCCAGTCTGGGCGGGTAAAGAGAGTGGAAAGCCATTTTGAGCGCTATTCTCCGGCTGAACGCACCCGGATTGAACAAAAACCTTGCGCGCCAACAGAGTGATACGCAGGGCCGGTGGAGAATATTACCGGTTTGGAAAGATTACTTGACTTCCCAAACGTCGCCGCCGCGGAGGAGTTTGTTGAGGTTTCCGGGGCCTTTTTGCTGGATGATGGCGGCGACCTGGTCGTTGACCACGTCTTCGTAGCGCGGCAGGTCGTCCCAGGCGCGCAGCACACCGATGGGGGTGGGAAAGCCGGGGCGGCCCTCCATGTGGGAGAGCAGGAAGGCGTAGGACGGGCGCGGATGGTGGGCGTCGTGGACGATGAGGTCGGACTCGGAGATGCCGTTGCCGAGGGGCACGACTTCGATGTCACCGTCGGGCTTGCGGCGAATGCCTTTGTCGCGGGCTTTTCCAAAGATTAAGGGCTTGGCGTGTTCGAGTTGGATCACGTGCTCGCTGCGGGCATCTTTTTCGGTGACGCCGTTCCACGCGCCGTCATTGAAGATGTTGCAGTTCTGCAGAATTTCGACGAAGGCAGAGCCTTTGTGGGCGGCGGCGGCGCGCAGCGTGTCTTTCAGGTGAGCCTGGAAAATGTCCACGGAACGGGCCACGAAGGTGGCTTCGGCGCCGATGGCCAGCGAGATCGGATTGAACGGGCGATCCGGCGAGCCGTACGGAGTGGACTTGGTGACCTTTTGAAATTCGGAGGTGGGCGAGTATTGGCCCTTGGTCAGGCCGTAGATGCGGTTGTTGAAGAGCAGAACCTTGATGCCTACGTTGCGGCGCAGGAGGTGAATGGTGTGGTTGCCACCGATGGCGAGGGCGTCACCGTCTCCCGTGACCATCCAGACTTCAAGTTCGGGGTGGGCAATCTTGACACCGGTTGCGACTGCGGGAGCGCGGCCATGAATGGTGTGGAAGCCGAACGTGTTCATGTAATACGGAAAGCGGCTGGAGCAGCCGATGCCAGAGATAACGACGAAATTTTCGCGGCGCACGCCGAGTTCTGGAAATACGGACTGCACCGCGGCAAGAATGGCGTAGTCGCCGCAGCCGGGGCACCAGCGGACTTCCTGGTCGGTCTGGAAATCTTTTCTTGTCAGCGGCGGTAGGGCTGTGGTGGTCATCAGAATCTCCTAGACTCCCAGCATTTCCTCGATTTTCTGTTCGAGTTCATTTTGCTTGAAGGGGCGTCCCTGAATTTTGTTAAGGCCTACTGCGTCGACCAAATACTTCGCGCGCAAAAGCAGCAGCAGTTGGCCCATGTTGAGTTCGGGGACGAGAACCTTTCTGTAGCGCTTCAGAACTTCGCCGACGTTGCCGGGAAGCGGATTCAGATGGCGCAGATGCAGGTGGCCGATCTTGCGTCCTTTTTCGCGCTGCTCCTTCACAGCCTGGGTTACGGAGCCGAACGTGGAACCCCACGAAACCAGAAGCAGGTCACCCTCGGGATCGCCGGTTGGCATCACGTTGGGAATGTCCTGACGGATCGCATCCACTTTCGCGGCGCGGATGCGCACCATCTTTTCGTGGTTCAGCGGCTCGTAATTCACGTTGCCTGTGACGTCCTGTTTTTCGATGCCGCCAATGCGGTGCTCCAGGCCCGGCGTGCCGGGGATGGCCCAGGGGCGCGCCAACGTTTGTGGGTCGCGCTTGTACGGGTAGAAACCCTCGGGATTGGTCTCAAACTTCACGGGAATCGGGGGAATCTCCTCTGCAGTGGGGATGCGCCAGGGCTCCGCACCGTTCGCAAGATAACCGTCCGACAGAATAATGACCGGCACCATGTACTTCAGCGCGATGCGGCTGGCTTCGAGAGCGATCCAGAAACAATCGCCGGGGGTGGACGGGGCCAGCACGGGAATCGGAGCTTCCGAGTTGCGACTGAACATCGCCTGCAGCAGATCGGCCTGTTCGGTCTTGGTGGGTAATCCGGTGGACGGCCCGCCGCGCTGAATGTCGCAAATCACGATGGGCAGTTCGGTCATGATTGCGAGTCCAATGGCTTCTGTCTTCAGCGCCATGCCCGGGCCGGACGTTGTAGTGATTGCCAACGCGCCGGAATATGCAGCGCCGATGGAGCTGGTGATGGCGGCGATTTCGTCTTCGGCTTGAAACGTGAGCACGCCGAAATTCTTGTACTTCGAAAGTTCATGCAGGATGTCGGAGGCCGGCGTAATCGGATAGCTGCCGAGATACAGCTTCAAGCCCGCCTTCTGCGCCGCGGTGACGAAGCCGATGGCGAGGGCCTGATTACCGCTGAGGTTGCGGTATGTGCCCGGCGTGAGCTGCGCCGGTGGAATTTCGTAGCTGATCTGAAACGCTTCGGTCGCTTCGCAGTAGGAGTATCCGGCCTTCAGAGCCAGCTTGTTGGCCTCGGAAAGCAGCGGCTTCTTGCTGAACTTGTCGTCGATCCAGCGGACGGTTGGCTCCATCGAGCGGTTGTAGAGCCAGTAACACATGCCGAGCGCGAAGAAGTTCTTGCAGCGATCCATGGACTTGGCATCGAGCCCGAGATGTTGGAGTGCGGTGCGTGTCAGACGCTGCAGCTCAACCGGGAAGACCCGGAACTTGTCCAACGTGTTGTCTTCGAGGGGATTGGAAGTGACATGCGCCTTGCGCAGATCTGCTTCCTCGAAACTGTCGGAATTTACGATCAGGATGCCGTTGGCCTTCAGGTCGGCAACGTTTACCTTCAACGCCGCGGGGTTCATGGCCACCAGCACGTCCACGGAATCGCCCGGGGTATAGACTTCGCCGGAAGAAAAGTTCAATTGAAAGCCGCTGACCCCGGGGACGGTACCCGCAGGGGCCCGAATTTCGGCGGGAAAGTCGGGGAACGTAGCAATGTCGTTGCCGTATATCGCAACGGTATTTGTAAACTGGCTGCCGGTAATCTGCATGCCGTCGCCCGAATCGCCGGCAAAGCGGATGACCGCCTGGTCAATCACTTCCCGCTTGGTTTTACCGGAAGGAATATCGATCAATGTAGACATCTTCTCGCGTTACCCCCGTCCCGCGGACTGCTCATCCTGAAGCCAAGGAGAGTGGTCCTCATTCGGTGGGCGGCCCAAGTTGCAGTTCGCGGGAGCGAACACGTGACCGCCAGAAGCCGACACATTAAGAATAGCACACCGCTGCGGGGCGGGCGGGAATGGAAGGCGCTAGTTGCTTTGCTGGGCTTCTTTGGCTGCGCAAGCTTCCACGAATCGGGTGTGAAAATAGAGCAGCAGCCAGATCAGCAGGACACCCGGGATGAGAGAAACGATTCCAAACATTCGCGTCTGTGCAAACGCGGCTTGCCCCGCCGGACCTTCGGGAAGGCTCATCTGCGACAAGATCTCCCGGAGGTTTCGCTCATAATTTGGGCTGACCAGGGTGATCGTGCCGCTGGCCATCCAGAAAAAATACTGGCCCAGCATCAGCGGATAACTCCATCGTTTCAGACGCAGGAGTCCCGTGGCGCCGACGAGCACGAGTCCGGCAGAAAGGTAGTAGAGCAACACGCCGGTGACTCCGTGAAACCGATGGCTGAAGAGAATCACGCTGGCGGGGAAATTCGTGAAGGGCAGCAGCAGGCTGAAGGCGGCGGAAAAAATGGAAAAGCCCGCAAGAATGGCGAGCGGCAGCGGACAACGAGGCCGCGGCGGAGCGGCGGGTTGGCTATCGGGCTGGGCGGCGGGCAGAAATTGATCTTTCACGGCGCGCTGATTGAAGAGAAAGAGCCACCAGACTCCGATCAGAAGCGGAATTCCATACACGATTGACAACAGAACGCGCAGGAAGGGGAGAGCCATCGGAGCTTCCGCGGGCTGTTCCGGCAGGGGCATAAACATCGCGAAGGGCAATGCGAGGCCACTGAACGCGGCCATCACCCCGCCCCAAACCAGCATGGAGATTCGCGCCCATTTCTTGAGGTGGAGCACGCCGACACTGGTAAAAACGCCGAAGATCGCCAGCCCTGCCAAAAACAACATCATCATGACGGCCATGGATTTGGCGAAAGGTGGAAGAGGCTGAGTGGCGCCCTCGGTCGGCATCAGGTTGAGGCCGACGATCGCGAGCACCACGATCAGGATGGTAATCAGGCCGGCGAGGATCCCAACAACGCCGGCGGCAACGACCGAACTGGATGGCCCCGAGGGATTCATGGCTCAGCTATATATCATTTCCGCGGGCGCGACGATAGAGCGGCGCCGCGCGAAATTCCAGGAAGTTTTTGCGGGGGATTAGTGCTGGGCGGGTTCCGGGGCAGCCGGCTGGTCGAATTGACGCTTGACGCTGGGCAAGCGGAAAAAGAAGATCCACCATAGGCTGACGGGAAACAGCGCAACCAACAGGGAAACGGCAAGAAGTTGTTTGAGCGATTCCACGTCGTTGACAAATCGTTCGGGTATGAAGAACGTTTCAAACGGGCGGAACGCAATCATGTACAGACAGAAACAGAGCGCCACGGTGGCCCACAGCAGAGCCGCCCTGCGCGCCCAGGGCTTCAACTGAAACAATCCGATGCCGGTGCGGATGCCGGAGGCAATCAGAAAAAGCGGCACCGCGAAGAGCATGAATAGGCTGAATGGGTAAATCTCGAAGAGATGCTTGCCGTGCGAGATCGGGGGAGCATTCAGTACTCCGAGGAAGAAACTTCCCCAGACAAACAATGCGGAGCCGCTGCCGAGGATGGCGAGAGCAGCGGCACAGGTAACGCCCGCGGAACGTCGAGTGGAAGTCCAAGCTGATTCAGTCATGGCTGTCGACAAGGAGAACACATGGCGGAGGGAGTGGAAAGGGTACGAAAGAGGGAGCTTTGCGCAAAACGGCACTTGACGTTCGCTTTTTTTTCGCCTAGAGTGTGTCGAGGTTGGACAGGTCCTGCTAGGGCAGAAGGCTGAGTGCACAAGCGGCAAGGCAAGAATGAAGCGGCGAGCCGCGGAGGCTATAGATGGCGCTGACAAAACGGCAAAAGGAAGTACTGGATTACCTGGTCGCCTTTGAGACGAAACACGGCTACGCGCCGAGTTTTGAGGAGATCGGGAAGGGCTTGAAGCTGACTTCGCTGGCCACCGTGCACAAGCACATCAGCACGCTGGAGAAGAAGGGTTTTATCCGACGCGGGTACAACCAGAGCCGCTCGATTGAAATTGTGCAATTGCCGAAATCCGTTAAGGAGCAAGTGATTGAGCGCCGCATCCAGGAGCTTCCGTTGGTTGGGCGCATCGCCGCGGGCCGTCCTTTGGAAGCGGTGGAGGAGCGGGAGACGATTTCGCTGGCGGACTTTGCGCGCGGGGGAAATTCGTTTGTGTTGCAGGTGAAGGGCAACTCCATGATTGAGGATCACATCATGGACGGAGATTTTGTGGTGTGCGAGCAGACCCAGGTGGCGAATGCCGGGGACATTGTGGTGGCGCTGGTGGCAGGAGATGAAGCCACGCTGAAGCGGTTCTATCGCGAAGGCTCCGGAAAGGTGCGGCTCCAACCGGCCAATTCCGAGATGGCGCCGATTCTGGTCGCGGCTGGCGACGTGAAGATTCAGGGCAGAGTCATCGGAGTTCTCCGCAAATACTAAGGTATTCTCTTGAGGGAAAGCCGGGGCTTCTGAGCTACACTGAAGCGATGCGGGCGACTTTTCCTATTCCTGGCGAGATTGCTTGAGCCGGTCCACGCGCAATACCAAGTTCTCCGCCGGGTTTCGCGGGAATGCCGCAGCGATCGCGTTTTTTCTTTTTCTTCAGCTTCTCCTGCCTCCTGGTGGGTTCGGCTATGCGGTGCTTGCCCACCAAGCCCTGATCGACACAACCTGGGAATCGCATCTGAAGCCGCTGTTGAAGACCAGATATCCCGACGCGACAGAAGCGGAGTTGAGTGCCGCGCAGGCTTACGCCTACGGTGGCTCCATCATCCAGGACCTGGGCTATTATCCGCATGGCAGCCATCTTTTCAGCGATTTGACGCACTACGTCCGCAGCGGGGATTTTGTGCTGGCGCTTTTGCGTGATGCGCAGGATGTGTATGACTATGCGTTCGCGCTGGGAGCGCTGTCGCACTACGCGACGGACAACCAGGGACACCGGTTGGCAACGAATCGCGCGGTTCCTGTTCTTTACCCGAAACTCAGGGTCAAGTTCGGGGATTTCGTGACCTATGAAGACGACACGCTGGCCCATGTCAAAACGGAATTTGGCTTTGATGTGCTGCAGGTGGCGCAGGGGCAATACGCTCCTTCGAGTTATCACGACTTCATCGGATTCGAGGTTTCCCGGCGCTTGCTGGACCAAGCATTTCAGCAGGTTTATGGGATTGAACTGGTTGCGGTTCTAGACGACGAGGAAAAGGCGCTGAATTCCTACCGCCGCGACGTCAGCAAACTGATTCCGGAGGCCACGCGCATCGCCTGGAGCCTGAAGAGCAAAGAAATCAAGGAAGAACAACCGGGCGCGACGCACCGGAAATTTCTCTACAACCTTTCACGGTCGGAATTTGAAAAGCAGTGGGGCAAGGATTACCAGCGCCCCAGCCGGAAAGAAAAGATTTATGCGTTTCTGTATAAATTGCTGCCGAAGATTGGACCTTTGAGAGTGCTACAGCTGAAGACCCCGACGCCCGAGACCGAAAAGATGTTCGAAGAGAGCTTCAATTCATCCGTGCAGGAATACGAGCACCTGCTGGGCGATGAGCGGCGGGGAACACTGCAGCTGCCCAACCTGAATTTTGACGTGGGGAGCGAGACGTCGGGCGGCAAATACCGCCTGAACGACGATGCCCACGCCCAGTTGCTGCACAAGTTGGCTGAGAGGAAATTCGGTTGCGTTTCGCCGGACCTGCGCGGCGAGCTGTTGACCTTTTTTGGTAGCGCCGATGCCCCCTACGACGTCAAGAAAGACAAGAAAACGTGGGATCGCGTGCAGGCCGAGCTGCAATCGCTGAAAGAAATGGAGCCAGGCGCCGAGTCCGTGCATCCAATCTCTTCCGGACTACCGGCTGGCGTGAAAGCCTACGCCGACTAGGGTAGACTGCTAGCTCTTTCGAACGGACTAAATTCGAGGCATAGGACGCCTTACTCGTGACCAATCAAACTCCCAGCCTGCTTCTGGTCGCTGCACCCGACCCCAGCCGCGATGCGCTTGGCCAGTTACTGGCCACGGCGGGGTATGCGGTTACGACCGCCGATTCCAGCGAAGACGCCTTTCGGAAAATTCAGAGTTCGACGCCGGACATTCTTTTGCTATCCGCCTCCGCGGGAAGCGGTTCGTGCAATGAAGCAATTGCCGTGACCCGCTCGCACAGTGCGGAGATGAGGATTGTAGTGTTATCGCAGGGCGGCGCGGCGGACCGGGGCCGGGCGTTGGATCTTGGCGCGGATGATGTCGTGGCGGTGCCCTGGACCGAAGCCGAATTGCTGGCGCACGTGCGGGCGCAATTGCGGCAGAAGAATGCCGTGGAAAAACTGGAAGAAAAGACGCGCATCGCGGAAGAGAGCTTCGGTGTGGCGCAGACGGCGTTTCAGGCGCTTGCGGTCACGGAAAAGATGACCCGCGACGCTTTTTCGCTGGAACGGATCCTGAAGATCGGCGTGCTTTCTTTGTTCGGCCTGGCACTGATTATCTCAGGAGTTTTCTTTCTGTACTCGCATCGCGCGGAGAAGGAAACCAAGCGGGCGTATGGCGAGATTGCTCAACTGGAACACAGCATGCAGACCGAGGCGCAGTTGCTGGCGTCCGCGCGGCGGTTGCGGGACGACCCCTCCAATGCCGACATGCTGCAACAGAAAGAACAGTTGGAGAAACAGAGCGAGGCACTAAAGCAAAAACTGGCCGCGCAGAGCGATGGCGCTTCCGCGGAACTTCGGCGCCAATTGGATGAAACCACCAGCCGGCTGGCCAAGATCGAAGGGCAGTCGCAGGCGGCGGAAAGCATCATCAGGGCTTATGCCCCGAGCGTCGGCCTCTTGCATGTTTCCGTGGCGTTTAATGACAAGTCTTCCGGCCGGCGGCTGCGTTATGGCGGAATAGACAGCGACGGCTCGCCGTTGAAAGACAGTGATGGAAATCCGGTTTATACCACCGAGGGGCGCGGGCCGGAAGTGCGCGGCGATTTTTTTGGAACTGGCTTTATCGTGGGCGATGGGAAAATTCTTACCAACCACCATGTGGTGCAGCCCTGGTGGGAAAACGAAGAACTTTCCGGCGCCATGAAACAGGGATTGGAGCCGGTGATTGCGGAAATGACCGCCTACTTTCCCGGCGAGGCGAATGGAATCCCTGTGAATATTTCGCAGATTTCCAAGGAAGCGGACCTTGCCCTGGTCCACGGCGATCTGTCGGAGTTGCACCGGCCGGTGCTGAAACTCGATGCGAGCAAGGAAGCGGCGGTCAGCGGCGAGGCACTGATCAGCGTCGGCTACGCGACGGGATTGGATGCCATTCTCGCGCGGGCCGGGGACGATGTGGTGCAGCAGATTGTGAAAGCGAGCGCGGGCGACCCGAAACTTGTGATGGTGGAACTGGCGAAGCGAAAACTGATCCGGCCGCTGGTTACGCAAGGTCACGTCGGCGATGTGTTGCCGGACAAAATTGTGTATGACGCGCAAACCACTTCGGGCGGGTCCGGCGGGCCGCTGCTGAATCCGCAGGGCGGGGTGATTGGAGTGACGTTTGCGATCGTGAAGGGTTTCGGCGGGTCGAACTTCGGGGTGCCGATTCGCTACGCGCTTCCGTTGGTGAAACACTAAATTTCGGCACGCAACCACTTACGCATAGAATATTCCGGTTCGCGCGATACAAATAATTGCGCTTTGCATTTTCCCTTCTCATGTAAGAATGTAAAATTTCGCTTCTGACTATCAGGCGGTTAGATTGGCATCCGTGAAGGAAATTCGACCCATTCGCAAATTGCTGGCTGCTAATCGCAGCGAAATCGCCATCCGCATTTTCCGGGCAGCCAATGAGCTTGGATTGCGCACTGTGGCGATCTACTCGCACGAGGATCGCCTGGCGTTGCACCGCTTCAAGGCGGATGAGGCCTATCAGGTTGGCGCGGGGAAAGGGCCGGTTGAGGCGTATCTGGATATCCCTGGAATTATCGCGATTGCCAAGGCGCATGAGGTGGACGCGATTCACCCGGGTTACGGATTTTTGGCGGAGAATCCGGCGCTGGCGAGGGCTTGCGCCAAGGCTGGGCTGATCTTTGTTGGGCCCACGCCGGAGCTGCTTGAACTACTAGGCGACAAGACCGCCGCCCGAAGGCTTGCTGCGCGAGCGGGTGTGCCGGTGCTGCCGGGCACGGAAAAGTCTGTTTCGTCGACTGTGGAGGCGGGAAAAATTGCCGGCGAGATCGGGTATCCGGTCATTGTGAAGGCGGCGATGGGCGGCGGGGGCCGCGGCATGCGGGTCGTCCGCGACGAGGGGCAACTTGCGGCGCGGCTTGAGGAAGCGCAGGGAGAAGCGAAGTCCACGTTCGGCGACGCTTCCGTGTTCCTGGAAAAATACCTCGCGCGAGCGAAGCACATCGAAGTGCAGATACTTGCGGACGAGCACGGTAACCTGGTGCACCTTTACGAACGGGATTGTTCTGTACAGCGGCGACATCAGAAGGTGGTTGAGGTGGCCCCTGCCGCGAATCTTCCGCAGCCGGAGCGGGAAGGATTGTGCGCGGCGGCCGTGCAGATTGCACGTACCGCGAACTATCGGAACGCCTGCACAGTTGAATTTCTCTACGACGTCGATTCGCAGAATTGGTATTTCATCGAAGTGAACCCGCGCGTGCAGGTGGAACACACGGTGACGGAGATGGTGACCGGCGTGGACATCGTGCGCGCGCAGATTCTGATTGCGCAGGGTCATAAGCTGCATGAGGAGCCGCTGGCCTTGCCGGTGCAGGAAAAAATTCCGCTGTATGGCGCGGCGTTGCAGTGCCGCGTCACGACGGAAGACCCGGCGAAGAACTTTGCTCCCGACTACGGAAAACTTTCCACGTACCGATCTCCGGCGGGATTCGGCATTCGCCTTGATGGCGGGACAGCTTACGCGGGCGCGGTGCTTGCTCCGTACTACGATTCGCTGCTGGTGAAGGTGACCGCGTGGGGCACCAATCTGAACGAAGCGTGCCAGCGGATGGATCGGGCGCTGCGCGAATTCCGGATTCGCGGCGTGAAGACGAACATTCCCTTCGTCGAAAACGTGGTGAACCATCCGAAATTCCGTGCAGGAGAAGTGACCACTTCGTTTCTGGACGAATCACCCGAGCTTTTCCAGTTCGAGGGTAGAGCGGATCGCGCCACCAAGCTGCTTTCCTATCTCGGCGACGTGATTCTGAACGGCAATCCTGAAGTAAAGGGAAAGGCCCGGCCGGAGCCGATCGAGAAAGCCGTAATTCCGACAATACCGGGAATCGAGCCGCCGCCGGGCACGCGGCAGTTGCTCCAAAAACTGGGACCCAGGAAATTCGCGGCATGGGCGAGGAAAGAAAAGCGAATGCTGGTGACGGACACGACGTTTCGTGATGCCCATCAGTCGCTCGTGGCTACTCGAGTGCGCACCATTGACCTGCTGGCTACGGCCGACGCCGTCGCACAGCGCCTGCCGAATCTCTTCAGCCTGGAAATGTGGGGCGGCGCGACGTTTGACACCTCGATGCGATTTCTTCACGAAGACCCCTGGCAGAGGTTGCGCGAACTTCGCGAGCGGATACCGAACATTTGTTTTCAGATGCTCCTCCGCGGCGCCAACGCGGTGGGCTATACCTCTTACCCGGACAACGTAGTTCAGAGATTCGTGAAAGAGGCTTATCGGCAAGGCGTCGACATTTTTCGCATTTTTGATTCGCTGAATTCGATTGAGAACATGCGCGTTTCGATGGACGGGGCGCTGGAGACCGGCGCGATCTGCGAAGCGGCCATCTGTTACACGGGCGACCTGCTGGACAAGAGCCGGCCAAAATATTCGCTGAAATATTACGTTGGGATGGCCAAGCAGCTGGAGAATCTGGGCGCACATTTTCTTTGCATCAAGGATATGGCGGGTTTGTGCAAGCCTTATGCCGCTTTTGCGCTGGTGAAGGCGTTGCGGGAGGAAATTGGAATACCGATTCATTTTCACACGCACGATACCAGCGGCCTGAACGCCGCGTCACTCCTGAAGGCGGCTGAAGCTGGTGTGGATGTGGCCGATGCGGCGGTGGCGTCCATGAGCGGCGGTACCAGCCAGCCCAATTTGAACGCGATTGTCGAGACCCTGAAGAATACGCCGCGAGACACGCAACTTGATACCGAAGCTCTCAACGAGTGCTCTGAATATTGGGAAACCGTGCGTACGTATTATTCTCCGTTTGATTCTGGGCCCAGGTCGGGCTCCGCTCGCCTGTATGAGCATGAAATTCCCGGTGGCCAATTTACCAATTTGCGCGAGCAGGCTGCGGCGATGGGGTTGGGCCATCGCTGGCGCGAAGTGGAGAAAACTTACGCAGAGGTGAACCAGCTGTTTGGCGACATCGTGAAAGTCACTCCCTCCAGCAAGACGGTCGGCGACATGGCGTTGTTTCTGCTTGCCAACGAAATGAAACCCGCGGATTTGCTCGCGCTTCCCGAAAATCATGATATCTCTCTGCCCAATTCAGTGGTCGAAATGTTTTCCGGCGCGCTGGGCGTTCCTCCAGGAGGATGGCCGAAGAAATTGCAGCGCATTATTCTGCGCGGCCAGGCTCCGATGAAAGGGCGCCCCAGCGCGAATCTTTCGGCGGCTAACTTCGCCGCGGAGCAGTCGGAATTGCAGAAAAAAGTGGGTCACGCTGTCGAGGTTGACGCGCTGCTCAGCTACCTGCTCTATCCAGACGTTTATCTGAAGTACGACAAATTCAGACAGACTTACGCGGATGCGAGTGTCTTGCCTACGCCGGCGTTTTTCTACGGGTTACAACCCGGCGAAGAGATTACCGTTGAGATCGAGCCGGGCAAAACGATGATCGTGAAATTCCTTACCATCGGCGAAGCGCATCCAGACGGCACGCGCACGCTTTTCTTTGAACTCAATGGGCAGCCGCGTGAAGTCACCGTGCGAGACCGGGCACTGCGGGTCGTCGAACGCAGCCACCCGAAAGCCAACGCCGAAGATCCCGGCCAGGTCGGCGCTCCCACAGCCGGCCTTGTCAGCTCCATCGCCGTGCAGGTTAACCATCCTGTCGCACGTGGTGCTAAACTTCTGACACTGGAAGCCATGAAGATGCAGTCCAACATTTATGCCCCGATCTCCGGGCGCGTCGCAAAACTCCATGTGGCCCCGGGGCAGCACGTGGAGGCGAAGGATCTTCTGGTCGTCATCGCTCCGTGAGTTCGCCCAACCTCATCAAGCACGAGCAGTTTCCGTCGCGCTTTTTGCGTAACCGGCGTGACCTGATTGTCTATCTACCTCCCGGCTACCGCGAACAGCACGGCCGCGCGTATCCCGTGCTTTATTTGCATGACGGGCAGAATCTTTTTGACGGCGCCACTTCGTTTATTCCGGGAATGGATTGGCACGTGGGACAGACAGCCGATCACTTAATCCACGAAGGGCGAGTCGAGCCGTTGATCATCGTCGGCATTTACAATGCGGGCAAGCAACGACTGGGGGAGTACACTCCGACGCGCGCGCCGAAACTTGGCGGGGGCCGCGCGAACAGGTATGCGAAGTTCTTGCTGGAGGAAGTGCGTCCCTTTGTTCAGCAGCAGTACCGTGCCGCCGAGGGCGCGGAACGCACCGGAATCGGGGGATCGTCGCTCGGTGGGCTTGTATCCTTATATCTGGGCCTGAAGCTTCCCAAGATTTTTGGCAGGATTGCCGCGCTATCACCGTCCGTCTGGTGGAATGAGCGCGTAATTCTGCGCTTTGCGGCGGCCGCGCCGGTGCATCCTCATCCGCGCATCTGGCTGGATGCCGGGACGCGTGAAGGAGGCCGGACGGTGGAAGACGTAGAGCGCTTCCGCGACTTGCTCCTTGGCAAAGGCTGGCAGCTGGAGCGCAACCTGCACTACGAACGCATCGAAGGCGCCGAGCACAATGAGGCCGCCTGGGCCCGGCGTGTCGGGCCGTTCCTCCAATTTTTGTTTCCGGCCGGTTAAACACAGGTATAATCCGCGCAGTTTATTTGAAGGCAAGAGCCAGCATGCTTGCCGCTCGTTTGCAGCGAAAAACCCATGCCCCCGGATCGCGCCATATCCATCCTGTGTGTCACCTCTTACGAAAAGGGGCAGGATTTCCTGCGCGCCTGCAAGGTCTTGGGCTGCACGGTTTATCTTTTGACTGTCGAGAAATTACGCAAAGGGAATTGGCCGCGCGAAGCCATCGACGAGATGTTTTTCATGCCCGAGGAACTCCCGTTGCAGGATCTCCTGCACGCGGTGAGTTACGCGGCTCGCAGCCGGCAGATTGATCGTATCGTGGCGCTGGACGAGTTTGACCTCGAAAATGTAGCGGCCATCCGCGAACATTTGCGTCTGCCAGGCATGGGCCTGACCACGGTGCACTATTTTCGTGACAAGCTGGCGATGCGGCTGCGGGCCAAGGAAGCGGGCATCCTGGTTCCTGAATTCATCCATGTTCTGAATCACGAGAATCTCCGCGAATTTATGAATCGCGTTCCGGGGCCGTGGCTGTTGAAGCCGCGCGCACAAGCCTCTGGAATCGGAATGAAGAAGATCCACACGAGCGATGAACTGTGGCCGTGGCTGGATCAACTGGGTGATAACCAGTCGCAATATTTGCTGGAACAATTTATTCCGGGCAGGGTTTTTCATGTGGACGGCATTGTTTCGGAAAAGCAGGTTCTATTTGCCGAAGCCCATGCTTACGGAATGCCGCCACTCGACGTTTCGCATCACGGCGGTGTATTCACCACGCGAACATTGCCGCGCGATTCGGCTGAGGCGATTTCGTTAAAAGAAGTTCACCAGAAACTTGTGGACGCGCTCGGGCTGCTCCGTGGCGTCACTCACACGGAATTCCTGCAATCCCATGGCGATGAGCGTTTTTATTTTCTGGAAATTGCCGCGCGGATCGGCGGCGCCTATATTTCAAACGTTGTTCAGGCAGCGACGGGGATCAATCTGTGGCGAGAGTGGGCGCAGCTGGAAGTGGCGGCAGGGAAGCAGCCTTACCACTTGCCGCCGCCGCACGATGATTTTGCGGGTGTGATCGTTTCGCTGGCGCGCCAGCAGGAGCCGGATACATCCGCCTACGCGGACTCGGAAATTGTCTATCGCATTTCGAAATATCACCATGCCGGCTTCGTGCTCAAATCTTCTTCCGCAAATCGCATCGAAGAGCTGCTCACCTCTTATCAAAACAGGTTTGTGAGTGATTTCCTCGCCACGCAACCAGTACCGGACAAGCCCACCTCCTGAGGCTGGAAGACGATTCCCTAGTACCTGGGACAGTCCCGACCCTGTTCGTTGGTCTAGTTACTTTCAGGCACCTGTTTACGATACTGTATTTGCCGCACGCCTCCCCGCGGACTATCTTTTGCTTACTACCCCGGGCCGGAAACCTGCGTGGGGTGTGCGATCCCTGGAGGGCCGATGTGGGGTAATAAGAAGCCGGATACGCCGCAAACAGCGCAACCGGAAATAAAAAATTCACCAGTGAATTTGCCGCAGAAGACTTCTGCGTCAACTTGGGAGGGAACAACCGCAATGAGTACAGATGCCATGCGTCCTTTGGGTGCAACCGCCGATCGCGCCACCGCGCGCCTCGGACCAAGCCTGCACATCAAGG
>Ga0210402_10002298_pt1 | contig 18759 bp, 20 predicted proteins | sample IncBWC7MmetaG_FD_161055 | JGI IMG/M metagenome (GOLD analysis project Ga0210402, IMG submission 161055) | Forest soil microbial communities from Barre Woods Harvard Forest LTER site, Petersham, Massachusetts, United States - Inc-BW-C-7-M | ecosystem: Environmental > Terrestrial > Soil >... | reverse complement strand
TTATAAAGTTATTTAAAGTTTTATTTCTTTTCTTTTAAGTATCACCCCAAGCTCCCTGATGTTTACAGATCATCTGTTGGCCCTAGAGAATAAGTTGGAAGGCTTTATCGCCGATGAGGATGGCCTCTCCGACTCAGACGATAGAAAAGAATATCAGAAAATCTTTATGACGATTCTTCGTGACTCCTGCACCCTGGTACGGGACGCAGAGACCGCTGGAGTACCCGATTTCGACTCGATCTTCTCTCGTGTGGATCGTTTAATCGACAAAGCCATCAGTTTCTCCTATGGAGACGCTGAAATCTATGATTTTATCCCTTCATTCGCTCACGTCGAAGGACATTTTCCATTGCTGGAAGATAAATTTCCAGAATGCACATTCGGTAATGGTCTAATTCACTCGTCATTATTACATATAATTGACATCCATTGTCATCAGCGCATGGCGTTTTGGAAGGATTTCTACCGTTCTTTCGCAGGTCGATGAAAATCCATGGAGATGGTATGGTCAATGACGAATTGCCCGCAGAATTTCGTTTTCCATCTCCCTGGACTACAACAATGAAACCTCACCCAAATACGACACCGCTCTCTCGGTTCCGTGATGGCATCCCAGCTTGGTCTGCGCTTGATGCATCTCCCTTTGCCGTTGCTGTCTATGAAGCGAGATGCGAGGTATCCTCCGCTTCCGTCAATGCACCGATTCAGATGACGATGTCATCTGGTAACGCTTGTTTAGCCGTGCCTTCCATGGGAGGCTACAAGAACCGCACTCCCATACTCCATTATTTTTTGAATGAGGAAGATAATGATGACTTCGGATTGCATTACACAGAAGTTGGATTATCAGAGATTGCCTATCATTCCACTACCGATGAGCAGAGAAAGCTCATAATTCTGGGGGACAGAGACAGGATTAAATCCTATGCATGGGGACCTACCTCCGACACCATTCGGAATGCCAAGAACTACGGAGAGCCGTTGCCCACACACACACTGGATTCTGAATGTTTCCATGGACCACTGGTGGTTCTGTCCAGTAGGCGGGTCATCCGGGCGGGACAAGGATCAGCTGGAGTATGGAACCTCGATACTTTACCGACACACGGTCCCAAAGGCAAGAAACGCATTGGGAAGAAATATAACACGGAGGAAATGTGGAGGGATGACCCTGAAAGCATCGAAGTTTCAATGGGAAGCTCCTCGGATGCGACGATCACCTTCTCGGACCCCACCCTAGCTCCAGGCCAGTGGCATGCTCACCCGTCGACGGCTGGTGTGATGTTGTGCGCATCAGACGCTCGTGCTACCAATAATTACTCATGCCTCACGCTGGATCTGGAGAACGGTGGTCAAACCGTTTCGCGGTATCTTGGGCATGGCGGAACGATCCAAGGTTTCTCGACTAGCGCTGCTGATCAAAATGTGTTCGCCACGGCGTGTAGCGACGGATACGCGAGGCTGTACGACATTCGGCATGCTCTCCCGGTGATGACGTTCGATGCCGGAAAAAAGTCACAAATGTGTCCTGCGGCATTGATCGTTCATCCAGATGGTATTCCCAGTGCGTGCGGTGTTCAGATCCTGACCTCGGCTACCGATTGACCTTCGAACGCGAAATAGCCATGTTCACAGGCACGGATACCGGCGAGCACATTGCAATGTGGGATGTCCGTGCGCGGACTATTGTGTATGAGCTGGCAACGGGGAACAATTCAGTCAATGCTATGGCATGGGATCCCGTCCGCAATTGCCTTTACGCGGCAACGGAGTGCAACTATGTTGATCGGCTTGGACGTCATTACGACTACAGGACGATGAAGATGCCCAAACCTCCCAAGGCAGAAGATGACGATGATGTGGAGATGCTCGATGGTGATGATGGAGCAGACGACCCCGAAGATGACGGTGAAGACGAGGATGAAGACGAAAGGTGCTGGCCCACAAGAGCTCACCATAGGGAAGATTATTTTGGATACACGTTTGATGCTGGCGACCACAGAATTTGTGAACTTTTATTTGAAGTAGTCCTACGTGATTAGGTACTGACGACCTTTGTCCAGATCGTTATGCATTCAAGACGAACGCTGATAACCAGGTTCTCCCCGAGTATGGTTACGCAACACTTGAGAGGGATGGTTACTTTTGATGTACTTATTGCAATATACGCTCACCCCATAATAGTTCTGTTGTGTCGTGCTGTACATCTAAGCATCGTCTTACTAGCTTCCTTTAAGTATATTTCCGAGATATTATGGCCCTCTAGTATATAAACCCAATAAAGTATTTCGACGGTCTCACGGAGTCTGCGAAGAATACGCTGCCAATCAAACCTCTTCTACTCCATGCATCGATCAACATATGAGCCCAACCAATGACCCAAACTCCTGTCCATAACCGACCACACCAGCCGTCAACCCTTGTCCCACAAGTCTTTTTCCACATGCCCTCCAAGACTACACCGACACCCATCATCACAAAAAAGCCACCAACGGTCTGGAACTCTGAACCTTTGCCCATACCCCACATACCCATGTCATGGAAAAGTCCCGAGATAGAAAAAGCACCAATGACGGCACCGACACGTCCAACGACCAAGGACAAAGGTTTTGCGCCCAAGTTATATCTGAAAATCTGGTGCCACCGCTTCGACCAGAATTCGCTTAAGGACGTGGATAGCCAAGGTGCATCGAATATCGGTGGCCATTGTATGGGCTGCTGTCGAAAAATGACAATGCCGAGTATTGTAAGGACATCATAAATCGTTTGAATGGCACAGTAAATGACGAAGCCTGAAAATAGGCAAATCGTGCTGGAGCGAAGGTAACGGAGGAAAGGCGGCATTGACGGGTCGAAAATGGAGCCCCCAGACAGTGAGCCGATAGTCGAAGGCGAAAATGACTGAACGGCATAGTGAAGTGTGTCAAAAGCCAGAAGATGGAAGATCGCGGACATGAGTGTCACCATGAGGAAAGAGAAAGTCGACGAGGTTGGTCGCGTTTGTGGCGCGACATGTAAGCCATCCGACCAATTCCAACCACAACCACGATGGTTGAAAAATAAGTCGAAAGAGTCCCAAAACGTGTGCTTCGCATCTGGGAGGGCTCCGTTTGAACTACCCTCGAAATGAGCAGTTTTCTCCGTGGAAGAATGGAAGCTTTTCCGCTTGTAAGGTTGCGAGTGAAACGTCCAGCCTATGACACGCAAGGCGAGAGTGACCATCCCCAGCTTACAGCCGAATTACATCAAGAAAATTCGGCAAACTTGAAGTAGTTGGGAAAATCTCACCAGCAGACCATGATTCAAATAGGCAAGACCATCTTCATTGTATCCCTGGGCCAAATCTATTGTCGTTGCTGCTCGAAAAGCAGCCCATAATGAGATGGGTAGCAAGGCCAAGCGTATTGGGAAGGTGCGAGGAAGGAGAACCAGCACTGCAGTGGCATAATAACACAGGATAGGCGGTAGAAGCTCGGTAAGAAATGACTGTGAAGTAAGAGGGCGTCGGGCACTTGGTAGTGAGACCAAATCAGGGAGCCTAAAGGTGGGCGGAATCAACAGCTTCCTGGTTTCCCAACGGCATCCACCTCGGAAACCACTTACCAAGACATCGCCCACGTTCTGTTAAGAAATGTTGAGTGGAGAACCTGGGGATTTGCTGTCGGTCGAATAATTCGGTCGACTAATTGTTGGTGTCACCGTAATTATACCGACTACTGGTGCCCAAACCCCGGAACAAACCCAGAATAGGTGGGGCTGAACCTGAGCTGAGAAAACAGACGTGTTACCACGTGACCTAGGAATACTTGCGTATTTATACATTGACTGGTACTACAACTTCTTACCATAGTCCCACTACTAGTCACTAGTCCCACCGACCTTGGCACTGGCATCGACTCCCCGCATGACTTCAAAAACCAAACCCCCTCTTGACAAGAAATTCTACTCGCTCCGAGTCGACGCAGATGAACTCGAGTTTTTCAAATTGCACACTGGAATCATGGATGAGATGGCTTTGAAAGACCATATCATAGCCATTCAGGCTCGAGCATACGAGGTCTGCATGGCTTCATTTGTTACGCTGGCCGACAACATTGTTGACATCTTGTCTCAGATTTATGGGTTTCCTTGTATCCGTTTCTTTTCATTCACCAAGTATCTGATGGGTAATCACATCGTCTGTATTTCCAACTGATATTATTGCAGGCTGAGGATATCTCATTCACCCGCCTATCAACATGTTCTGGCGCTTGGACGCGAGCGCGAGAGTGCTATTCTACTCGATATCGGCTGTTGCTGTAAGTGCATATCGTAAGATTCCCAACTTTTGTGTGCTGATTTCGAGTCGAGTCGGGCACGATGTTAGGAAAGCTGTCGCAGATGGCTACCCCGTCCAGAATGTCATTGCTTCCGATCTTCGTGAGGGTACGTGCTATAAGATATCTTCACAAAATTTGCCTGATCACTGCCCCAGGATTCTGGGATCTCGGGCACGAACTGTTCAAATCCACTCCCGAATCATTCCCAGCGGTGTTCATTGCAGGCGACGTGTTCGATTCATCTCCCCTGGCACCTCGCCCCCCTTTCTGCGAATCACCCCAGACTCCGCCCCCCCCTTTGACCTGTTTGACTAGTCTGACGCCACTTCAAGGCCACATCTCCGCAATCCACGCCTCGTCGCTCTTCCATTTGTTTGGTGAAGAAAAACAGTTGGAGCTTGCCCACGCCATTGCTACTTTGCTCTCTCCTCTCCCTGGTTCTGTGATTTTCGGTTCTCATCTGGGCCATCCAGTGAAAGGATTCAGGACAGAAATGGCGACCTCTCGGGGAAATGGTATATTCTGTCATTCACCTGACAGTTGGTGTGAACTATGGAATGGCAAAGTGTTTGAAAGAGGAACAGTCCGTGTAGATGCTGGCTTAAAGCAGCTGAATGCGACTCATTCCAAGTTTTCTGTGTTCTCCATGTTATGGTGGTCTGTGACGAGGTTATAGATTCTTGATTGTCACCAAAATCGCACGAAGGATGAATACATAGTGATTGTACTCCCAAATAAATACCCTTAGCAACAACTTGAAATCACATCATTTTATACTCAATTATGTTAGATGGGTTGACATCTGGTCTTATATACAAATTAAACAATACAATGGCTCCATGCTAGACCTCTCAAACACAATTAAACCATTCTGAAATCTGATGCCGAATTCTCCTATTAGTCCTTAAAAGTCTTTTGTCGAGGTGTAGATACATTACAACCTCATGTGATGTAGCCCTACTTTTAATCGGCGTTAAAAGGCAAATGTTCCAAGTACAACGGATGGCCATGGCAAGACTGTACGTAAATGCAGTACAAGCAGTATGTATGAGTGGGATGTGAAAAGCAGTGTACATGTGGCGAACGTGGAGAATCAATAACAAGGGTGAATGGTCATAAGTTCCGTTTATGGTAAGGTTTCAGACCTGTCGTTCCTCATGCCTCGTGTCAGCACGAGAAGGAGATTTTCAATGCGCGATTGGCGATCCTAGAAACCATTTCGCTTTCAATCCCAAATCGACTACAATAATGGGACATACCTGGAGTTCTTTCATTTCATCCGTGAGCCGTCGCAATGGCAAATCCCGGATATCATCCAGCAGGGTTTCCACTCTCCTCACGCTGGCTTCAGCGCTAGCAACGGCCGGATGGTCGGCCGGTGTGCGCTGTCCAAATAGTTTAGCCAGGGGACTCTGGCCGCCGACTGAGGGAACGTCAGCTGACAAGGTGCTCGATAGCCGCAGCCTGGGAGAGTTAAGTGGGGATGATTGCTCTCGCCGGGGTGACCTTGGGAGACTGGGTGGTCTATGCCTTACTCTTGGGGTCGGCGACAACCCATGCCCAGGCCGTATATTGTCGCGTGAAGCGAGAGAGCGCAGGGCAGGGAAATCGTCATCCGATTCATCGAACAAGTTATATTCATCAGGCAGCTCGACGTCAAATATAGCATCGTATAGGTCGCTAGAGGTCGAGCCGACGAGGGCATCCAAGATAGGCAAGTTTTTGATGTGGCGGGGTAGGCTGTTGAAAAGGCTGTGAGCGGCGTCTTTGCTTGACTGACGGAGCTTCTGTCCTGCTGCAAAATGACGCTCGTAAATCCCGATGACAATGAGGATGGGGAAACTTGTTAGCTTGATTAGGAACACATTGGCGGAGTGAAGGGCTCTGGGAGACAGGAACCAACTCGCGGGTTTCAGTACAATCAGCGCGAGGAGATTGAACGGTGGTTGGTAGGAAAATAAGGCATCGGATTTGACCCTGGGGATTAAAATTAGATCACGAGGGAGGGGAGTAGGGAAGCCTCTCGCTTACCCCTCGATGGTGGCTATTGTGAATTGGAATAGATACTATGATGGAGTATTAGTGTGTTCGCTACAAAGTGAAGGTAATCTTACCTCTTGGTTGGCATTCTTGATCGCCGAACCACATGTTAGGACAATGAATATACTTAGACCTGTTGGGATGCTCGACTTACTGCGTCAATCCTCGCAACCGTATTCGACAATATGGAAATAAGAACTGTAGAGAATGATGTGAGGAAAACCTTTAGTCCCATCGAACGTATTTTGGTACTCACTCGTCAAAAGCAGCGTGTTGGACAATGCAGCGAAACCAGTCATCAGGATTGGTCCAAACAATGGGTGAAAACTTGATGCCTGCCCGAAACTGAGATAAGTGTTCCCAAACCAAATCTGGACCATAAGCCACGCAATGGCCTTGACGGTCCAAGTGTCTTCGTGTCGATCAGTGTCTTTGGCTGTTTCGAGTAGATCAGCTGGGCGTAGACGGGTCTGTTTGAAATTAAGGTCTTTCATACCAAGTGTCCATAGTGTAAATAACAACCCGGAGAAGCAGATAGCTGCGATGCCTATGAAGAAAACGAACTCTGCAATCATTGCTCGTAGAGATCTGTACTCGTAGTTAGCACATTCCAAGATAATATTGGATTAGACTGAATCTCACAGAATGACGACATTATTTGAGACGGCGAAGAAAGCCAGTCTGATTATTGAATTGATAGTCAGCCACAGGAATAGCAGATATATCGCCTACCGGGGAAATAGAATGCAGGCCCCACAAGCGAGGATTTCAAAAGCCATAGCTGACGAGTTGACTAGTGAGAGAATAACAGTTACGACATTGGGTCTGGGTCAGGAAGAAAATTATATACCATCGTTTTTTACAATGCCCTGGATTCGGAGAACAAGATAGGCGAGGAAAATGACGATGAACGATGAATCGAAGACATTCCACATCTACATCTTGGTCTGTCAGTGACCCTAGAGAGGCATGCGAAAGAACTCCACGTTTGCTATGTAGACTAAAGTCGAAGATTGAAATGAACAAAGGAAATGAATTGAAAATATAGAACTGATTTACTGATCCAGCCGTGTTCTTTTGAGGCAGTGTATTCCCCCAAAGTGAAGGAAACAGCCAAGGTGATGAATACAATTTCCCATGAAGTCATCCTCTCCTTCTCCGCATCCTGACCTGAATCATTCGGCTGTTAGGAAATATAGAATATAGGAAAGTATTGAACGACTGACTCGCGAGACACAAGACAAATGCCAACAAGAGGACAGAAAAATTCATAAATTCCAAAATGGCATTGTACTTTGGCACACGGAGCCTGTACATTGTTTTAATTCTCTGTAATTATCCGTGAAAAATACAAGGCAGGGTGCACAGACCTGTAGTGATCTAGGAATGGTGCTGTAGCGCAATCATAAATCTCAATGGCACGTGGCTTGTAATTATCGGCTAACATGGATCGGTTCGCGGTTGTGGAGAACACGACACGTCCTGTGTATATGCCATTCACCACCTTTTGGGAAACAGGTGAAGAGAGGAATGCCTTGGCCTGTGTGGAGATAGCCATCTGGGTGTTACGCTCAACAAGGTTAGAGTGTGAAGGGAACAATGCGGTCTACAAACCTCGATGGCGCTTTGGGGGTAATTCATGTCATCATCATCACCTCCTAAAGCGTGTTTAACTTCTTCGATGATGTCAGAAGTTGCACCCGCAAGAGGATTCCAACTAGTAGTCAATACAGCTACCAATTGAATGTGGTTTGACGCAAAGCGGCTCAGAAGCTTTATCGCCAAGATTTCGCAAAGGGTCGCGCGAGAAAGCATCACGCCCGAATATGCGAGATCCGTTTCGGATTCGGCTAGGAAATAGGAGCGCACGACTAGGCATGCGTAAACAATGGCCATATTTTTGAGACGAGCATATTTGAAGACTAGCGGTCGAACGATGGAGAAGTTGATGTCCGAAGCGGTCAGCTGCCTGACTCGAGATGGATTAGTGACAAGTCGAAACCTGTGTTGAGAAGGACTGACTCCCAGCTCAAAACACTGTCTGCGGGAGTTTTGAGATATCGCGACGTGAAAAGAAGCTTCGTGATCGACATACCAATTGTTTTCTGAAAAAGGAAAAAGTTAAGCAAGTGGGTGGAACACGGAGATGGTAGGACTCACAATAACATCTCTCTTGAGGTAGGGTATGAGCGGAAAGACCTGTACGGAAGCGAGGTATTCCGGGGTGGGTGCCAGAAGACTTTGGGTCTGATCTTCGGGATCCATGGCTGAACCACACCATTAGTTAATAATATATATTATTATTATTATTATGTAATAATATCTATTGTTGACCGGCGTCGGAGGGTTACCGGCTTGACGGGAGGGATACCCCTGAAGTCTATTTGATCACATAGTGTGATCACATTCAAGTTCAAGTTCCAAAACCGAGTCCCTTGTATTTTCGTCCTCTTTAACCAGCCCTGCAGCTGCCTGCCTTCTTCTTGCAATAAGGAATGAAAGATGGGAGGTGTCTGTTGCTGTTTCTCTGAGCCCGTCGATTTCGACGCCGAAGTTTCCCTCTACCACTTCGACCTCCATCGAGCTGTTGGAAAAGGTGCTTTTGGCAAGGTATGGCTTTCTGTGCCTCCGAGTTTCCTGTTGTTGACAAGACCACTCCTGTAGGTCAGAGTTGTCGAGTATAAGCGGACGAAAAAGCTTTATGCTCTCAAGTACATCGACAAAGCACGCTGCATCAGACAGAAGGCCGTTGCCAACGTTATTCAGGAACGGAGACTTTTGGAAGAGGTCCGTCTTTCCACCTGCCCCCGCTCTCCTAACATTCCCTGATGAATCCCTTTTGGATAGATTGACCACCCTTTTATCGTCAATCTGCGTTACGCTTTCCAGGACGATGAGAATTGCTTCTTTGTGCTCGACCTGATGCTGGGTGGAGACTTACGATGTAAGTCACTTTTAGTGTACCTGAATACTGTTAGCATCTCACATTCACGCCCTTCCACAGTTCATTTGGAACGCAAGGGATTTATACCAGAAGAGGTGGTACGGTTTTGGGTCGCAGAGTTATCAAGTGCTTTGGAATATCTTCACCGCCAAAAGATAATCCATCGGTGAGTTTCTATTTTGTTTCTGTCAGCGATTGACTCGACCTGCTTGCAGTGACTTGAAACCAGACAACATTCTTTTGGATGCAATGGGCCATGCCCATATCACCGACTTCAATGTAGCAGTACACTACTCCGAGCGCCGCATGCACAGCAGTGTAGCTGGCAGTATGGCTTACATGGCCCCTCAAGTAGTTGCGCGGAAAGGGTACACATGGGCCATCGATTGGTGGAGTCTTGGGGTCACCGCTTACGAATTACTGTTCCACAAACGGCCCTTCGACGGCCGCAGTTCGGAAAAAATGACACAAGCTATCCTCAAAGATCCACTAAAATTCCCGGACGATGCGAGCACAAAGTGTAGCGAGGCAGGTATTTCTGCTTTGAGATCTGTGAGTTCGCTTCCGCATTATTTTCGCGGGCAGTTGATTAATATCATTTTCAGTTCCTTGATCGAGACTACCACACCCGATTGGGATGCCGGTTAAATGGACAAGGAATAAAGGACATTCACCAGCATCCGTGGTTTGCTTCTATTGACTGGGAAAATTTGGATAACAAGGAATGCCAGCCTCCATTTGTTCCTGACGTACATTGTTCTCCTTATCCGGGTGATTGTTATCTAACATTCTAATCCGGTACAGATGAAGCAGGCCAATTTCGATGTATCACACGAGCTGGACGAATTTTTGATGGTCGAGAAGCCATTAACACACACGAAGCGTAGGGCTAATGCCGACCTCGACAAGCTGAAGCCTGAACTACGACAACTTGAAGAACAGTGCGTCCTGATTTCACTGCCCTCCCACCAATTTACTTAAGCGATTATTATCATAGGTTCACCGTCTATGACTTTAGTCGTTCGAAACGCGTGTCATATTATCCGCACAACCAACCCATCGTCACACTCAGCGCCGAATCCGACGCAGACCGCACAACGCAATCGCAAACGGGCACATTGGTGCACACAATCGCAGAACGCTCTTTGGCAGGCTCACCCATGCCTGAAAGCAATTCTCAGCATCATTTTCCTCCAATACGTTCTTCATTACAGAGCCCTATCGTCTCATGACAATGTTTGTGGGTTTTATTGGTTGACACGATCCGCTTGCTGACGCGGACCGTTTCTACTTGATAGTCTCCTCGTCTAGCACTTGCATAATCACATACAATCCAAACCTCTGGGCTAATTCGCTAAGCAAGAATTGGAATTGTCTCGCATTTGTCGCATTTATGATTTCTCGTTCCATTTCATCTTATCACGCAATCCACCCGTTACCTTCATGTTTCCCTTTGGAAGTGTTCGCGCGACTTTCGATTGTCTTCGCGAATTGGAATCACCGTGCTGGCCCGTAGTAATATAAGTATGTATTCACCTACTGAACGACTTAGTGTACGTTGCGCTGATTGTAACTTATTTGTGCCACTATTGACTAGGGTTTGCTAATTGTTTCGTGTGAGGACTCGTAGTCAAGAAGATTATTTATTACATAATAAATAACTAATAATTCATCCACTCTTAATCCACTCAATTTACAACTTGTTTGCCAAGTTTGCTCCTTATGTCTTCAAGTTCTTCTCCCTCTCCAGCGCATTCGCCAGGGTCAGGCTCTGACCATGAGAATATGGTTATTCATTTGAGAGATATTCGAACTATTGGTGAACTCTACAAAAGATCTATACTCAAGGCTCCAGAAAAGCTTCGGTACAAGGCAAACTCCTCGCATCTGGATCGAATCTCGCTCTTGTGCGTTTCACAGCCGATTCAGCTCGAGATACATCGCGCTTATGGACTATTTCAGTCAAGGAGATATTACGAAGCTGGAATTGGATGCTATCGTCAATGCAGCAAATAAGAGTCTCCTGGGTTGGATTTTCAATGTTCAACGTCTCACTAATACTCAATTTGTTCCGGTAATCTTAGGCGGCGGCGGCGGTGTGTACATTCCCTTCGTTCTAATTAAATTCGGATCTGGCTTAGACGACCCCAAGAGTCGACGGAGCGATTCACTTTGCTGCGGGACGGAAGCTCCTTGAGGAATGTACGATCCAAATGCCCACCTGTCAATATGTGCCTTCGCTTATTTCTGTGTCACAAAGGCCGAGGATTGAATGGATGCCTCACGGGCGAATCTAAGATCACCAGGGGTTATAATCTGCCTTCGTTGGTGTCGTCCTCCAAACATGCGTTATCATTTGGCTGACACTTGTTCGCAACACGTACACTAGACACCATGTTATACACACCGTCGGTCCCGTATATTCCTCGTCGGAGGTTGAAACCAAAGCCAGACAACTGGCGTCGTGTTATAACACATGTTTACACCTGGCGGTCGAGAACTCCTTAAGACATATTGCAAGTCTCTGTGATATCCATGTTTAACTGATTCTCTCATCCCGGCTTTCTGTCAGGCCTTCCCTTCTGTGTCGACTGGTGTATATGGGTATCCTGTTGAGGACGCCACCCACATTGCATTGGATGAGGTCAGATGTTTCTATGACTCGGAGATTGGGAGCAAGGTTTGCATATCGTATCTCTTGTATAATTTACATATCCCTGATGACCGTACTAGCTTGATCGAGTGGTTTTTGTGGTGTGGAGTGATAAGGATAAACGCGTGTATGAGTGAGTCGTCCGTCATTGTGATCTCAAAATTGAGGGAACGCATACCATCTTTTGTCCAGAGAACTCATTCCAGAGTATTTCCCTCCCCTCGAGGAAGCTTCAACTTGAACTTCATGCACGGTCGAGCTTGAGACCAAATATGGTACGACACTTACTGCATATATGAACCGTGATTTGGAATCAAGTCCTGTTTTTTTTTTTTTGCCACACTCCTCCATTCATCCCTTTGGTATAAATCCTCATCACTTGTCGTATCCTTGAGTTTCGGAACTCCCAATCTTTTTGTACCTCCCCTCGAGTAATCGTAATTTATACGGAGTTTTTATAAACGTTATCCTGCATTCGGAAACTCTCATCCATCCACCCTCGCCTTCTGATCTGTTTATTCGTGACTTCTGTAATTGTGCATCTCCCCAGTGCTGTCTCAATCGTTGAAACACATTTCCGTCAAACGGGATGCACAAAACCAGAACGTTGTTGCCCTTGTATTTTCCATCCTTGTTGAGGTTCCCTGCCGAACTCTAGCTGCAGGTCAGAATGGACACATCCCGACCCTACCGCGGCATACACACCCAACACCTGCGCTGCGCTGTTATCCTCGTTGCGGCCTCCATGTCTCACTACCCCATCATTCGCCATGCACTCAGCACGCAGTTTGCGACCTAATATTATACTTTTGGGAACTCAGGGTGAATGCCTGAAAATATAATGTTAGGACACCTTAGACAAGTGAACAGGAAGACGGGCGTTTCGCCTACTTGAACCTACGTGAACCCGACTCAATTACTGCCTTGCCTAATCACGTGCACCTGTAAAAAACACATCCGCCCAAAATCCCATTCCCGCTAAGTACTATGGTATATACTCGTTATGGGTTCCAGCAATGTTGGAATAGAAAACCTACCCGTGGAGGTGAATATGCTTTGTCGTCACTTCTCAAGTCCAATTAAACTCTCACATCACAACTGAGCAGCTTCTTTACGAATTGCAGCTTTATGCCCTCTCACAAATTCTGCCGCACACGTCGACTCGCATTTATCAGGTTTATAAGACGGCACCTCCTTCCTTTCACGCCCAGTATATATTAGCCAAAATTCTTGCTAGCCAGTCGACCTGTCCCTCGGATATCATTTCCAAAGCCCTACGATATCCTCTTTGCTCAAAGGAGGTCCTGGAAGCCATATGCAGGTCTGCACCACATTTGTTGGTGCCCTCTCCAGCTGCGGAACTTCCGAGACGAATATTTCGGTCACTAACTGCGAATGAGAGATGGAAGGAAGGCGATTCTCCGTTGCCGTTTCTCAATTATTTGTACAATTGCTCCGAAATCTCTGCTCCTGACATCAATTCACATGAAGGATACGCATTGACGAAGGCAGTTCACTCGGGTTTTATTCCCCTGATCCGATTTCTTCTGGCTCACGGTGCTTCTCCGGCTTGCAAAAATAGTCTTGCCGTCATGGTAGGGATTCGTAGGAAGGATGTCTCGTTGGTCAGGATGCTTGTCGAAAAGGAGAGTGGAAACGCGGGGAAACGCAGGGAAAATAAGAAGGGTAAGCCGGAGGACAGGATACAGGTTAATTCGGACATGTTGAAAGCAGCGGTGAAGTGTGGTGCAAAGGAGATTGTGGAATATTTTACGCAGGAGAAGGGGTGTATACCGGACATGCAGACATTGCATATGATGATGCGGTAGGGGTGGAGAGGGTGTTGACGCAGTGACGGATGTGAGATTCTTGGGCAAGAAACAAGTGAGCTGGTCTCGCAATATGTACTGATGACTAAATTATATTTCTCTACAGGATTTATTTATCCTCCGCAATCACATTTAATATTTTGCACAACCAAATCTGCTACGTATCTTGGTCCTTTGCATAGCCAAACTACTTACAACTGGGTTCACCGATTATATGTGGGCTTGAGTCTGTGGTGAGGGAGCTCAGAGTTATTACATTTCAAGATAGACCGGAAGTGCGCGAGACCTCAACATGGGTTGACGGCAAAAGTAAAGTGTCGTTGGTGGGGAAATCGATAGCGATATCATTGTGTACAATAAATACAGATCTGACTGGGGGTTAAAGACCGTCCGCGGGCAAGAGAGCATCTTGGTTTGTGCAGGCGAGAGGAAGCCACATTGGAAGGATGCTACTGGTAAGCCCTGTGCAATGGTAACACATGCTCTTGATGAGAGTTGAAGTTGAAAGGATCTACAGTTGAATAACGATGTCTGATTTGACCAGTGGTGAACAGGGACGAAACGAAGCCGCGTTAGTGAGGAAACTCGAGACTGTCATACAACAAGACCCGTGACACAATTGACAGAAACAAACATCAAGAAGGATACTGGCAGGGGGACTGGCACAATAACAAGGCAGATGAACAATGAACAAAGTCAGGCCTAATCTTGACGAGAGATAAGTCGCCGAGATGGGGAAATCGACAGATGGAAATGCCATTGTCAGATAGGTAGAGCCAGAGGTGGGGGACGTTGACCCAAACTTGAATTGAAGTAAATCCGGTTTGTCGAGGAATCTCGAGATTATTGGGAGGAATAATGTTGGAGGGGTAAAACGGAGAACCTTGACCAGTAGAAATGAACATCGAACGTCGGAAAACCGAGTGAGAGGGCTGATAGAGTCAAGACTTGTACAGACTCAGATGGATAGTCACGGCACAACCAGTCTTGACCAGGTGACGTTAACACCTACAGTAATTGAATACGAACCTGCATTGGTGAAGAAGCTCGCGATTGATAGCAAGACTAGTTAGAGCGGGGCCCAATCGACCAAAAGAACCTTGAGCGATCGGCCGCGACACGACCATCAGGTATTGAAATTGTCAGGACGGAGAAATGAATCCGCTTTGGTGCTGAAACTCGGAATTGCCGGCAAGGCTAATGTCAGCCAGAGTAAGGGACGGCATTGACCAGGACCAACGTTGACTAAGACTGTACTTAGCGGGATCGACAGTGTGATGGCAGAGGAAACCAGGCCATCTTGGGAACATTCGCGACTGGGTGCTTAAGAGCTGCTTCAAATGGAAACAATGGGATTCAACTCCGGAAGGAGGTGAAGATGCATTCCCGAGGGAACACTTGAGATGTACGAGCTAGTTATCTATCGGAAATGTTGATGACAGAAGACGTAGCAAGAAAACCCGAAGTTTTCCATGGGAAAAAAGAGAGGCTCGAACAGGGGAGATAATATTGAGTTGAGAGACCAAGCCGCGTCGACGAGAAAACCTTTGTACGAGATTATCGTCTGATGGTAAGAGCCCGAAATACGCACGCAGTCTTGGTCAGCAGAATCAAACGTTGATAGTGGGATACAGAGCTATGTTGATGAGGAAGCTCGAGATTGGTGGCAAGACCGGCGTCGAATGCAAGAAACTGAGAATCAAGGCCTGAATAGCAGGATTGAACGAGTCGCATTGGCTAGGAAACTCGATGTTGTTGTCGTGACCGGCGCGGGATGAGCGAACGAGAAACTCCGGAGGCAGATAAATAACCAGTGTCGACCAGGAGGAGACGACATCCTGTTGACGAGGAAAGGTGAACATCAATGTGCAGGCTGAGATAATTGGTGAGATGTCGACAGCTATGCATCAAGCCGGGCTAAGGATATGCAGGCCCGAGCGGTACCAGCATCGGATGGGCTGATTCAGATCGACACCAAGTCATGACTAGAAGAAAGCAACGTCGATAGTGTTGCCGACAGGACCGCAGTCAGATGGGTAGAGCTGCAGATGGTTGGACGAGAGCGAACACCGACAAAAACTCGTGAGGTGGACGGAATGGCTTTGGCGATGAAGCTCACCAGGCAATTGCACACCCCTAGGTTGACCATGGGGCCCATGGGGAACTGCACTGACCCGAATCGTCTTGACTGTTGTTGGCGACAAAGCAGAAAAAGTTGAATTGGCCAAGGAACGGAACTTGACGGCGTCTGGACCACAGTTGGCAAGCGGGCGGCACGTAGATTTACTGGCGTGGTGGCCTGTGTTTCTGGTGGTGAATGATAACGGGTGCGGAAAGGTAAAACATTCTTGTGGGGGTCGACATGCAAGATAAGATAAGCAGCGGTGGGGTACAGGCGATGGCGAGGCAAAAATGGGAAACTATCAACGGAGGCTGACACGGAATCTCACACAAGGTAGGTGTGCAGGCGTGAGGTTCCAAGGCGATGGCGGGAGCAACGGATGGAACATGGGAGACTGGCAACATAAATCAATATTAGAGGAAGAAGAGATCCATCGCCGAACAAGGATATTACAAGAGATAAGAACCAGAGACGCACGGTGGCATGGTGATGCTTTGATCTCGGGCGATGGGTAATTAGTTGAAAGGCTGGAGCATAATTAAAGTTGAGCGGAAGGTCAGTTATAGTGGTAAAGAGGTGAAGAGAGGGTGGCAGGTGGGCAGGGTGACCTTGTGAGGCTGGAGGAAATAGCTACAGCCCGAGTACGTTCGGGGAAGCGTGGAATAGGTTCGAGGCGAATTCAGGGAAGTAATAAAGGACATCTATATAATTGTTTTTTTGCAATTGGGAATCTGAGAGATACGTAGATAGGCTGTGAGAGTAGTCATCGATACAGCTGCGGGTAATGTTACCGATGAGCAGAGGTCATGAAAAGGGTGATCTGTAAACGTACATGTAACTGGACATAACGGATTACACTAAATTTCGTCGATATCCACGTCCCCTTCATCCCCAAACTCGAATGTGCACTCCCCATCTTCCTCACCAAATGTGTCGGTCTCGTTGATCTTGGCATGTTCAGGAAGTTCCCCGTATGCTTTCACTGGAGTATTAAATTAGCGATCGACCAATTATACCCAAGCGTCAGATATACAATTCCGTGCCTCATCAGCCGTGTATTTGACGATCACATCAGCCTTGTCGTCCTGGAAGTCTCGAAGAGAGAGTAGGACTATGTCTCCTTGATTAATCCACACCTACATGTAGCCCGCCCGTATGAGATCCTTTACATAAATGTGGGGATCATATCTCACAAACCTTTTTCCGCATCTTCCCTCGAATGTGTGCCAATCGCTTTTCCCCGTCAAAGCATTGTGCTTCCAAACGACCATTCCCAAGCATCTTCGTGACTTGTGCATATTCCTGTCCGTCCTCGCGAAAAACCAATTCACGCTTGTCATCGTCATTTTCGTTCTTTCCACGTCTCCGATTTTTTCCTCCCTATAGAAGACGAGCATCGTCATTAGATCAAAAGTCAAGGCACAAGGGTTGAACATACCTTTCCTTTATTCTGCGAACGATGAATAGCTTAGTGATCCGATGTTTAGATTGTGGAAATACACAAATATACCTTGGGCATGCTGGGCGAGTAGGTTGAAAGTCTCTACTAAATTTCAGTTACTATAATGCAGAAACAATTGGATGATAACCGGTGCTGAAGGAACGTAGTGACTCGTCAGAACACAACGTTCTTGAACTTGAACATGTTTGGTGGTGTTGTCTATCACCGGTACCGTGCATAGCTAAATTGGGACGTCTCTGCTACATAGTCATTATATCAATCACCCAGGTTCAACGTTCAGGCCTCAGGCATTATCCTCGCAGGACCTTTACTCTACTGACTCGCCCAAAAAACCTTCCGGGGACTGGCAGTGAAATCAACTAGTGAATCTATAACGCAAACGGTAATTGAATAGGGATTGCGAAGTTCCAGGTTTCCAGAATAAGTTGGAGGGACAGAATTCGAAGCGATGCTTCATCCCAGACTTCACAATTTTTTCTCACATTTCACGCAGCTAGGCAGCCCCGGCGCATCCCTTAACCAGAATCTCCATATCTTATCGTCTCATCGTGACGCCGCCTTTATATCAGTAAAACGGTCTAACGAAGAGGAACAGTATGACCAGGATGGAAAGGATTGTCCGAATAGATGCTCATCGCTTGAATGGTCATGGATCAGAGATGGAGTTAGGGTACATTCGTTTCAGATGTCGGTATTTGCGTAAGGAATACAGCGCAAGGGTTTCTTGTGACATATCAGCCTCCGTGAGCGAACATACAACGAGGTCCCTCACTTACCCTTCTTAATGTACTCTCCAAGTTTCAACGCTTTCTCAATCTCCTCCCGGTCTGTCAAATTCTTGTTCTCTGAAACTCTGATATGTCACTATCAAGGAGAAGATATCCAGCTAAGCATTGCTCACTCTCATACATTTTCCGTATCCTGCCATGAAAGTCGTACCTGATGTCCCGGAACATCATGTTATGCTCAAATAAAGCCCCGTAGATGTAACAATGCGACACACGAAGGATCTGGGTAGTCCCGGCCCAGTCGGTGAAGTTCTTTGTACAGAGCGAGAGCACGTAGACGCGTTGAATTACATGCCATGCCTGAATTTTGAAGTTAAATTGGATGTAACTTAACGTCGTGGGAAGTTTGTCTGCCGAGGTTCCGACACTGGCAGATGTCCGATCCGAAAACCGCGTTTCTACCAAAATTTTGTTCGAGGTAGCCGAGGATCGATCAAGCATGCGGTGGTTACACTTGGTTACAAGCAAAATGGATGGACATAAACAGATAAAATCGAGAAAAGAATGCGGTATTCACAGCCAACTTGCAAGTTAGTAGCTACTTCATTCGCACCAAAGGCAGTCAACAAAAGATATCTATGACAGTATTTTATATATATGAT
>Ga0210402_10002296_pt1 | contig 18774 bp, 18 predicted proteins | sample IncBWC7MmetaG_FD_161055 | JGI IMG/M metagenome (GOLD analysis project Ga0210402, IMG submission 161055) | Forest soil microbial communities from Barre Woods Harvard Forest LTER site, Petersham, Massachusetts, United States - Inc-BW-C-7-M | ecosystem: Environmental > Terrestrial > Soil >... | reverse complement strand
TGCGGGCGCGAAGTAGATGTTTCGCGCCGTCGCGGCCAGGGAGAGCAACAGCAGCGGCGGCAGCGAAGCGCTGATCGCAAATCGCACGGCGCGATTGTCGTGCCGCGAGGTCTGGCGCTGCCGCCAGGCGCGTCGCGCAGCCGCTACGCCCAACAGCGTCCACGGGGCCAGGTACATGGGCAGTTCGATCAAGTATTTCCCGGGGGAGTTGCGATGCGCTGACGCGTACTGCAACTCGGGCGGCGCGTCGACCGCCGCGAAGCGGCCGACCAGGTTGTTCCAGAATAATATTTTCAGGTGTCCGGGGCCGTCGTTGCCGCGATACACGAACCACACCCAGGCAAGAATGATCGCCGCCTGAACCGCAACGCCGACGTACAACTCCCATCGCAAGAGTTCCCGCCAGCGCCTCTCCCAGATGATCAGCGTCAAAATTGTGAGCACCGGCACCATCCAGGCGACCGCGCTCTTGGACAGAAATCCCAGCGCCAACGCCGCATGCATCAAGAGATAGCCGCGCAAGCGTTCTTTGCCGGCGGTCGCATAGAAGCCGATGTAAGCACCCAACAACGCGACCGAAACGGCCGCCAGCAACGGCGCATCGGTGGCCAGCCAAATCGCGACCTGGTACGACAGCAGGAAGGTACTGATGGTCGCCGCACCGACCAGGCCCGCGAATCGGCCGGCGCTGCGGGAAGCCAGCAAGCCGACGCCGAGCGCTGTGATCAATGCATAGAGTAAATTCGGCAGCCGCGCGGCCCAGGCCTGATCGCCTAAGACCTTCATCGGCAAGGCCGCCAGCCAGTAGGTCAAAGGCGGCTTTTCAGCGAAAGGCTCGCCAGCCAGCAGCGGCATGGCTTTGTCGGCCTGCCAGCTCATGCGCCACGCAATGTCCGCCTCACGCGGCTCATCCGGAGTCCAATACGCGCGGCCGAACATACCGACGCACCACGCCAGCAGCAGCGCCAATGCCATCCAGGCAATCATCGTTCGAGGATTTTGCGAGAGTCCGTATCGCATTCGCTGACTATACTTCACGCGGCCCCTTGCCTGGATGATGTGCTGCCTTCAAAGTAGGCGCTCTTTAAGATTCTAAGGTGGCAAGTGATCGAGCAGTTCTGTGATTGGTTGTCGAGAACCAGCATCAGTGTCGCCTTTCAATCTGCGAACTGGTTTGTGCCGCTGGTGCAGACGGTTCACATCATCGCCATCGCGATTCTTCTGACGTCCGTCTACGTGGTGAGTTTCAGGCTCATTGGAATCACGCGGGCCGGGCTGCCGCTTGCCGTCCTGACGGCCAAATCGACGCCTTGGGTGTGGGTAACGCTTTGCGTGTTGCTCGGCACGGGCGCTCTCCTCACGATCACCGAGCCGGCGCGCGAGCTGCTCAATTGGGCTTTTCGCGTAAAAATGCTGTTGGTATTGGCGCTCGCGGGAATCCTGTTGGTCGTGCAGATTCGCATGCGCCGGAGTCCTGAGTACTGGACAGAATCGCCGTCGCGGCGCCGCGCCGCACGCGCCATCGGCATTGCCGCAGTCATCATCGGTGCGAGCATCGTGACAGCGGGCCGTTGGATCGCCTATGTCTAGAATGCTCAGACAGGCTCCTAAGCGCTTGGCGCTCTGAAACTCATGGCGCTGGAACAAGCATTGACGCGGCTGCAGGATTTGTCGCTTCCGACACAAATCCGCGAGTCCGACTGGATGTTCCCGACCATCGAGACCGTGCATGTCTTCGCGCTGGTGCTGGTCGTCGGCACGATCATGACCGTCGATCTGCGGCTCTTGGGGGTAGCCAACAAGGAGCGTCCTTTCAGTCAGGTTGCGTCCGAAATGCTGCCCTGGACCTGGGTGGCCTTCAGCATTGCCGCGCTCGCAGGCATGCTGATGTTTTCATCGAAGGCGCTCACCTACTACGGCAACATCCCATTTCGATTGAAAATGGTTTGCCTGCTGTTGGCCGGCATCAACATGGTGATGTTCCATTGGTTGGGCACTCGCCGCCTTGAAGCCTGGGATCACGGGCGACCGCCACCGGCGGCCAGATTTGCCGGCGGTGCATCGCTGCTGTTGTGGACCACGATTGTCGCGGCCGGCCGTTGGATCGGCTTTACCACTTGACGCCCAGGAGCCTGTCCGAGTCCTAAGACCGGCGCGTCAATCGACGGTAGCCGAGGATGGCGCCCGTCACGCACAGCAGCGTCACGCCTGACATCAACAGCAACATGAGCGCATCCCATTGGGGGCGGCCTCTCACCGGGGCCGCAAAGTCCATGCGGTGCAGACCCTCGTGCAGCCACCGATAGGCTTGAGCCTCGGCGTCGCGTTTGGCGATGAGCATCCCCGATACGGAATCCAGGTAGTAGCGCGTCCCCGATGCCAGGACCAACCGATACACGGGCAGTGCGGCCAATTCTCGATGATGGCTGAAATAAAAGTTGTCTTCTTGCGTCATCAATTCCGGCATGTTCGGCGGCCCGACGCGCGCCAGGGCCTGGGCCAGGACCTTCAAGTCCACGCTGCCGAGCGGCGCTTGCGCGCCGCCGTCATCGAGCCTAAGCCGCTCCCCGCGAACGGTGCTGGCTATAAAGTAGAGCCGTCCGTTCAGCGGCGCGGCTTTCAGGGATACGGCTGCCGGATGGGCATCCGCGAGGGTCTGCAGCACCGCGGCGAGATCTTTGGGGGAGGATCTCGGCACACCCTGAATCCTGGCGCTTTCGGTGTCCGCGCGCGCGCCTTGGAGCCATCCCCAGGGATTCATCGATAACAAACCGCTTAAGACCCAGGTGAGCGTGAAGACGCCGAAAGCCAGTCCCGCGATGTGGTGCCACAAATTGAAGCCCGCGTAGGGCGACCAGCGACCGGCGGGCTGTGCGGCGAACTGGCGCACGCCGAGATAGATGCCGATCCCGGTGAGAAAGCACCCGAGCAGCGACGCGTAGATCACAACTTGGCTCCAAACTCCTGCATGCCGGCGCAATTCCGTGAAGTACAGCCAGTGCGGAACGGCGCCCAACCAATTCCAGAACCGCTCTCGGGCGGTGGTCAGCTGCACTGCTCGGCCGCTCGAGCTGGATACGTACAGCTCGGTATCCGCCGCATCGCCCAGCCCAAAGCGATACAGCGGACGCTCTGAATTGAAATCCCCCGACACGGTCCATTGATCGCGGTCGATGAGGCCGAGCAGGCGCGGCCGCGGCGAATTGGCTGTCGCGAAGCGTTGGGCGACTTCGGCGGCTTGACCTAAGGAGATTCTCCCGATGAATGCGCCCGAAAGCAGATCGATCGGGCGGGAGTTCTCGTCCAAGAACAACACCGGACGGCCGCCCAGCATCTCGATCCCGATGCCGCCGGGCTGCACGCCGGCGGGCAGCGTGTCGGGAAGCTTGCAGCAGCCGTTCCAGGCAATCGGCTCAAGGTGTGCAAGACGGGCGTCTTCGCTGAGAACTGGGTAGCTGTGGTACATCATGACAACGCCTGACAGGCACCACATCACCATCAATGCGCCCACGGCGATGCCCAGATAGCGATGCAGCAACAATATCAAGCGAGGCATGATGCCTATCAACGGAAGGAGTAGGTGTAATTGACGCCAAACGTGCGCGGCAGCGTCCGATTGTGGACGACGTATGCGTCGCCTGAGGCGTCGTCGACCCCGTGCCCGAGCGCCGACGCATAGCTGCGATTGAAGGCATTGTTCAAATGCAGATCAATGCGCTGACGGCGGCCCACATCCGGAAAAAGCCGCGCGCCGAGATCCACCACGGTGTAATTGCCGTAACCAAAGCGGCCATTGCCGGAGCCCAGCGGCTCGTCGTCGACATCGCCCAGGTGAACGATGTTGAGGCTCGCGCCGTAGGGCGCGCCGGCCGGATGGTAATCGAACCCCAATTTCATTTGCGTCACGGGAATCTGCTTGAATTGCAGCTGCGAACCGGTCTCGCGTGTCTTGTTGTAGGTGGCGCTGAAATTTCCGGACAGCGAGGCCATGATGGCACCATCGAGCGTCAGCTCCGCCCCGCGTGTGGTCACCGTGCCGGGGACGTTGCCAAACACATCCTGATTGGTGTTTGCGTCGAATGACTCGAAATCAATGAGATTCTTGATGTCCCGATAGATTCCAATGACCTCCCACCTGATGGAGGCAGGCCCGATCGCGGCCAATCCGCCGATGGATATATTGGCATTGGTGCTGGTTTCCGGCTTGAGCGTGGGATCACCGCGCTCGTCCTGCGGATCGTTGGCGAACAATTCCTCCGCGGTCGGCAGCCTGAATGCGGTTCCGAAGTTCGCGCGCACGAATAGCGTGTTGGAAAAGTCGAAACGTCCGCTGCCGTTCCAGACCACGGCGGATTCGCCGACGCTCGGCATGTTGTAGCGCAGCCCCGCGGCAAGGTGCGCGTTCGGGATCAAATCAGGCGTCGTGCGGACCTGGCCGAAAATCGCATTGACGTGCTCGGTCTGCTGCTGAATCACCAGCACAACATCCTTGCCGCTGTAGTTTTGAAAATCGTAGCCGGCGAGGTATTCGAAGCCGCGATTCACCGCAATCTGAGTCAGTAGATTGACGCCGTAATCCTTGAATCCCCAGAAGTCATGGTCGTCGATGGTGGCGAGGGTTCCCGGGCTGCCGATGACGTTGTCGAATTCGGTGTAGTGCGAATACCACCAGTGGTAGTAGTCCTTGATATAGAGTTTGAATTCATCGCTCGGCGCGTAGTCGATTTTAACGCTGACCAGATCGTCATTGCGCTGGTTGTACGCGATCGCCGTCAGCTGAGGCTGCGCGAAATCCAGAATGGCGTTGGTGTGATCGTACGCGGCGGTCAGCGTGAGATTGCCTGCAAAATCGTAGGCGTACTTGCCGCCGACCGAGGTTACTTTGTAAAAACGCCGCCGATCGGTGCCGCTGGGCTGAAATTCGGCGTCTGCAAAGGGTTCGATGCCCGGCGATTGATCGTGCGTGGCGTACACGACGAAGTGGTTGCCGTCCACGGTGTCGCGGTAGAAGCCGTTGTATTGCTGCGCCTGGTTGGTGTCGAAGCCAACGCTCACGGCAGCGTCCGGATGGTCGGAGAAGCCTTTGGTCACAATGTTGATGGCGCCGGCGACGGCTTGCGTCCCGTAGAACAGCGCCTGGCCGCCGTTCAGGACCTCAATTCGATCGATCATGCCGGCGGGCAATGTGTCGAGCGGCGTGGTGCCGGCATACAGGCGATTGTTGATGCGAATGCCGTCAACGAGCCAAAGAACATCCGTGGTTCGCGAGCCTTGCAGGGAGATCTGCACATAATCGAAGGGCCCGTTTCTCGGACTGATGTAGAGTCCGGGTGCCAAAGCCTCCAGCGCGCCTGCCACATCCAGATAGCCGCCGTTTTGGATTTTGGCGGCCGAGATGGTGTCGACGCGCGTGCCGTACAGGGCAAGCTGCTGCGGTAGCTCCTCCTCCAGACTCTTGGCCGTCACGACGACTTCGTCCAGCGATGAAGCCGTTTGCGCCTGCGCGCAAGTCGCGCAGATAAAAGCCCAGCCGCACGCGGCATATACGCTCACATTCATCCCGAAAATCTCCCCGAATTGTTTTTTTGGGCGGTCGATTCGACCAGCGCCAGTATTCCATATTTTGTTGTGCCGGCCGCAGTCTCTCATGCCGTTTCCCGGCATGTTCCACGCTACGGAACAATGGCAATGGAGCCCAAGCGCTATCATTGCCTCATGCGCGCAACCCTTGTCCTGATCCTCGCGTCATTGCTTGGCGCCGCCGTGTTCGCAGCGGACGGCTATGCCGAACGGCAATTACTGCGCGCCGACCCCGACGCATTGCCGGCCGATGCCATGCTGCTGCATTTCGCGGTTCGCCGCGGCGGGACGCTTTTCGTGGCCCGCTGCGCGGCTTGTCATGGTGTTGCCGGTTCGGGCGATCCCGTTAAAGGCGTGCCGAATTTGACCGACGATGACTGGCTTTACGGCTCCGGCCGCGTGGCGGAGATCGAGCGGGTGATCGACTACGGCATCCGCTCGCACAATCCCAAGGCGTGGAATCTTGCGATCATGCCTGCTTACGCGCGGCCGCAGCCCAACCCCGCGGACAAGAACATCCAACCCTTGTCGCCCAACGAGATCGGCGACTTGATCGAATTTCTCCTGCGCCGGCAAGGCCGGCAAGCGGATGAAAACGCGGCGTCGCGCGGCGCAGCGATCTTCGCAGGACATGGGGGCTGCTATGACTGCCACTCGCTCGATGCGAAGGGCGACGCGGCGATCGGTGCGCCCAACTTGAGCGATGAAATCACGCTCTATGGCGACGGCAGCCGCGATGCGCTTTATATGTCCATCGGTTATGGCCGCGAAGGCGTATGCCCCTCATGGATTGATCGTGTCAGCGCCGCGGGCATCCGCGAGCTGGCTTTGTACGTCTATGCAATTTCACATCCTGGTGCGATTCAAAATGCCTATTGATCAAAACGCAAAACCCACTTGGCGCAATCCGGCGCAGGTGAACAACGGGCGATCCTTTCTGCTCATGGCGGCGGGCGTGCTGACAGGGCTCATTCTCGCCGGCTATTCGCTCTTTACCGCGCGCAGCACCTCGACGCTGATTGTTCCCGCCGAGGACGTCGCCCTGGTCAATCAACAGCCGCTGTCCCGGGCCGATTACCTTGCCCTGCTGCAAACCTTGTACGGGGTCGATTTGAGCCACGCGACTCCGCAGCAGCGCCGCAAGGTTCTCGATGACATGATTCGCGAAGAGCTGTTCGTGCAGCGGGGCAAGGAGCTGGACGTAGCGGCGGCCGATCCCGATGTGCGCAGCGCGCTGGTGAACGCAGTGGAACTGGAAATTGCGCAGAACGCGATTACCTCGCAGCCCAGCGAGGCGGCGCTGCGTCAATTCTACCAAACGCATCAGGATCGCTACGTCAGCGAAGGCATCATGCGGGTCAGGGATCTGGTTTTCCCCGCCTCGGCCTTCGCGGATTTGCCCGGTGATCCGCGGGCGCTCAAGTCGGCAATCAGCGATCCGGAAGCGTTGAAGCGCCTCAACGGCCGCGATTCAGGCAAGACCCGAGGCGACGAATTCTATTTTGCCGCGAAGATTCACCTCGGCGACAGGCTGTTCGAAACCGCCAAGGATCTCGCGGATGGCGCGGTGTCGCAGCCAATCCGGTTGGCCGATGAGATACACGTGCTCGACATGCAGGCAAACAAGCATCCGCTTCCCTTCGAGTTCAATGCCGCGCGCGCGCAAGTTTTGAGCGACTATCGCAGCCAGGCCATCGATAGATTGAAATCCAGCGGCGAAGCATTTCTTCGCAAGCGCGCAAACCTGCTTATCGCGGACGACCTGCGTTGAAGCGAACGGCTGCGATCTTGCTGATCTGCGGCGTCTGGGCCTCGCAGCCTGCCTTGGCGCACGTGCGCAGTCAGTCGCATTCGGTGTGGGAAATCAATGGCCAGTTCGTCGATGTGGTTGTCACGATTCCGGATATCGAGGCGAAACGGCTCGCGGCCGACGCGAGCCCGGTTGCGCCCGAGCGCTTGAGGGATTATTTGACGCAGAAAACCTATGCCATCGCCGACGGCAAGCGCTGCGCGCTGGTCCCGCCCGTCGAGATCTTGTCGGCCCTCGCCGGCTTCAGCAAGTTCGACTTCACCTTCAAGTGCGACAGCGCCGCGAATCTGCAGATCCACTCCGGCGCATTTTTTGATCTGGTCGCAAGCCATACCAACTTCGCGCAAGTGCAAAACGCGGCGAGCGGTGAGTTTACCGAGCAACTGATAACGAACGAGCACCAGACGATAGACGTGACGGGCGGCGAGGGCGGCCGCCTCAAGAACGCCGGTTTCCTCGAGTTTATCCGCATGGGGATGATGCACATCTTCACGGGTGTCGACCACATGTCGTTTCTTCTGGGTTTGGTGCTGATTTCGCGTCGTCTGCGCGATTTGGTCTTCGTCGTGACCGGTTTCACCATCGGCCACAGCTTGACGTTGGCCTTGGCCGTCACCGGCATCTTGCGGCCGCACGCCGAGTATATCGATGCCTTGGTTGCCCTGACGATCGCGTTGATCGGTGCGGAGAACATCGTCGTTCAGACCAGGCAGCCTAAATGGATCGCACTGGGCGTCGGCGCCTGCCTATGCCTGATGGCGTTGGTTCAGCTCTTCGGCTTCGGTGGATTGCCGAGTCTATTGCTGCTCGGCGCCGGACTGTTCACGGCAAACTATCTTTTGATATCGGGCAACATACGCGATGCCGGCCGCTTGCGTATCCTCGTGACGCTGGTGTTCGGACTGATTCATGGCTTCGGCTTTGCCGCCGACCTGTTGGAGCTGCAATTGCCCACCCACCGATTGGCCGAGTTGCTCGTCGGCTTCAATTTGGGAGTCGAGGCGGGCCAGCTGGCGCTCGTCGTCGGAACGACTTTGCTGGTGCTTGGATTGAAGCGCTTGCGGTTCGCCTTGCCGCGCCCGATTGTCGTTGACGTTGCCTCGGCATTTCTCGTCGGACTCGGCGTGTTCTGGTTTGTCAGCCGAAGCTATGCGTAGCAGCGAGAAACTGTGGGTAGAAAGCTACCCGTAGAAGCTACGGTTAATCGGCGCCGACACGCGGCGGCTCCTGATATAAGGATCACATGCATAGGGATTGGATAATCTGCTTCGTTCTGCTGCTGCTGCTCGCCGCGATGTTCGTCATCTCGCTGCTGGCCGGACGCGTCTGGCTGCCGATTGCTGAAGTCTGGGATGGCTTGTGGTCGAAGGACGCCAATCTGGCCGCGACCATCGTCACGCAGCTGCGTCTGCCGCGAGCCGTTCTCGCCGTCGAAGTCGGCGCGGCCTTGGGGATTTCGGGTGCGGTGCTGCAGGGGGTGACCCGCAACCCCTTGGCCGAGCCGGGATTGTTGGGGGTTTCGGCCGGTGCGGCGCTCGGTGCGATCATTGCCGTTTATTTTGGCCTCGCGACTCATTTCATGAGCGCGGCGCCGCTGCTCGGACTGGTGGGTGCATTGCTGGCCAGTGCCGTGACCTTCGCGCTGGGCCGCGGCGGCGGAACGATAACCTTGGTGCTCGCCGGCGCCGCCGTCTCCGCGCTCGCTGCCGCGGGAATTGCCATGGCGCTCAATCTCGCCCCCAATCCGTACGCGGCGTATGAAATCATGACCTGGCTGATGGGCTCGCTCGCGGACCGCAGCTGGGTTCACGTGCTGTTGGTGACGCCGTTTATCCTATTGGGGTGCGCTATGCTGCTGTTCACGGCCCGGGGCGTCGATGCGCTGGCGCTGGGCGAGGCTCAAGCCCAGAGCCTGGGGATAAATATGGGACGGTTATATTTTCTGGCGGTGTTCGGCACGGCATTGGCGATTGGAGCATCCACGGCGGTGACGGGGGTCGTGGGGTTTATCGGACTGGTCGCTCCGCATCTGGTGCGGCCGCTGCTGGGCCATCAGCCCAGCCGCATCCTGTTTCCCGCAGCGCTGTGCGGAGCGTTGCTGCTGTTGCTGGCCGACATCGCAACACGCTTGGTACACGTCGGTACAGAATTGAAGCTCGGCGTATTGACCAGTTTGATCGGCACGCCTTTTTTCTTTTGGCTCGTGGTGCGGCTGCGCAAAACGGCGCCCTAAAATACGCGAAGGAGAACCCTTGTGACAGAACATGTGCTGGTGGAGAAGTCCGACAAGCTCTTGATATTGACCCTCAACCGACCGGATAAGAAAAATGCGCTGACCCGGGCCATGTACAAGACGCTGGCGACCGAGATCACGAATGCGGATGGCGATCCCAATGTTCGCTGCATTCTGATCAAAGCCAACGGCGACATGTTTACCGCGGGGAATGATCTCGCGGATTTTGCGGCAATCGGCAACTCCACCGCAGCGCCCAAGCCCGAGGACGCCAATCCGCTGCTCCCCGCGCTTGCCAAGGCCCGTACGCCGATCGTTGCCGCGGTCAATGGCCGCGCGGTCGGGGTGGGTGTCACGATGCTCCTGCATTGCGACATGGTGTATGTCGCCGAGGATGCGTTTCTCATCACACCCTTCGTCAATCTCGCGCTGGTTCCCGAGGCGGGCTCGAGCATGCTGATGCCGCTGCGCATCGGGCATGTGCGCGCGTTCGAGATGTTTGTCTTGGGCGAACCGGTCAGCGCCGACAAGGCGGTCAATTGGGGCATCGCGAACCGCGCCGTGCCGAATGGTGAATTGCATTCGGTCGCGCGCGCCGCCGCGACGGCCATCGCGGCGCGTGCGCCCGCATCGGTGGTCGCGACCAAATCCCTGATGCGCGAGGAAGCGGACTTGTTGGCGCACATGAGCCAGGAATCCGGGCACTTTGTCCGGCAGCTCAAATCCGCGGAGTTCAAAGAGGCCTTTACGGCATTTTCCGAACGGCGGGCGCCTGATTTCAGCAAGTTCGGTTGAGACCCTTGAGCAAGTCGCCGTGGTTGGTCTTGAGCTTGGCCTTGGTAGCGGCGCTGGGGGTTGGCTTGAGTGGCCGCGCGACCGCGGCCGATTCGGCGCCCCGTCACGTCATGTCGCTCAGCATGTGCACCGACGATCTGCTGCTCGAGCTGTTGCCGGCGGAACGCATTGCTTCGCTGACCTATTACTCGCGCGATCCCAGCATTTCTCGCCAGTGGCCGCAAGCCGCGAAGATGCGAATCAACTGGGGCACAGCCGAAGAGGTGCTGGCGGAAAAACCCGATCTGGTGTTGGCAGGTACGTACACCACGCCGGCGACGCGATCACTGCTCAAGACACTGGGCTGGCCGCTGCTTGAAGTTCCGCCGGCCGTGGATTTCGGTGAAATCCGTGCGGTAACGCGGCAAGTGGCCCGGGCGCTTAAGGAAGAGGCCGCCGGCGAAGCGCTGATCGCAAAAATGGACTCGACCTTGAGCCAGCTGGCGGCCTCCAAGCCGGCGCAAACCATGCGCGTGGCCGCGTGGGGAGAGGGCGGATCGATTCCCGGCAAAGGCACCCTGTTCGACGCCATTCTGACCGCGGCGGGCGGCGTCAATATCGCGGCGACTCTCGACGGCGGAGCCTACACATCCTTCGATGTGGAGCAATTGATCGCGGCGCGCCCCGACGTTCTTGCCTACGCCAGCAATATCGCCGACACGCCCGGATTGAATACCGAGTTGGCAGAACATCCTCTCATTCGCAAACTCTATTCGGGCAGAAGAGTTGCTTATCCGACGGCGCTTTACAATTGCGGGGTGGTCGAGAGCGCCGATGCCGCGGTGGCGCTGCGCGCCGGCCTGTTGCGGGTCATGAATCACGGCTCATGAGTGTCCTCAATGCCTCAAAGATTTCTGTGCGGCGCGGCCGGCGTGCGATTCTCGATCAGGTCTCCTTGCACGCCGAGTCCGGTGATTTCGTCGCCGTCATCGGCGCGAACGGAGCCGGCAAGTCGACGCTGCTGTCGGTGTTGGCGGGATTGTTGAAGCCGGATTCCGGCGCGGTCACGCTGGACGGCGTTTCCATTCACGCGCTCTCCGGCATGAAATTGGCGCGGCGTCGCGCATATCTGCCGCAAAACCCCCGCTGCGAGTGGCCGATTTCCGTCGAGAGGCTGGTTGCCCTGGGACTTACGCCGACGTTGCCGGCATTCGGCGGTTTGCCCGCAAGCTTCGCTCCCAAGATTACGCAGGCATTGCAAGCATGCGATCTGCTCGATCACCGCGAACAGCCCGCGACCACCCTGTCGGGCGGAGAACTCGCCCGCGCCATGCTTGCCCGTGCACTGGTCGCTGATCCGGAAGTTTTGATCATCGATGAACCCATTGCGGGCCTCGATCCCAAGCACGCGCTCGACACCGCGCGACGCTTGCAGCTTCTGGCGCAGAACGGCAAGTTGGTGATTGCTTCCATCCACGACCTGACGCTGGCGGGCCGCTATGCCAACCGTATTTTTGCGTTGTCGAACGGTCATGTGCACGGCGATGGCGCCACAGCGGCAACCCTGACCCCCGCTTTGATCCGCTCCGCCTTCGAGGTGGAGGCCTGCATTTCGGGCACGCCAGGCAGCGTTTATGTGGACTACGTATTGCCGCCGCGCTCGCCGCCGTAGTACGCGCGCGCCGCGGTAGAACGGGGCACTTGAGCCTATTCACGGCGGCCCGGTGAGCGTGGTGAGGGCTGCGGTAGTCAACAGGATCAGTGCGCCGACACCCATTTCCGCCAGCACCGAGCGTCGAAACAACTGCGCGGCCCGTGCATCGCCCCGCAACAATCTGGGCGTCAAATACAGCTTATTCCATGCGGCCGCGCCCAATAGAGCGGCGACTGCGAGCAGCTTGATCGCCATCATTTGTCCGTAATCGCTGGCCCAAAATTGCGCGGCGTGGCCGATCAACATGAGCAACAGGCTCGCGCCGGCGGCCAACAACAGCGCCACGACCCGCAGCGCCAATTTCCCAAAGCGTGCGGCGGCGGCGGCGATCTGAGACACGTTGGCGCCCGCCGCGATGATCAACAGCGGCGGCAGGGCCCCCAGCCAGAAGGCGGCGCATAGCAAGTGCAAGCACAGCAGCAGGGTGGCGGCGGTGTTCGGTACCAATCCATGGATGTGTCCCACCCATGCGAATGAGACTGAGGCGGCGATGGCGCCCAGAATGGCGGATCGACTCAAGACGGGATTCGTTGAGAATGCAAATAGCATGAGCGCGAGTCCGGCCATACGCAGGCCGGTCGCCCGGCCTTCGCCCGCGCCCAGGATCATGCTCGTGACAGTGCCATCGAACATCCCGACGAACTCTCCGCTCATGGATCCCGCGAGCAACAGGATCCTCAGAATGCCGGCGGCGGCAGCGACGCCGACCAGCATTCCGATCAGGCGGCGGACAAGGGTGCGCTGTCGATCCCGCAGCAGCGTGCGGCAGTAGAGCAGAAAGAAAACCGCGCCGGCCGCGCCGAAAGTAGCCGCGTAAGTGACCGCTTTCGCGAACGCCGCCGCGATATCCCAGCCACCGATCTCCACGATTTCAAGCCTCAGTCGTCGCAGCCGCCATCAGGCAATCGAGAAGGCAAAGGAACCCTTGGTGACATGTCCATCATCCGCAGCCACGGCGGCCCACTGCACGGTGTAGTTGCCCGGCGCCAGCAGCGGCAGCGTCAGGGTGAACGATTGGCCTGCTTTCGCGTCCTTATCCAAGGGAACTGAAATTTCTTTACCGTCGCGGACCAGCTTCAACATCGCAAGCTTCGCGGCTTCGCTGAAATTGAGCGTCAGCGTTTTGGGCGCCTCGGTCAGATGCGCATTGTTGGCCGGCGAGGAGCTTTGCAGTTTGGCGTGCGCCATGCAGGGGCCGGCCGCAACGATGCCGCAAACAGCCAGTGCAAAAAGGGCGTTTTTAAGCATAAATAAAGTCCCGTTCGTGTCGGATTCGATCTCAGGCAATATACTCCATGCATGATTTTATATGGCTACGGCTTGAGCTCGGCGTCGTACAGGGTGCGGATCGCCATGGCACTCAAGAATCTGCAGTACACATCGATCGTCAAGAACTTGCGCGCCGGCGAGCACCGCCTGTCGGAATTTCTGGAAATCAATGTTCAAGGATTCGTCCCCGCTCTCGGGCTGGACGATGGCGTCGTGCTCACTCAGTCGGTGGCCATCATCGAATATCTCGATGAATTGCATCCAGAGCCGCCGTTGCTGCCGGCCGAGCCGCTGGCGCGCGCGAGGGTTCGCGCGCTCACGCAGGCGATTGCCAGCGACATCCACCCGCTCAACAATTTGCGCGTGCTTCGCTATCTCGAGGAGAAACTGATTTTGGACAAGGAGACCCGCGATGCGTGGTATCGGCACTGGGTGAGCGTCGGATTTGATGCGCTGGAGCGATGGCTGGTCCGAGACGACGCAACGGGGCAGTTCTGCCACGGCAATTCCCCGACGATGGCGGATGTGTGCCTGGTGCCGCAGGTATTCAATGCCCGGCGCTTCTCAGTCGAGTTGAATTCCTTTCCCCGCATTCTGGCCATCGACGCCGCATGCAGAGGGCTGCCGGCCTTTCAGGCAGCGGCGCCGGACGCGCCGCCGCAGGCCTAAAGAGATCCTGCTGAGGGGTAAATCCCCCAATCGAGGCCCTGCAAGCCTGATTTCAAAAGGAGTAGCGCAGGAACAGCAGCCGGCTGCCGAGACGAACGTCGGTTAATTGCCCCCAGAGAGGATCGCGCGGCGCAAATGTTTTACCCATCACCAGGCCCATGCGTGCGTCACCCATTTCCCGGCCCGAGAGCTGCGGCGCAAGCGACAGAAATTGTTCATTGACGAGCCGCGCTTTGTAGAACAGCGCGAGCAGCCGGGGACCGCCTTCGACCAGGATTCGTTTGCCGCTGATCACCCGGCCTACCTCTTGCAGAACAGCGGCCGGGGGGATGTCACCCGCGCGGCGCCGGATCGCGTGTATCCGCACGGAATCCGGGATCTTCCGTTTGAGCAACTGCTTCGCGCCGTGCGCCGTCGTGATGATCATTGCCGGGACCTTGCCGGAGGCGAACACGGGAAGGCGCAAATCGACTGTTCCTGCGCCGCTCACAATCACATTGAGCGCCGGCTGCGGTTTCGCCATGGCAGCCTCGAGTCTGCGGTATTCATCCGCAAATTCGGGGCAGATCGCTGCGGGGGTCCAGACGTGTTGCGGGTCGGCAGCGAGCGTGCCGGAACCTACGACGACGGCATCCGCTGCGGCGCGCAGCAGCCCCATCACCATGCGATCCTGGCCGCTGAACCCGCTGATATCGCCGCCGCCACTGTGTCCCTTCACTTGCAGGGAGACCACGCCGTCCAAGGTGCTGACGAAGTTGCTGAAGACATGGAAGCCTGAGCGCGGCTTCGCGATTCGAAATGCACCGTACAGCCGCGACAATTTCGGCGGCAGCGGCAGCGCGGGGCCGCCACCGGCATCCACCAGCGTCCGTAGCGCTGCGAATTGTGAAGAGCTCCGCCTGCCGCTAACCATTTAGAGATTTACTCATTCAGAGATTCAGCCATTCAGAGATTTCTCTATTTGCGCCATCGACCGGTCGCGTAGGGTCTGTCCTACGCGCGGTGGACGGTGATACTGCATGCTGTTGCTGCTATCGTAACAAAAATGCGAATGACGATTAGCACCCGCCTGAAACTGATTCCATTCGCATTGATTCTGACTGCGGCCACTGCCTTCGCCGCGCAACCCGGCGAGACCTCGCCCCCACAAACGGTCTCCAGGTCCGCGCCAATCTCCGAGTCCGCACCGGTTTCTGGATCCGCCATCGGCCTCTCGGACTCGGCCGGCCTGCGCGCAACGGTATTCGGTACTCCCCCGGAAGACATGGCGACCTTGCCTGCCAAGGTACCCCTCTCCGAGATCAACATTGAATTGCCCTGGCGCCTGCCCGTACCGGGCATTCTCTGGTTCGACAGCAAGCTGCGTGTGTGGCTCTCTGCGCAAAATAAGCCGGCACCGCTGGCCGTCGTGATTTCCGGCACCGGAAGCGACGGCAACACCAAAACCATTTCCGTGCTGCGCGCAGCGCTCTACGGCGCGGGCTATCACGTCTTGACCATGCCGTCGCCCACCTTTCCAGGGTTCATCGTGTCGGCTTCGCACACCGGCGTGCCCGGCGATTTGATGCAGGATGGAGCCGATTTGTACGCCGCCATGCAAGCAATCATTGCGCACCTGCCGCGCAAGGTTCGAGTGACCGACATTGACGTGTTGGGTTACAGCCTGGGAGGCGCGAACGCGGCGATCGTCAAGTCGATCGACGCAACCGAGCAGAAGCTCAAGATCCACCGCGTCGTCATGATCAATCCGCCCGTCAGCCTGTTCTCCTCGGTGGGCCGGCTCGACCGGCTGTTCGCGGCGACGATTGGCCCGGGCGACCGGGCGGTGGACCTTCTCTATCGCCGCCTTTATGCGCAGATCGCGAATCTATACCGGGCTTCGGACCGCCTCGAACTCGATGAGAATTTTCTATACAGCGCGGCGGCCGTGACGCTCAAGACGGATGCGGAATTTTCGGCGGCGATTGCGATGACGTTCCGTCTGCAGTTGGTCGACATGTTCTTCATCGGAGATTTATATGCCAAGACCGGAGTGATCACCGATCCTGCGCATCCACCAAGGGTGGGCGATTCGCTCGAGGACATCCAGCGCGATCTGCGCGCCAAACCTTTTGCCGATTACTTTACGCGGGTGTTTGCTCCCTACTATCTCATGCGCCGGCCCGACGCGACCAGCGCGTCCTTGATCGCCGCCAATCGCCTCGACATCATTGCCGACACGCTGCGTGATGACGGCGACTACTATGCGCAGACCAACAGCAACGAGGTCATTATCAACAGGCGTGAACTCACGTGGCTGCAGGATACGCTGGGCTCCAGAATCGTCGTCTACGATCACGGCGGCCATCTGGGCGAAGTCGGTGATCGCCAGCAAGTGGCGGACATGCTGGACATGTTGTCGGGCCACTGGCCGCGAAGTGCGCCGTGAGGGCCGCGATACTGGCCGGAATCATCGCGCTGGCGCTTGGCGGCTGCGCCTCGCAAGTGGCCTCCATCCGCAGGGTTCCCGACGAAACGCCGGCGGCCGACAACGCCGCCGCGGCTGCGAACGCAGCGGCGTTTGCCGAAGCGGCCGCTGCCGAGTCGGGCAACGATTCCGCGCACGAAGCGGAGGCGCACAAAGCGCAAGAGGCGGCGCCGCTGTTGACGCCGGCCGACGCGCCGCCCATGTACACCTATGATCCCTGGGAGCGCCTCAACCGATTTACGTATCGATTCAACGCGCGTTTCGATGAAGCCATTTTTTTGCCGGCGGCGGACACCTACCGCCGTGCTCCGCGCCCCATACGCGCGGGCATCCATAATTTTTTCGGCAATCTCGCCGAGATCGACAGCATCATCAACTACACGTTGCAATGGCGGCTCAAGTACGGATTGCGCAGCCTCGAGCGCCTGGCCATCAACAGCACCATCGGCATCGGCGGCTTATTCGATGTCGCCACCAAGCTCAAGCTCCCCGGCACGCCCACCGGGTTTGCCACCACGCTCGCCAAGTGGGGCATGCACCCGGGACCCTATCTTGTGATCCCGCTGCTCGGCCCGTCGACGCTTCGGGACGGCGTCGGCTATCTTGCCGACTATGGCGCGGGATATGGCATCAACGTCGCGAATTTATACCGCGGCAACATCTCCTGGGGGCTGCTGGTCTTCAATGGGGTCGATCAACGCGCCAACATCAATTTTCGCTACTATTCAGGCGGCTCTCCCTTCGAATACGAAACGATTCGGTTCTTGTACGTACGCCGTCGCTTGATCGAGGACGAGGGGCTGCATACCAAGGAGCCCGCCAAAAAGGCGGCGGACGAAATTCCTGCCGGCAAATGAACTCGAAAATGGCAAGCCCTTCCCTTCTGACCGCCGGCGATTCAGACTAACGAGCAGGCGGGAATTTCAACCCGAAACAAGGGAGTGATCTCTCAGTGAAAAGCCCGTTGGTGCTGGTGTGTTCAATTCTTGCGGCCCTTGCAGGGCTCAGCGCATGTCAGAAAAGCGAAGTGACGGCCGCCGCTCCGACGCCCGTCGCCCCGGCGGCTCCTGCGACACCGGCACCGCCATTTCAAATCATGGCCAGCATCCAAGAACTGATGGACGCGGTCATTGACCCGTCAGCGGACGCGCTTTGGGACTCGGTCAGCATTACCGAAACGGCGAAAGGCACGGTCTTTCACCAACCGCACTCCGATGAAGGATGGCAGGAGGCGAGGCGCCATGCCATCGCGCTGATCGAGGGAACGAATTTGCTCGTCATGGATGGCCGCAAACTGGTCGCGCCGGGCAGTCCGGTGCTCGATCAGGGTACGTCCGGCGTACTCAGCGCCGAAGAGGGACAGAAGCTCTTGGATGCACAGCATCCAAGCTTCGTGCAATTTGCCCTAGCGCTGCGCGAAGCCGGCACGCAGATGCTGACCGCCATTGATAAGAAAGATCCGACGGGCATGATGAATGCGGGCGCGGCCATGGACGGCGTGTGCGAGTCCTGTCACCTGACATTCTGGTATCCCAATCAAGTCATTCCGCGCTTGCCGGATGATTTCGGTGCATCGAAGAAGGCGCTCAAGCCAAAACGGATTCCCTTAAGTCCCGGCTGATCCGAAACTGCCGGCGCCGCGAACGCAGCGTCCGAACGCCCGACTGTTAGCGCCCGCCGGCGACGTCGAGGATTGCGCCCGTCGTATAGGAGGCGCCATCGCCCAGCAGCCAAACAACGGCCTCCGCGACCTCCCCGGGACGCCCGGCGCGGCCCATCGGGGTGGTTGCACCGATGCGCCGCGCACGATCGGGCTGCCCGCCGCTGGCGTGAATGTCGGTTTCGATGATCCCGGGCCGAACCGCGTTCACCCGAACTCCTTGTTGCGCCAGTTCCTTGGCCAGCCCGATGGTTAGCGTATCGATTGCGGCCTTCGACCCCGCGTAGTCGACATATTCGAAGGGTGAACCCAACCGGCTTGCCGCGGATGAGAGGAGCACGATCGCGCCGCCGTTGCCGCCACGATCCTTCGACAGTCGGCGAGCGCTTTCGCGAGCGCAGAGATAGGCGCCGTAGACGTTGACCTCGAACACGCGTTTGAGCCGCTCGCTGTCCATGTCCGCCAGCGGCAGCGACGGCGCGACAATACCGGCGTTGATCACCACGCCATCCAAGCGGCCAAGCCGCGATTCCACCTCGCCGAACATCGAAACGACATCCGCCTCTTGCGCGACATCGCCTTGCAGGGTGATCGCGTG
>Ga0210402_10002295_pt1 | contig 18780 bp, 31 predicted proteins | sample IncBWC7MmetaG_FD_161055 | JGI IMG/M metagenome (GOLD analysis project Ga0210402, IMG submission 161055) | Forest soil microbial communities from Barre Woods Harvard Forest LTER site, Petersham, Massachusetts, United States - Inc-BW-C-7-M | ecosystem: Environmental > Terrestrial > Soil >... | reverse complement strand
CACGCAGGGATTGAAAATTCTGAATATAGGATTTGGCTTGGGTATTGTTAGACATTTTCAAGATTGCATGGAATATTGTTGACTTTTCTTGTCTCAGATTGATAATCTCTTCCAGTCACTTTCTACACCGCCCTCCCAACATGTTATCGTCGAGCCACACCCTGATGTCTTGCGACATATGAAACAATTCGGTTGGTACGAAAGGCCAAATGTCAGGATCATTGAAGGTAAATGGCAAGACTTTATGGACAGCGACGACATTCTGAGGATTGGTGGCTTTGATGTCGTTTATACTGACACGTTCTCCGAAAATTATGGTGAATTGCATCGATTCTTCCAACACCTACCGGATCTGCTTGCTGGGCCAGAATCTCGATTTAGCTTCTTCAATGGTCTTGGGGCAACCAGTTCGTCAATTGATATTTCTTATCATCAGAACCTAGCTTAAAGATCACAGATGCGCTCTTCTATGATGTATATACTCATCTCTCCGAGCTGCACCTCGCAGATGTGGGAATTGATGTGGAATGGAGTGATGTGGATGTCACCAACCTTGAGGAGGATCGGTGGGGGAAAACACGTGGATATTTTACGATACCCTTGTATCGGCTGCCTGTTGGGAGAATGACCGCCGTGACGTCGTAGCTATGCAAGCTGTTAGTACACTCCCAATCTTATGATCTTTGGTTGATGTTGGTTGTCTATGGAACAATGGGATTTAATCAACTGAATGCCTAGTTCTAAACAGATGACGACGTAATCAACACTGATAACTTTTGCTAAGAGAATTTGTCCCCTACTTCCTTGAAAATTTTTCTTGATTTGACTCAATCAATTATTGCCGCGCGTAGTGTGTTGATCACACAGAAGATTTGGACTAGTAGCTATAGGTACTAGGAGTCCAGTATATACATCATCGATATGTACCATCCCTTCTTCCTTCCCATTCTCGAGGTACTTGTCGCCGTTTTATTTCGTTGATATCGACGGGATCGATATTCTGGCCTCGGTGTCCCCCACTTTCTTTGCCCATTCTGCGAGTCCCCTTGTATATATCGTTGACTTGTGATATCAACGAAGATCGTAGATGTCTCTACCAGGTCATTTTTTGCCTCGCAGGACGGGAAATGGAATTGTGCTGGTGAGTGAACAACATCATTCCACCGGATATCAAGTATTCACTTCTGGTCATGCAGTATTTGTCGCCTATTCAGCCAGCACCTGCTATGGTGCCATTTGAGCTTCAGAACTATGTAAGTCTGGTTCTCACCCTAGACCGTGCGATCGCTGATGCTATATACAAAACCCAGATATCGCCCGAAATATGGGAGGCCCGGATTCCTTCCATAGCGAGGGTGACTTCTCGGTATTCGAAACCCCTGTTCGAAGGTGTTTGGGCACTTCTTGGTTTTTTGTAACGACCTTTCATACCGATTTTCCAATAACTCACAGTTCCAATATTTATAGTTTTATGACCATTGTTCCTGTAGCCATCTTCAAAGTTGTTCTCGTTAAGAACTCCGGTCTTCGCCACTCCGAAGCTCGTGCTATTAGTTTTGGTATCTTCGTGACCATCGCATTAATATTTTTCTTGCCCGTGGCAATCTGGAAGTTTATGGTATGTCTCGTCTCTCTTGACTTCTGCTTTGTATTTATATTTGGGGAGCTGCTGAACATAATAAAATATGCAGGGTCGCAAGGAGGTCAACATGATGCTTATGGCATGGGCTGAAACGGATCGTATGACCAGTGGGCAACACACTGCAATTCCAATCTGGAAGGTCAAATTCCCTGGAGTTTTCAGAGATACCATTGTACGTCAACCTCACGGTTCACAGCTATAATTCGATCTTAAATCCCGGTGTTTCATTAGGCACTCACTATCGTCATCCCTCCAAACAAGTCCCCGTCAGCTTTTCATCCTGACGCGTATCTTCCTTCCTACATCAATAGACCCATCGACCCAGATTCATATTACTATCCTTATAGAGGCGGATCTGGCCTCCCGCACATGAGTGTAGTTGGGGACGTCTACGTGGATGAGAAACGCGGCCTTCATGTTGCCAGGGTCTGAGGATATCATTTGTACCCCACGAAATTCATGAGTGATGACCTTTCGTTTATGTTGAACGTTGTGAATGTTACTAGTCATCAAGCTTTATGTAAGTATCTATGTGCCAAACGCAACATATATGAGCTTCGGGTAAATAATTGTTAGTCATACGCAACAGAAAGTGGTTAGATTCGTGGATGTGGAAATAGATGACCTTTACTGTATTACAAAATTGGACCATTGTTTCGATATGCCATCAGTAGACAGCGGGTATCTAATCGTAAGTCGTAAAAGGTGAATGTTCGTTTTGTAAAGACTGACTGGCCAAATGGACATTTGATGAAGATCCGAGGAAGAACAATTCGAGCGGCTGCATGTCAAAGCTTCGCCCAAGAGATGTTCCGAAAACCTCAGACCAACGAAGTTCCGCCAACGATAGGGAGCTCGGGGTAGGTCACTCCCGATTCATCGTTTCTTAGCACCGACATGAACCTGTACTCCTCGATCCTGCGGTTTGGGCTCATGACGAATGGCCGGGATGTCTTCCCGGTCTGTGTCCACGATGTTGGACAGGAACAGAGACATAACGAGCGCAATAGCACACCAAGGGATGAGGGATATGAAGGCCCATCGTGTACCCTCCCGGAAAGCATCCCTGACGAGAGTTTGGACCTCAACTGGCAGAGTTCGAAGGCTTTGCAGCGAACTCAAGCCACCGTGTTGCGAGACAAACGCTAGGGGAATGGCGTCTGACAGTGAAATTTTACCGGATGCAAGGGCATCAGCCAACGAGGATTTAACTTTGCTATTGAGGACAGCAGCACACTGTGCAAGGCCCACAGTGCCGCCCAGAGATCTGAACTGCAATCCAAACGGAAGAGGATTAATAGGCTTGCATGGGTGAATAGGGGAACGAGGACATACAAATAATGTCAAAGCAGAGACAATTGCCACCCGTTCCTCAGGCTGCGAGAAGCGCGCGTGCACAGCGAGGGAACCTGCGGTTAGGCCAATGCCAATACCCGTCATCACCATGAATCTGACGACCCGGATAAATATATGTCTGAGATGTAGTTAAACGGAGGCTTACCCATTAACTAGATTTTGTTCGTTCATCTGCATTCCCATGGAAATCAACCCAAGAGCGACTGGGATTATAAGGCTTCCAAGGATGATGGGATATTTTGGCTACAAAGTACGATTCAGATTTCCAGAGCTAGTATCGGAAACAAAATCCTTACCTGTCTCAGATACTTGACCATTTGAATGGAGATAAGAGTGCCTCCTCCCTGAAATGTGAAGACGTTTGAGCAAATGTTGGACCATGTCAAATATCTTACTTACCATGCCAGGAGCAAAGTAGACAAGCTGGATACCAGCTTTTTCGGGCGAAAGGCCAGTCACGATTGTCATGAAGATGGCTACGAAGTAGAACATCACCAGCATAACTAATCCTGACAGCGTGATAGTCCCGTAATTAGCCTATTAAACACAACGAAAATTGTATTGAAGGATTCGACATACCGCTTACAAAAGACGCTAATTGAACTGTGCAGACGTCATATGAACGGAATACGTCCAACGGCAACATGGGATCAGCCCAAAGCGCGCGTAGTCTGAATGGCACGGAAGCTGTGTCTTGGCGCTCAAGAAGATATTCCCATACAAGACAGGCGATGGAGAGTAACCCGCCAATAATGAAACTCGCAATGACCTTGGTAGAGCTCCAGCCTTCCGTCGAACCCCAGCCAAGGCCGAGAAGGATTAGAATACCAGCGGCGATGAAAAATAACGCGCCGATCCAGTCAATCCGAAGAAGCCTCGCGATAGCCGTTTCCCTTTCTCCAGCCTTAACGGGAAGCCTCTGAGAAGGTTGTCCCCCCTTGATTCTGTTGCGGAGAAGTATGAAACATAGCAGCATAGCAAGAACACAGCAGGGCAGGCTGTTGGTAGGGGGCGATTAGTTATATTTGAGGGAGAGTTCAAATAAAGGACTTGCTTGATTGCGAAGACCCATCGGAACGAGACATCAACAAGTACACCACCGATGAAAGGGCCAACGCTGTAACCGATAGAATACAGAAGGAAAAGGATGGAAACCTGCCAGTTATTATCGTCGAGCGAGCCAGAATCTGCCATGATGACACGGACCACCTAGTAGATATAATATGGAGTAAGTGATGATATAGGGCAGAGCAATAAAGGTCAGCATATTTACCGTAAGCATCCCGGCCGCACCGACACCAGCGACGCCTCTACCAGCGAGCATCATCTCCATATTTTTCGCACCTGTGCTCAGTGCACTTCCTGCGATGAAGAAAATAAGGGAAAGTTGAAGAGCGAAGTGGCGGCCATATATGTCAGCCACTGAGGCGAACAGAGGCAAAAAGACAGTCGATGTCAATAGGTAGGAAGTACCAATATAACTGAGAAAACGTCAGAATTGAGGCCTAAATCATCATGAGTAGAGTTACCTCTGGAGGTCAAGTCGGTTGAAGACGGACTGAAATTATTTGTGTTAAGAGGCGGGTGCAACGTTTTGTACAAGACGATGGCTTACAGCGATTTGAGGTTGTGCGGTCGCAACGACTAGAAATCAAATAGATTAGAATACCCGACGGACATGATGCATGACGGCCCAAACCCCCAACCAACCTGTATAATCCAGTGTCTCAAGGAAAACGGGAATAGCAAGGGTGATGGTCAAGATCAACTTCCATCGCCAGTTCTGCTTTCTCGGGGAAGGGGGATGGCTCGAGGAAAGAACATTTGGATTTTTGTTACGTTTGTTAAAAAACATCCTCCGGTGGTGATGAATATAGAATAGGTGAAAGGTAGATAGGGAGTGTGGTCAAATATATGTATGAATTAAGCATGAAACCGTCCGCAGCACCAATGAAATAGACAGTATGGCTGTGTACAATGAAAGAAACCTCACCTATAGTTTGAGCGCCCATCACGTCTCAACTTCTATTCAACTTCCTAAATGGTTATGATGATCATCGTCCGCAGTAATCAGCAGACCTGGTCTTCTGTGGTTCTTTCGCGCATACCTCAAGAGCCCAAGTGCCAGGAAGCGACTGAAGTGGATTGTACTGCCCGAGCTTTGCAAATTGCCGTCAAACATAAATATTGTTTCATCTGGAAAGATGAACATGTGACTTGTTTCGAGACTAATAGGGTGAACCCATTCAATCGAGTCGTTTGCGACCTTATGTTTCAGGTCTAAATCACCACAGATAAAGCAAAAGTGGGTCAAAAGCAGAGATTACTACCACCTCATGAGATCTGCATGAGAGTTGAGAACGAGAGACAGCAATGATAGTCTACGGTAATATAGGAATGGCGCACCAAATATAGCAACCGTGGTGAACGTTCAATCTTTGCCAATTATACATATTAGGCACCTTCCAAGCCATCACTGGCATTATTCTCTCATTTGTGATTCCACACCGCAGAAGAGGCTAGCACAATGACGATACACAGTTTGTACATCTACGACAGGCGCGCATTACCATTCAATTTACCGAATTATTCTATCTTACGGTTTTCTTTGATCGGCACGCTTGATCGGGTTTCAGACATTGCACCTGTGTCTATTATCAGGATTGGCATCGCACGAAAAGACCTAAACCTGCCGTTCAAGGGGGCATTCTCCCTGCCGTCTCTCAAGCTGTCTCCCCAAACCCCCAACTTGCAGACGCAAATGCAGCATCATCAACCTTTAGCAGTCCTCGCAATACCCTCTCGTCGAATTCAGGTGTCACCGTGGCTGTGAATGATGCGCTGTCACAATCACCCCCTGCTTTGGTCCAAACATCGACTCCAACATCACAGTCAAGTACTGGCCTGGCGTTTGACGAGGAGGCTAAACTTGTCTACGGTGTGATTCTATCCTTGCGAAATATGATCAGAAAATTGTCTGGAAGGTATGAACCTGCTCACTGTTTCCCTCGTCGTCATCTGAATTATGATGCAGAGATGAACAATTTGTCAACTATCGTACCTCCGCATACAAACTTCATGTCTACGAGACACTTTCAGGCTACAAATTCGTCATTCTCAGTGACCCCAACACTGATTCCCTTCGATTCGTTTTGCGCCAAATCTATGTTGGTCCTTTCCTTGAATACGTCGTGCGGAATCCCCTTGTCAGAATGGATTCACGGGAGCATGGTGTGGATAACGAGTATTTTCGTGCTAGCGTAGATCGACTCGTTAGAGGCCTGTCTGTGTTCTCTTAGGTTTCAAAATACTCCGTCAGGATGTCCTCTCGTTAGAGAATGATCTATAAAATACAAAATAGGTCTATACTTTAGGTAGTCTGTCTATCCACCGAAACCACTATCCGATGGTACCTTCTAAAACGTCCTCCGATACGTCCCCTCCTTGTTGTTTCTCAAATTGTTGCCTTAGCACATTCATCAGCGACGTCTTCATCTCTCGCTCTGGCGCGTTGTCGTCCTCTCCCTTATCATCATTATCCCCGGCTACAGCCTCATCTAGCGCCAATTTGGTCTCTCCGAGTTTCAACATATCCTCTTCTATGGTTCCACGGGAAATTAGTTTCACCACTTCGACATCACGTTTTTGCCCGATTCGATAAGCACGATCCTGTGCTTGTCGATCATTATGTGGGTTGAAGTCCTGATCGAACCTGGAAAAGCATGTCACTACGATGGACGATAACAAGCGAAGATCCCAAATATACATTATGACTACCGAGGCAGCAGTGAGATTGATTCCCATTCCTGGGGAAAAACATATCAGACCAGATTCATCAACAAAGACATTTCAAACTGACCGCCAGCCTTGGTGGAAAGGAGGAACACCGATATTGATTCAACCTCTGTAAATTCATCAACAAGCGACTGACGCACGTCGACGGGAGTGGAGCCCGTCAAGAGGAGATGGACGATTTCCCTGCGTCTGAGGATCGCTTGGAGAATGTCGAGTATCTGAGTAAACTGGCGGTTCAGTGTCAGCTGTAAGGCGTTATGTATATAGTTGGTGGGTTCCAAACCTGAGAGAAGATTAAGACCTTGCGACCCTCTTCGGCGTACTCAGCGAGAAGTTTGAGCAAAGCTTGTACTTTTCCGGCATCGATGTAGCAATTGTCGTCTTGAAGGTACTTGCGCGTAGACTAGATTGAACAACTTGAATATTCGAAACGTGAACGTGCCAGCCACAGACAGACCTTGTAGGTCCCACAAAAGACTTGCAGCTCAGCATCGCTCATGACTGTCATGTCTTCCTTGACAAGATCGAATAGCGCTCCACGTTTCTTGAAATCAGGTTCCTTGAGTAGTTGCTTCGTTATACCTGATAAAATCTCATCTGTAAAACGCGTCCGGAACAACATCGGGTGTGACGCGGCTTTTCGCAAGTCCATCAGGACATTCGAGCTATTTTCGAGATACATTTTGTCCTTTGCTCTTGCGTTTGCACGAGTCTTCTTCTTTGTTGGGTTGCCTCGCCCATTTGGAGGAGTTTCCGCAGTGTCTCCGGCATTGGCTTCCACGTCGAAGATGGTCTTGCGAGAGCGTTGAAGAGCATCGGTATATATAGCCTTTTGAAGGGCGGTCATATCACACCAGTGGATGCGCTCAGTCTTTTTCGGAAGATCCTTGAGTACCTGACCAAATTATTATTCGCTCAGTTTGTGTGTGGAATGATCAGTGGACAGTGAGTTTCACCTGATCTTTCCGACGACGCAAGACGAAAGGGGTCATCATCTTTTTCGCTCTTGATACTCGCTCCTGCGAAAGCAGTGTAACCTTTGAATCACCCTTGACTTTGAATATCGTCCGCAGTGAGCCCATTGTCTCGGCGAAGTGATGGGGAAGAATGAAATTCATCAATGACTGTATGACGGACAGTGATTGAGTCTCCTTTGGCCATGGCAGCAATGGGAAGATCGCATACCACAAGTTCTTGCAGATTGTTCTGCAATGGAGTTCCTGTCAAAAGAAGGCGCCATTTCGATCCGAATTTTAGGAGGGATTGGTAGCGTTGGGACTGGAAGTTTTTAAGGACATGGCCTTCGTCGAAAACACACGACTGCATTGAAAGAAATCAATTTCGGTGGTTTGTGGATGAGGAGAATCACTCACATCCCATTGGACCCGCCGGAAGAACTTGCGGTCTCTGTCATCTCCTTGAGCCAGGTTATACGTCGTAATGAGAACCTCCCAGCCTTCGCTATTCTTGCTTCTACATCTTTGAGTATCAAGCAGTGTTTGTCGGAGCTCAATTCGTTCCTCTTTCCCAGCATAATACGTCTGCACGGATATCGAAGGTGCGAAACGGGCGAATTCGCGGCACCAATTTTCGAGGGTCGATGAGCTGTAGAAATAGTCAACGCATGCCCGGATATTGATATGATTTAACGTACGGAACTACGACGAGATGCGGTCCTTTGTTCCCTCGTTCCTTCAGATGAGCAAAGAAGCTGATTACTTGAATAGTTTTACCAAGACCTGATAAGGATCCGCTATGAGCATTGAACAAGTTGATGACAATTCGAACAACACATGCCCATCTCGTCAGCCAAAATACAGCTAAGTTTGCTGCGATACAGTAACCGGAGCCAATTCACTCCAATCAGCTGGTACTCTTTCAGTTGAACGGTATCAGATAGCAACGATGGCTGAGTGACAAGATAGTCCTTCGGTTTCTGTTCTTTCAACGAAGCAAGCGATCGTAGACTGAGGGCACCATCTTCGACTTCATCTAGCAGTGGAGAAACTGAGCACTCGTCATTGCTTGTACCCTTCCCAGAGGCGGAAGCTGATGTCCATGAAGCTATCGCGGCACGAAGAGTAGCACCTATCTTCTCGCAATCTTCAAGGATACTATCAACCGCTCCATATTCTTTGAAGATGGCTGTACAATCCTCAAACATTCTAGGACTGATACCCGCAGGTCCCGCCTTCTTCTTGCCTTGACCAAGTTTGGAATTCAAGTCGTCGGTTGACTCGAATGGGCGAAGCTCGATAATGGCATTAGCCTGCTCAGGTGTACAACCTATAAAAGGATCTATTGGAAGGGCATTTATGAATAACAAAACGCAAACATACCAGTCAATTCTTGTAAAGCTTCAGGACCAGTTGTATTGAAGTAGTCTAACGCCCTAGCGTCGTTGGACGTATCTTGGCGCCCTCGTATCTGATTTCTTTCATCGTCGCTGTCTGTCAATTCTGGCTCAGATTCGGAATCCAGAACCATTTTCTTGATGCGCTTGCCACGTGGGGGTGCAACTGCAGGCGTGAGGGGCGAGGATGCTGTTAGGTCAATGGCAGGTTGGGATGGAGGTGGTGTCGCCACTCGTTGAGGCTTGTTGTCAAGAACAGACCGGTTGGCATATATCATGGACTTCTTTCCCTTTTCCTTGGCCGCCGCTCGTTCGGCTTTGGTAGCCTCCTCAATTTCCTTCACTCTTCCCACGTCTTCCACTTGGGGCCTAGGCACAACTGGGGGTCTGGGATCCCAGTGAGGGTCAGACAGAAGCTCTGTGGCCTTTTTGACGTCTCCGTGTGCGTTCAACCAAGCCATCTGTACAAGGGTTGGAGTATGTTGAGGCATAGTGTATTTGAAGCGGATGAATTTAGGATCTGTAAGAGGATTGCTGGACGGAAGGGGGTCTGGTGAGCCGGGAGAGCCGGAAGGACGACCCCGTACGATGCGAGGTTTCGACGGACCAGCAAAGATGTGCGCAACATCCGGAACCGATTCGTCCGACGAAGAAAGCGCATCAATACTGTTGGCCACGACCCGTCGTCGTTGGCCAGGACGCTTGACCTCAGGAGAACCGGGTGAATTCGAAACATCAAACTGGTCTTGCGTGGGACCACGGTTCACCCGTTTGCGAGGAGGACCCTCTTCATGTATGCCTTGTACGTGTTTATCATCTCCACCCCAAGGACGCGGCGAAGACGCGTGAACACTGCTGCTACTCGAAACGAACCCGCTGGGAGCGGTTAAGGAGTCGACACGGAAGGTCCCGTTCGGACGTGACCATGTATTAGAGTGAATGAGACCTGGTATGTGTGCCACGTCATAGTCATGAGGTGGACTATATATCTGATAAGAACGTTGATTCACATCAGATGTAAGTGGACTCGAGCTCGGGACGAGAACGGTGCCCATGGACGTCGCGATCGGAGGGAAAAAGCGCGATTGGACAGTTGCATCTCGCGACTGTGGCGGCGGTAAGACAAAAGCTGGCTTGCTTGTTTCACCAGAACTCGACGACAACGAAGCACCCGGGTTCAGAGGACCAGTGCGCTGTTTCTTATTAAATCTGAGCTGGTCTAATGCAGCTCTCTAGGCAACGACAGTAGACCAAGTAAGAAACAAAGACAACGCCTTCAACCAGAAATACTAACTTTATTATTAGCCGCAGCTTCCGCGCTTGAATACATAGAAGACGTTGAGCGGTTATATAGATGTTCGCTGTGGTTGAGTTGAGGTTGACTTGCACTTCCGCGTGTGTTCAGGTGAGAGTCAACTGAACGGAAGTCGGAACTCCATCACTGCTCAGTCGGAGAGTCAAAAGGATGTGGCAAAAAACTGTATTTCGAGTAGTAATAAATGTAATAGAGATGACTGGTACAGTAAGCGAATAAATTTTGGAGAGGGGTGCAAGACGCTAGTCGAGGAAAGGTGCGGGGGAAGAATGCGAAGCAGGCCCTAGTAGACGCGTGCACAAACCGCATAGACTTCTAGCCACAGTAATAGCTATGATCACGAGGTTATGCATGGGGCACTGCTAGTGGCCTAACGGGACACTACGAGCTGAAGAGGTTTGATACTGATGTAGTTCAGTTGGTTGGGGACGACCATGAGAAGGGCCTGCGATGACGCGCTCATATGCTCCAAGCAAAAAGGCTAATGGACTATTGATGGGACGACCAAGACCGAGCACCGTCATACAAGGAGCAGCCAAAGATAATCTGAAAACGCCATGAAAGCGGAAGTTGGATCCTTGCAAGATCTGAACATGGTCATCAAGAACGAAGAATGCACAAGGAGGTTTAACGACAGGTCGGTGCATCAGTTAGTTCCAATGATGTCCACCTTAAGGAGGAGGGGTTTGCGCAACAGGAGAATAAGTGACCAAGCCAATAGACCAAGCTGCCCATGCAGGTTTGTCGAGCGTGGTCTTGACCAGCGAAGACGAGGAGGAAGGGCTGCCAAAGAGGACAAGATCTAACGAAACAACCCATGCAAAAGGATTGTCAAACGGGGTTGAATTCCCAACCAGATTCAAGTTCACTTCGATAGGACTGCGAAGGCCGGAAACCGAGAAAATCGTACGCATACCGCGGTAGGCCTGGAGATTTAGAATTGGCCTAACTATCTAACCACCTGCTGCAAAGGAATGAAAAGTAACTTGCTGGAACAAGGAGATGTGAGTATTATATAGAAGCAATGGCAGAATGTTCTGACTTTTGATAGAATGAAACTGGTTCTATCAAAGTAGTGAATGCATATAACAGACCTCCATTTCGACTTTCGTGCTCCTGCCAAGGGTGGCAAACAAAGGTCATCCAGATAACTCGTAGATCGTCGAAAAGATTGACCCCTGTAACATTTACCGGAGCTTCTGACCCAGTAGTACGCAGTAATGACGATCATAATGGTGATGGATTGCACAAGTTTAGTCTTCCGTGAGTACCCTCGGTTGCTCCTCGAAAACTTCAGGAATTTATTTGATGATAAACAGACATCGGCTGTTTGTGTCAGGAGGACGATCGAAAACTGGAAAAGGTAAAGGATGAAGTGATAGGTAGAATTCGACAAAAACAACAGCATCAGTTGGCGTGGTCGACACCGCGAATATAATGGAATCTGCCGGGGCCATCCAATATCAAGAGTACAAGGATAGGTGCCCTTGCATGAATTAGTTTGTGGAACTAGTTCATAGAGTTCGTGAATAAGGGTCAGGAGTGTGCATCAACCACTCGGAGACCGCAACTCGCTGGTGTCAGTGATCCTCTGATGAACCCGAAACAATCATTAGTTGCAGAGCGACAAGCCAACTAGGTCTTGATTTGACCACAATGACCTATCAGCTCTTGCATCGAACCTGAATATGCCATGATATGTCTCCAGAGGGACGGCAACGATGTGCCACCCATTAGGCCGCCATAACGTCATTCCAATCGATCCTGGTACTGCTGGTAGAACTATGGAGAGAATTTTCCGTAAAAGAGTTTGAAACGAGTCCAATTGAAATGAATGATCATGATGGAGAGTTTTGTTTTGCAGTTATGTATTATATGTTGTAGATTATTTGTATATGTATGTTCTGCACACCACACTGCCTCACCGCAGCCACAACTTGAACTTCACCTCGTCTTTCACCTACAACAAAGATGAATGACCTTGTCACATTACTAATTCTCTTTGCTTTCTTAGCTTTAACCCTTGTTTTCAACGTTCCGTTGAACGGGGTCCTCGTACGATTCAGGGCGAACTACAATCCGAAAGGCCTTCAATTAGACCCTGAAGGTGGGGCGCAACCTCATACGGGGCCTGTTGTCCGATCGTATTTCGGCATGATGAGGAGGGTATATCGAATTGAAGTTCGTTTTCGTCACGTTATTCCGCTTTACTAGCTCTAACACCTCCATCACAGAAATGGAGTGGATTGTTTAAAGGATTGAGTGAGTATTCACCCATTAATTGCAGGACTCCATTAACATGTGTACTACAGTGCCTACAATTCTGTCGGTATTGGTCATCACCCTGTTTATAATGAAATTCTTGGATTCCCCGCAACCTCGTCATGGTACCTACCGTTCACCCGAAGCCGGTGTAATTGGGACTCTTGTTTACAGTATCGCAATGATGCTCATGTCCCTACCAACTGTGGTAATCACATACCGGTATGCCTGCCCCAGTTTCTCGTTCCTCCATCGTCGGGATTAGACATTTCATACCATAGATCAATTACAACACCGCACAAATTGCCATATTTCAAACCCATACAGTCTCTGCGAGTTCTGCTAACTCCCACCGAACGTCGCCGTCCCTGGATAATCTACCTCACACCGGGCCTTTTGGCCGCTCAAGTTGCACATATTGGATATGTGGTGCTCTGCCTCGGTCCACTTCGTCGTCTCCTCTTACCCCCACAGTCAAAATCCGGCCTCCCTGCTTTAGATAATTTCCATCCTGTCCGATCTTCTATATACTTCATTATTGTCCTGCTCAGTACGGGTATTCTTACCCCTCTGGAAGTAATAGCGACGAGGCTAGCCATCCAGCGCAATCATGCCTCTGCGGAATTCAATTCTGTTTCGCAGGAGGAAAACGGCGATGCAGAAGATGTTGCTGAATTTGCTGGCGCTGAAGAGGACGTCATTGGGTCAGTCAAATCACGTATTTCTTCACTTCAGTCGCCATAATACGTCCTTCGTTTTTAGTCTGAGGAGTGAAGGGGATCCTTACATTGGTCTAGTTGACTGTGCAAAGAGAATTGTTGATGAGGAGGGATGGAAAGTGCTGTACCGCGCATGGTGGATGACTCTCCTCGGTGGGGTTGCCAGTATATTCGTATGAAGGACCACCGGAGATCATCGAAACACAAAAGTTACCTTGTAATTGTTAAGTCGAATTTATCGCAGCCAATCTCACTACTTTGCAGATACTTGAGGGGGCTTTTGTGATGCAAACCGTCAGTTATCGCTTCAGGCACGTCATTAATCATTCCCGAGCACAATACTGTGAGTACGAAATCACGGGGCCATTCATGTTATTGCCGGAAGAGCGGCCGATTGCTCCTATTACACCAAGAAACAGGTTCTCAAGCAAAGAATGACCTACCTACCCTGAACGATGATATCATTCTAGTACCTTGTGTAAAACCTCGAGTCTCTCCCAGCGATCTGGGGTCGGACCACAAATGTTTCCAGACTGGCCGTGCGTATACTCGGTTGCTGAGAGTGGTATGTCACTCTGTCAGAAAAGAAGAAAAAACAACCCGTGGAGTGAAGATATGGTTCTCCGCCGACTCAAACTTGGCACAAGTTTTGCAGTTCAAATATGGACATTCCGCACTCTTTGGACGCCGAGGCCACCGTTTCCCGCAAGTTCAGGGTTGGCACATAGGACATACATGTACATTTGTATATATTGATGTGTTCACAGGTACAAGGAGAGACGGAGCCGCCTTCCAGATTGTGGTTAAGCATATACCGTAGGCATCGGCTTTTGCATCGGCTGCATTTAAGCATTTTAGGATAATTTGAATGTGCAGGGAAGACAATGCGAAGGGAGCGCATTACTTCGGAGAAATGACATAAATTCCGATGCCGCGGGGTACAACCTGTTTCTAGCAACCCACAACCGTGCCTGTGGTGAAAAGGGTCAAGTGGCAGCAGATATCTAAAACCGTTACCTCATCACCATGATCGCCCAATCATGTCCTACCCCTAACTGGTACTTGCCGCCGGATACATACAGGAAATAGAAGAATGTGAAAATGCACCATTCAAGGGGATCTGAAAGTTTCTCTACCTAGTTAAGAATGATCGTTGGTCATCCCGAAGCAGAAGACATTGAAATAGGGATGAATCAGCAAAAAGGACATGGTAGAATTGCAGAACGCATTAAAGCAAGCGCCGAGATGCACGGAGACAAATAAGCACGCCATTCACGCCCATGGCCGTGAACGTTTGAGCAGAAGTAATATTGATCAGCAGATCACCACGAGTTCGGACGCAGACAGAAGGATGAGTCAATTCAACCCATGCTTTGCCCATCCAAACAGTGAAGCAATGTCTCCGTCATTGAAAGATCGGCCCTGGGCACCAACGACGGAGAGGTATGTGTCCGAATGGGGAACAGGATAAGGGTGATAAGAAGAATCGTCATCCAATAAATGAACTTTCTGACGCACAGAAACGTGGTCACATATTTAAAGCCATACAGGGTAGGACAAAGTGGTTATGCTAAGCACGACAGAGCTCCGGCGCCCAGACTAATGCCGATGGCTTTAGAATTAATCTAAAGGTTGGAGGATGCCTTTGGCATTGACAGATTTGTGGCATGAGTGGTTTACCGTTTACGGATGGCGACCGGTCCATGGTCACTGATTCGACGAAGCGTGGGTGAATCGCATATCCATCGCAGGTCGTCCTTCAAAGATACACTAAAGCGTTCGCGAAAGTCGCATGAGATGGAATGGTCAGGTCGGAGGCGAGCATAATAAACCTTGACAAGTAAGAATGATCTTGGACCGCACTTGGCCCTTCGGTGAACCAAGGCTCTGATACGAAGGATAATGTTCAGAATCTGGGGAACTTGAATGATAACACAGTTGCTATACGGTTCACCGGAGGGTAAAGGAACAGAAGGTGAGACCAAAAGACAACAGTTATTGAACCTGATGCTATCGTGATTGATCGCATTGATGATTGAGCTGAAAACATCGCCAAAACCACATCATACCATGGTGGGTAACACGGACGGGCTCGGGGATACTCGGCATCCGAGGGATTTACTGCTTTGCAGCTCAAGGGATGATATCAATCAGTCTCGGAATTTATTAAGAATTCAAGGATCAAGTAACATCACACACCGGAAAATCAGGGATTGTCACGGTCAGGGAATTAATGTTGTGGAATATAAACAGAAGCCGCGGCAACGGCATGTTAATAATCCTGAAATGACCGGTCCAAGAATAGCCACATTCCCAGGATGTTTCGGGGTCTCCGTTCGTGGGCGCATCAAATTGTCAGCACTTCAAGTTCGGACGCACAAGTGGATGAAGTTACGGCTGCTGATTTACAAAAAGAATTCGAAAAAGAACAGATCAAGAAAATGAGTGAGAGTTGAGTAAATAGCATCACATTTTATACCAGCTGGGCTAGTAGTAGTACTAGTAGCAGGCCAAGAAAAACATTGCAGACAGAGACGGAAGGTGCAGAACTACTACAAGTAGTACTGTACTTTAATAGTTTCAATTTATCCTCGGTCCGCGACGACACGACGAAGCCATGGTCCCGTGGGTCTCGGTTGTCGTCCACGTGGACGAGCGATGGGAGTATGGATTACCGGATCGAGATGATTCAGGATCGAGTGAATTATTGTCCTCAAGGCGGATCTGATTTACTGGGTTCTCCTCCGATGTTCCTGTGCTGATTTGTACCTCTACCGAAAACGGTCTGCCATTCCGCGAAACCCTGATTGACGACCTCATCCCATTCCCATTCTCATACTCACATTCCGATATCGTCCCGATATGATGTAGATACTGTGGCTATTCCCTCGCTTCCTTCTACCCTGAAACTCGCATTTGGTCTCATGTTGAACCACTGATTGTAGTGATTCGCTAGATTACCTTTCCTGTTTCGTGCTTCGGAGCGCCAAGGCCCATGGGTTCATACAAATACTGCCAGCTACTTTGCATCATCTTTTCCTACCCACCCATTGCTCACCCACCCAACTTATTTGTCCATCATGTCTTCAGAATTCGCAGCCCGCAAGAAACGAACAATCTCTGACACTAACACAGCTCCCGAAGGCGATCATCGCAAGCGGTACGTCATCCCCTCACTCAATCCATATGACCCCTTCTAACATCACCCACAAGGCGCCGCAACAGAACAACACAGTCATGTCTCAACTGTCACACCTCAAAACGCATGGTAAATTACAACTATATTTTGAATGGTTCTGTTCTCAAACACATTCGTAGTGTGACAGAAAACGTCCGGCTTGCGCTCGGTGCACTCAGCTAGGGCTTGTGCGTCCCCTCGTATCGTTGTCAATGTTCGCAACTAAAAGGTTTCCCTAAGACTGGACTATGTGTCTATGAAGTCGATGACCCAAGCCAGAGGTCTGATACCCAGGACGAAAGCTCGAGGCTCCTCAAGCGAGTCGCCGAACTGGAAGGTGTGATCAGAGAGGTAGGATTAACTACAGCTCAAACGACCAAATGCGTTCTGACCCCGTGCACAGTTGAAAAACAAGCCGCACCCCCGCTGGGTGCAGTCAGGCTGTAGTCCCGGGGAGGAATTTGAGAAGTGGCATTCTCGCTCTCATACCCGCGCAGGGGGGCATGATGTCTCTCCAGTCGACCAACCTCCTTCAATTGCTTCGTCACCGCCAAGCTCCTCGTCTTCCTTGGATAAGGCTGAAACTGGGTCCGTCGGGAGCAGTGGTTCTTCCACGCGCTCCTCGTCTATCTCAAACGCATATCCTCCATCCATCCATTTACACACCGAAAGTACTCGGAACTCCCCATCCTCTTACTACGGGACTTCGCCACTTAACACTCCCTCGCCTTCTACCATGACTCCAACGGACGAATTCTCCCAATCACATGTTGCAATTGTTGGCCAATCAGAGGTTCCTCAGGATTTCGACCTGACCTCAATGTTTTTATCATATCCTGGATTGATGGGTTGCGAGGACGCAAGCTATGCTCAGCTTGCCAAAGATGGCCAGCGCGAGCAGTTATGCTTTACCAAACAGCAGGGCGGTCATTGCGGTTGTCTGCACGAGTCCACGAGCTACAATGTGGTTCTAGAGTTGTCCCTCAGGCTCCGGAAGGCCGCCGACGTTCTCGCCCGCTCTGCCAGTCATCACATGGGCTCGAATTGTTTGCTCAATCAACACATTATTGACCTGGATACATTTGCTACGTATGTTATTTCTCACTGTAATTTTCCATCTCGATATTTAACTGCTATCCAACAGAAACACATTGGGAAATATCCCCGCGCCTCCTGAAGGCATGCCATCGCCTTTGATGTCGCAGGATCGTTCACGTTCAAACAGTTTGACATCTACCATGGTACCCTCAAGTAATGTTTATGGTTCTGGCTCATGTCGGCCGTTGCCGACTTCGGCAATTTCACCACAATCGCTACATAGTCTGCGTTCGTGGGACTTGATGTCGGCTGTCTCAGATTCTCCCGCGCCCTGCGATGATTCATTTATGTCTTGGGAACCACCGCGGCGTTCATAACAACAGTCCAAATTGTGTACAATCTATTTCAATACTGTTTTGACCAGATATTCCGGATATGTTGTTGACCGTATTAGCTTCTCTCTAGCTTTGTATTGTTCACCCTCTTGGATTCCATTGTAAAGTGGCAAATGTACACAACGTTAAACACACAAAGGAGTGTGTTGCTTTCAAAGGATGATCTTTGACAGATGTTCCACGCGTTACCTCCTCGGGTGAGAGAAACAACAAAACGAACTGGAAAAGTTACCTATCGCCCCAAATCGAACTGCACAGGGAATGTGGTAATTCTCAGGAAATACCTTTGTAATATCTGTAAATATAAAGGACAATGTGATGAAGACTATTCAGTAAAAGATGTAAACGTGAGGTGTTGGTTGCAGTTATTGGAGACAGATGGGCGTGCTCTAGTTGATCATGCATCGAGTAAAGCTCCATATGATGTACTGGATACGGAGGTGAGAAGTCCGAATAGGTTCGAACGGAAGGAATTGGTGAATCCATTTCAAGGTGACTCTGGTGACCAAAGGTCCGTCTGTTAAGACACTTAGTAATAAACAGCAACTGACATGGTTACGTTTGAATCGTTTTTAAGTGGCACTGTTAAATCAAAGCGATCGGTCCTCTCCCTCGCGGTAGGTCCACTGGCAAGGTCTGGAGGTTTGTAGATGAGGGTCAGAAAAGTTGCAAAGAAATAGTGCGGGGCCTTAGAAGCCTCCGAGTCGTGCTCCCACGGGTGGAGGTA
>Ga0210402_10002293_pt1 | contig 18789 bp, 10 predicted proteins | sample IncBWC7MmetaG_FD_161055 | JGI IMG/M metagenome (GOLD analysis project Ga0210402, IMG submission 161055) | Forest soil microbial communities from Barre Woods Harvard Forest LTER site, Petersham, Massachusetts, United States - Inc-BW-C-7-M | ecosystem: Environmental > Terrestrial > Soil >... | reverse complement strand
CATCGGTGGGAGCGCCGCCCTGGAAGTAGAGCTTGCGCTCCAGGTTTTTGATGTGATCGAGATTCTTCAGGTTCGCGGCCGAACTGATCTCCAGCATGATGAACGGATTCCCGCTGGTGGTCGGCCCGAGATTGCGAAACTTCACGCGGTCGGTTCCGTTGGCCACCGCCTGCAGGTACTCGACAATTTTGTCCCAGCGCACCAGCTTCCTGTCGCTGCCAATGCGGAATCCGAAGTACTGCTCCGGCGTTTGCACGGCGGCCCGCAGTGTTGCGGCGATGCACATCATGAAGACCAGTTTTTTCATCGAGCCTCTTTCCCCTTCCGTCTATTCTTTCATGAATTCCGTTAACGTGAATTCCAGTTCATGTGGATACCCTCGGGCGCCCGGAAAAACGTTTTTCCAGGTGAAGGCTTATCGCGATATCCATCGCTAGTGATAGCAGCTAGCGAGGCTCTGCCTCAGAGCGAAAGTGTTCGTCACCGCAGAGACGCAGAGCCGCAGAGAGAGCGCGGAGAAAGACTAAAACTGATATGGCTTTCTGCATCGGTCGTAGTTAGTGACAAATGCGGGGTTGGCGCGCCGAGGGAGCAGAGACACTCGCATGCTGACGCTGCGAAGCCTTTGAAGATGGTTGAGGCCTTGCCCTTTACGCAGCGCGTCGTGGCGATAGCCCACTCATGTCTCGGCTTCCTCCGCGCACCAACCTGGCGTATACGGCGGTAACCCTACCTGTGTGCAAGGCATGCCTCAGTGCCTCTGCTCTGCGACTTCCTCAGCGTCTCTGCGGCTCTGCGGTTAAACAGCACTCTAGTGATAGTGGCCGCTACAACTCCCGAATGCGGACATTGCGAAACATGATCAGCGAAAACTGATCGTGCATCTGCAACCCGATCGGACCCACCTTCGAGCGCTTGGGGTCCCCCGGATGTTCCGCCACCACCCGGCCGTTCAGCGTGACAGTGATCTTGTCGTTGCGGGATAGAATCTCCATGGTGTTCCAGTCATCCTCATGCTGCGCCTCTTTGGGCGCATCCATAAACCCATAGATACTCCCCGAAGGGTGCGGGTCGGGAAACCGGTTGTTGATCTGGATTTCGTATCCAATCTTCGACGGCGTGCGGGTGTAGTCCGGCGGCGTGGTTACTCCCGCCTGGGCGCGGGAAGTATCGCGAATCGAGACGCCGCTGTTACCCGTGGTCTTGGTCCAGTATTCCAGGTGCAAATCGAATTCCTTGAAGTCGCCGCGTTTTGTGTACAGCCACGACTGCGTATCCACCCAACTCTTGAACTGCCCCGGCGTCGGCAGCGGACCTCCGGGAACCAGCATTTTGCGCAAGTCTCCGATGCGCTGCCCCAGCAGCGTGCCATCCCCCATCACGGTCCACTGGCCGTCGCCAATTACTTCCCATCCATCCAGGTTTTTGCCGTTGAACAGGGGTTTCCAATCGGCCGCGGTCAATCCGCAGCCAACCAATGCCAGCAGGACGATCGGTTTCACCTTCAGAGCGTACCACGGCCCGGCGGCACTCCGGCCACCGGAAACGGCCACTGCAGCCAACCAGCGAAAACGACGCGCGACGGCCGCAAAGGCGCCCTAAACGCTGCCTTCCGCCGCCTGACCAATCCCGCGTCTACTTCCGCGGCGCCTTGATCTCCGCCGGGCCCTGGTGCAGCACCAGGTGGGTCACGGCGCCCTTGTCGTCCTTGAGGAATTCGATCTCGGCGTCCATCACCTTGGGGAAGAACTTCGTTTCCGACTCCGCGAATAACGGGACCTTGCCCTGCCGGGTGGCCTGCGAGACCAACTGGTCGCCTTCCAGCATGATGACCAGGTCGAACCCCGGCCGCAATTCGTAGGTGCCGGCGTATTGTGCCAGCGTCTGGGGCGAAACCGCGATTTCTTTGCGCTCCACCACCGTGTCGCTGGTGCGCGGCGCCTTCGTGTCGCGTCCGCCCTGGTGCAGCACCAGGTATGCCGCGCCTTTATCGTCCTTGCCGAATTCGATCTCGGCATCCACCACCTTGGGAAAGAACTTCGTCTCGGACTTGGCGAAGAGCGGCACCTTGCCCTGTCCCGAGAGCTGGCTGATCAGTTGACCGCCCTGCATCCTGATCATCATGTTAATCTTGGGCGCCATCGCGTAGGTCCCCACATACTGCTCCAGGATTTTGGGCGCCACGGTGATCTCACTCCGCTCCGAGGGCAGCTCCACCTTTTCGCCGCGCGCCACCGCCGCCAGGGTCGTGGCGATCTGTTGGGGTGCGCCCCCAGTCAGATTGGCCAGCGCCACCACCGTCAGCGTGTCTTCGGGATAGTAAGCCAGAAACGTGTTGAAGCCTTCGATTCCGCCGCCGTGGTCGATCGACTTGTGCCCGCTCACGGTGTGCACACCCACGCCGCACGCGTAGTCCTCCTTGTAGGGCGTGGTCATCTTCGCCAGCGCCGCCGGCGATAGCACCTTGCCGCCGAACAGCCCCTGCTCCCAGCGCAGCAGGTCCTCGGTGGTGGAGTACGGCGCGCCGGCCGAGAAGGGGATGCTCATGTGGACAAAGCCCGCGTTCACCGGCCCGTCCTTACCCGGCCCCGGCGCGTAACCGGCCGCGCGCCGCGGGATGACGGCGGAGTTCGAATCGTAGCCCGAATCCTTCATTCCCAGCGGCCCGAAGATGTTCGCCTGCACGAACTTCTCATAGGTCTCGCCGCTGGCCTTCTCCAGCAGGTAGCCCAGCAGGACGTATCCCGAGTTGCTGTAGCTCCACTTTTCACCCGGCTGGAAATCGAGCGGCTTGTCGCGGAAACGCGCCACCAGCTTCTCCGGCGTGGCGGCGAATGGCTCCAGCGACTGGTAGTCGGGGAAGCCGGTGAAATTCGGAATTCCCGAAGTGTGCGTCAGCAGGTGGAAGATGGTGATCTTGTCCCACGCGGCGGGCGCATCCGGCATGAGTTTCTTCACGGGGTCGTCCGTCTTCAACTTGCCGCGTTCTTCCAGCAGCAGGATGGAGGCGGCGGTGAACTGCTTGGTGACGGACCCCAGCCGGAACTTGGTGGCGGGCGAGTTGGGGATGTTCCACTCCAGGTTCGCCGAGCCGTAACCCTTGCTGAACAGAACTTCGCCGCCGCGCGCCACCAGTACCGAGCCCATGAAGGTCTTGTTGGCAACGTAGGACTGTACCACCTGCTCCATTCGTGAGACATCCTGGGCCAGGCCGGCGGCAGCCAGTAGAACTGCGATGCCGATGCGTCGAAACACGAGCACGCTAGTCATGGGTACTCCTTAATTTAGATGCCATTGTACCCCCGCGTAGGATTGTGGGGCAGGTTGTTAACCTGCGGCGGATTGTGAATCCGCCTGCCGGGAGCTTGCGCGAAATCCGCACATCGGCCGCTCGCTGCCGCATCGCGGAGGCGGATTAACAATCCGCCGCAGGTTAACAACCTGCCCCACACACCTACTCGTGCCGCAGCGCCGCCACCGGCGAAATGCGCGTCGCCCGCAGCGCGGGAAGAAACGTGGCCAGCAGAACCACCAGCATCAATCCCATCGGCGCCGCCAGAAACGTCAGCGGGTCCATGACGCCAATACCGAACAGCATCTTCTTCAGCAAACGCGTCAGCGTGAAGGCTCCGCCCAGGCCGAGCACAATTCCGATGGCCGCCAGCCGCGCGCCTTCGTTCACCACCATCCGCACCACGTCCGCCTGCGCCGCCCCCAGAGCCATGCGCACGCCGATTTCATGCGTGCGCTGCGCCACCGAGTAGGCGATTAGCCCGTAGATCCCGATCGCCGCCAACAGCAGCGCGATCCCCGCGAACAACGCCAGCAGCATGGTGTCGAACCGCGGCTGCGAGACCGACAGCGTCAGCGCCTGCTCCATGGTGCCGATTTGCGCCAGGGTTACGCCGGGGTCGATGGATTGAATGTCCCGGCGAAGCACCGCCGCCAAGCGGGCGGCATCGCCTGACGAGCGCACCGCCAGGAACATCCGCGGCCCGTAGGTTTGGGCGAACGGCATGTAGTAGGCCGGGTCCGTGTCGACTGTCAACCCCAGGTATTTCACATTGCCGACTACGCCCACGATCTCCATCCACTTGTTGCCGAACGCCGGCTCGCTCTGGGCTATGCGCTTGCCGATGGCTTCCTGGTTCGGATAGAAGCGGCGCGCAAAACCATCGCTGACGATCGCCACCGGCGCCGAATCCTGATGGTCGTGGCCGGTGAAGTACCGGCCCTTGACCAACGGGATACCAAGCGCCTGGAAATAGTCCGGACCCACCGTGGCGCTGGTGACGACGGGGTTCAGTTCTCCCAGCGCCAGGGTTTGGCCCTGCATCGCGAAAGTGTCGGCGTCGCCCTGCTGGTCGGGCGGCAGCGAGTCGGTGACCGCGGCCGTTTCCACGCCCGGCACACTGCGGGCGCGGCGGAGCACTTCATCGTAGAAGGCAAGGCCGGCGTGGGCGTCATTGTACTTCCGGTTGCCCGGCGAAATCAGCATCGTCAGAATCTGACTGGGTGGCGTGGCGAATCCGCCGGTCACGCGCTGTAGATTCACGAAGCTGCGGAGAAGCAATCCCGCGCCTACCAGCAGCATCAGCGAAACTGCGATTTCGCAGACCACCAGAGCCGCGCGAGTACGCCCGCGGACACGGCTGGCGCCGCCGCCGCGTCCACCCTCTTTGATCGTCGAGTTCAGGTCCGTGCGCGAGCTTTCGAGCGCCGGTACCAGCCCGAACAGAACCCCGGTGAGCATCGAGACCAGGACCATGAAGCCCAGCGCTTCCCCATCCAGCCGGACGGAATCGATGAGCGGCAGGTTGCCCGGGTTCCACGCGCGGATCAGTGCAATGCCGCCCCACGCCAGCGCCAGCCCCGCGGCGCCGCCAAGCACGGCCAGCAGCACGCTTTCGGTAAGTAACTGGCGCACCAGGCGGCCGCGCCCGGCGCCCAGCGCCCGCCGCAGCGCCATCTCGCGTTCGCGCACGGTAGCGCGGGCCAGCATCAGGTTGGCTACGTTGACCACGGCAATCAGCAGCACCAGCCCCACCGCGCCGACCAGCACCAGGATGGCGGGCTTCAGCGTGGTTCCCAAAAGCGCGTCGCGCAGGCCGAGCACCGGCAGCGTCAGGCGCTTGTATTGGGAATTCTGCTGCATCATGCGCAGCCCGATGTTGTTGGTCTCCGCCTGCGCCTGCTGCAGCGTCACGCCGGGCTTCAGGCGCGCCACGCCGCGATAGAAATACGGGCCGTACCGCGTCGGCGGATTCAGCCGCAGGTTGGTCCAGACTTCCGTCTCCCGCCCAGGGAACCGAAATACCGCGGGCATCACGCCGATCACGGTGGCCGGCGCGCCGTTCACCAGGATGGTCTGGCCCAGCACGCCGGAACTGGCGGCGAAGCGTCGCCGCCAGATGGATTCGCCGAGCACGGCCAGCGAGCCGGCGGCAGGCTGGTCCTCCCCAGCCGTGAGAGTCCGGCCGATCAGCGGACGCACTTCCATCGTGCCGAAGAAACCGGCGGTGACGGACGCGCCCTGCACCTGCTCCGGAACGCCCGCGTCGCCACCTGTGTTCCCACCGATATCGAGGCGCTGGCTCCGGAAGAGGGAGGGATCTTCAAACGCGCGATTGTTCTCCTTCCACATCAGGTAGTCGCGAATGCACATGGTGCCGAACGCAAAGTCTCGCGGGAAATAGCGCATGTAAACCACCGCCAAGTGATCGGCGCCGGCATAAGGCAGGGGCCGCAGCAGGATGCCGTAGGCCACGGAGAACATGGCGGTATTGGCGCCGATGCCCAGGGCCAGCGCCAGCACGGCGACGACGGTGAACGCGGGGTGGGCGCGCAGCGTGCGGATTCCGTAGCGCAGATCTTGCAGCAACTCATTCAACATTCTTTGACTCCCGTCTCCTACTCTACGACGCCGCTTGTGGCTTTGTGGGGCAGGTTGGTAACCTGCGGCGGATTGCTAATCCGCCTGCTGGCGTCCAGACCGGGCCTGAAGTGCTCGTAAAGGCTGCCGGCAGGCGGATTGCCAATCCGCCGCAGGTTAGCAACCTGCCCCACACAAAAGTTGGGTGGGAGAGGTGCTATGGTGGCGACAGATGAGCGAAAGATGAACGCTAGACATGGATAATCAATTCTTCGAGCGGCCGATTCTCAACTCTCCCTATGACGAACCAAAACGGCATTGGGAGCTTGATGACCAGGGCCAGCCGACGCAACTGATTATCGAAAACCGCCGCCGCGCCCAGTTCATTTCGCCAATTCCCAAGCCCCGCAAGCGCAAGGGAAAGGCGGATCAGCAGCCCATCGTTTTCGACGAAGGCGCGGGGCTCTCCACCGAAAAACAGCAGTACGATCAGACCTCCATTATCAACGAACTGCGGCATCATGTAGAGCTGTGGCGAAACTGGCCGAATCCCAATGACTGGCAGGTAACCCCCGAAACCACACGGCTGCTCCAGCATTGGCGGAGCCACCAGTTCACCGGCGTCCGGCCGTTCTTCTGTCAGCTTGAAGCCGTGGAGACGGCCATCTGGCTGACCGAGGTGGCGCCCAAAGCGAAGGCAGGCAAAGCCTTCCTGGAGCACCTCGCCAACGCCAATAACGACGCCAACCCGGAGTTGCTGCGTCTCGCCCTGAAGCTGGCAACGGGCGCGGGCAAGACCACGGTCATGGCCATGATCATCGCCTGGCAAACCATCAACGCCGTGCGCCGCCCCGGCAGCACGAAATTCACGCGCGGATTCCTGGTAGTCTCGCCCGGCCTCACCATCCGCGACCGGCTCCGCGTGCTCCAGCCCAACGACCCGGATAGCTACTATGCCAGCCGCGAACTGATCCCCGGCGACATGCTGGGCGATATCGAACGCGCCAAAATCGTCATCACCAACTACCATGCCTTCAAGCTTCGCGAGCGCATCGAGCTTTCCAAGGGTGGCCGCTCACTGCTCCAGGGTCGCGGTGAGCCGTTGAACACTCTGGAGACTCCAGGCCAGATGGTGCAGCGCGTGATGCCGGGCCTGATGGGCTTGAAGAACATCCTGGTGCTCAACGATGAGGCGCATCACTGTTACCGCGAAAAGCCCGGTGCCGATGACGAAACCGATCTGAAAGGGGATGACAAGCAGGAGGCCCAGAAGAACAACGAGGCGGCGCGCCTGTGGATCTCCGGCCTGGAAACCGTCAACCGGAAGCTCGGCATCACCCGCGTTATCGATCTCTCGGCCACGCCCTTCTTTCTCCGCGGCTCGGGCTATGCCGAGGGCACCCTGTTCCCCTGGACCATGAGCGACTTTTCGCTGATGGACGCCATTGAGTGCGGCATCGTGAAGCTGCCGCGTGTGCCGGTGGCGGACAACATCCCCGGCGGCGATGTGCCGAAGTTCCGCAACCTCTGGGAGCACATTCGCGCGCGCATGCCCAAAAAGGGCCGCGGCAAGGCGCAGGATCTCGACCCGCTCAGCCTCCCCGTGGAGTTGCAGACCGCCCTGGAGGCACTCTACGGTCACTATGACAAGACTTACCAACTGTGGAGCGCCGCCGGCGTTCGCGTCCCCCCTTGCTTCATCGTGGTCTGCAACAACACGTCCGCATCCAAGCTGGTTTACGATTTCGTCTCCGGTTTCCACCGCAAGAACCACGACGGCTCTACCACGCTCGAAAACGGACGCCTGCCGCTGTTTCGAAATTTCGACGAGCATGGCAACCAACTCGCCCGCCCCAACACGCTGCTGATCGACAGCGAGCAACTGGAATCCGGTGAGGCGCTGGATTCGAACTTCCGCGACATGGCAACTGACGAGATCGATCGCTTCCGCCGCGAGATCGTTGAGCGTACCGGAGACCGCCAGCAGGCCGAGAGCCTCACCGACCAGGAGTTGCTCCGCGAAGTCATGAACACCGTGGGAAAAGAAGGCCGCCTGGGCGAAGCCATCCGCTGCGTGGTGTCGGTCTCCATGCTCACCGAAGGCTGGGACGCCAACACCGTCACCCATGTCTTAGGTGTGCGGGCCTTCGGCACCCAACTTCTCTGCGAGCAGGTAATCGGCCGCGCGCTGCGCCGCCAGTCTTACGATCTGAATGAGGAAGGCCTCTTCAACGTGGAGTATGCGGACGTGCTTGGGATTCCGTTTGACTTCACCGCCAAGCCGGTGATTGCCCCGCCGCAACCGCCGCGGCAGACCATCCAGGTTGCGGCCGTGCGCCCCGAACGCGATGGCCTGGAAATCAGCTTCCCCCGTGTTTTGGGATACCGCGTGGAGTTGCCGGAGGAACGGCTCACGGCGGAGTTCAATGCCGATTCGGTGATGGAGTTGACGCCCGATCTGGTGGGGCCATCCATCACCAAGAACGAAGGCATCATCGGGGAAGGTGTGGAACTCACCCTGGAGCACCTGGACGATATGCGGCCGTCCACGCTGCTGTTTCACCTGGTGAAGCGCCTGATCTATACCAAGTGGCGTGACGCGGGGGAAGATCCCAAACTCCACCTCTTCGGACAGCTCAAGCGGATCGCGAAGCAGTGGCTCGACACCTGCCTGGTCTGCAAGGGCGGCACCTTTCCGGCCCAACTCATGTACCAGGAACTGGCCGACATGGCATGCGAGCGCATCACCGCCGCCATCACCCGCAAATTAGTGGGCACAAGCCCCATCAAGGCGGTACTCGATCCGTACAACCCGACGGGTTCCACGAACTACGTGAAGTTCAACACGTCGAGAACAGACCGCTGGCAGACCGACGCGCGCCGCTGCCACATCAACTGGATCATTCTGGATAGCGACTGGGAATCCGAGTTTTGCCGCGTCGCCGAGTCCCATTCGCGTGTGAGGGCGTACGTGAAGAATCACAACCTCGGTCTGGAAGTGCCCTACCGCTACGGCTCGCAGGCCCGCAAGTACCTTCCGGATTTCGTTGTGTTGGTTGATGACGGGCGGGGGGAGGGCGACCTGCTCCATTTGGTCGTGGAGATTAAAGGATACAGAAAGGAGGATGCCAAGGAGAAGAAGTCCACCATGGAGACCTACTGGGTGCCGGGTGTCAACAACGATGGCCGGTATGGCCGATGGGCGTTCGCCGAGTTTACCGAGGCATACCAGATCGAGGCCGATTTCAAGGCTAAAGTCGAAGCGGAATTCAGCCGAATGATTGATTCAGTGGCCGTGCAGGTGGTGGTGTGAAGAACCGATCCGAGCCGCCGCAATCCGAGCCGCGACCGTTAGGGAGTCGGCCCCCTGGAGCAAACAAGACCGTGGAAACACTCACCCATGACGCGGCGTCGCGCAAGAACATTCCCACCGCCGAGTTCCAGTCCGTAATGCGGACGGATGAGCAATCCCCGATTCGCGTGGCTTATGAGCGGCGCAACCGCGACCTGGACCCGCAACTGGTCTGGCGCGGCAAGGATGAGCAGGATTGGTCGGACCTGGTGACGCATGCGCCGCCGCTGTACATACAGGAGAAGGTGCATCCGAAGGTCCTGATTGACGATCTGCTGCGGCGTGGCAAGGCCCATCAGGAGGCTGACGAGGATCAAATCAATCTCTTCGCCGATTTCAATGGCTTGCCGGACAACGATGCCAGGACTGAGTTCTACCAGCACGACGCGAACTGGAGCAACCGCATGATTCTCGGCGATAGCCTGCAGGTGATGGCGTCGCTGGCGGAGCGGGAGGGACTGCGGGGGCAGGTTCAGTGCATTTATATCGATCCACCGTATGGGATCAAGTTCAATTCCAACTTTCAGTGGTCAACGACTAGCAGGGATGTGAAGGACGGGAATGTCGATCACATCACGCGAGAGCCGGAGCAGGTGAAGGCGTTTCGGGACACGTGGCGAGATGGGATTCACTCGTATCTAACCTATCTACGTGATCGACTCACTGTAGCTCGGGATTTGCTTGCGGATACTGGATCAATCTTCGTGCAAATTGGAGATGAAAATGTGCACCTCGTACGCGCTTTGATGGATGAGGTGTTCGGTGAAAACAGGATCGTTTCTCAAATCGGGTTTCGGACAACGACCGGGCGCGCGGGTTCAACCCTGGCAGGCGCACTGAACTACATTCTGTGGTATGCAAGGTCCAGTGATGGCCTGAAGTACCGAGAGTTGTTTGCGGATAAATCACAAGCGGCATCGATTGACCTCGTCTACTCGCTTGTGCGGGATGAGTCGGGGGATTCGCGCCGCATCACACCGGCTGAGCGTCAAGATCGCACCACTCTCCCCGTGTCCGTCCGTTTGTTTTGTTCCGGCGACCTAACCAGCGCACGTCCCGCCGGCGAAGGCGATGTGAAAGCATACCTGTTTCGCGAGAAGACCTATAAGCCGGGTAAAGGGACGTTCAAGACTACTGAGACTGGGCTTAATCGGTTGGCAAGTGCTGACCGCCTTTGGACGACAACCACTGGTTCGCTCCGGTATATGCGTTTCTTCGACGATTTTCCCGTCATTCCGATCGCGAACGTTTGGATGGACACGGGAACTGGGTCCTTCACGGACGAGAAAGTGTATGTTGTACAGACGAACGCGAAGGTCATCGAACGGTGCATCTTGATGGCCAGTGACGCCGGTGACCTTGTACTTGATCCCACTTGCGGCTCGGGAACCACCGCTTACGTTGCCGAGCAATGGGGCCGTCGCTGGATCACGATTGACACATCTCGGGTCGCTCTCGCGCTGGCGCGCGCTCGCGTCATGGGAGCTCGCTATCCTTACTTCCTCTTGGCCGACAGCCGGGATGGGCAACTCAAGGAATCGGAAATCGAGCACACAGCTCTGTCACAAGCTCCGGTTCACGGAAGTATCCGCCAGGGATTCGTCAATCAGCGTGTGCCGCATATCAAGCTCAGTTCAATCGCCAACAACGCCGAGATCGACGTGATCTGGGAGAAGTTCCAGGGTACACTCGAACCACTACGCGAGCAACTCAACCAGGCGCTCGCCAAGACATGGGAAGAATGGGAAATCCCTCGCGAGGCTGACGAGAAATGGCCCCAGAACGTAAGAAAGCTGCACGCCGAATGGTGGCAGCAACGCATTGCCCGCCAGAAAGAAATTGACGCCTCCATCGCCGCCAAGGCCGACGTCGAATACCTCTACGACAAGCCGTACGAAGACAAGAAAAAAGTCCGGGTCGCCGGGCCGTTCACCGTCGAGAGCCTCTCGCCGCATCGCGTGCTGGCCGTCGGCGAGAACGACGAATTGATCGACGGTCTTGCGGTCTCCAAAGGCCACGACGAGCAGGACTTCGTCCGGATGATCCTGGAAAACCTCAAAACTGCCGGCGTCCAGCAGGCGCACAAGGAAGACAAGATCGCTCTCTCGTCCGTCGCCCCATGGCCGGGCACCCTGGTCTGCGCTGAGGGCCGGTATATCGAGGGCGACAAAGACTCCGGCATCGAGAAGCGCGCGGCCATCTTCATCGGCCCGGAGTTCGGTACCGTGTCCCGCCCCGATCTGGTGGCCGCCGCGCGCGAGGCCGGCGACTCCGGTTTTGACGTCCTGATCGCTTGCGCCTTCAACTATGACGCCCGTTCCTCGGAATTCAACAAGCTCGGGCGTATTCCGGTGCTCAAGGCGCGCATGAACGCCGACTTGCACATGGCCGACGACCTGAAAAACACCGGCAAGGGCAACCTGTTCGTCATCTTCGGCGAGCCGGACATTGAGATACTCCCCGTGCCGGGCGGGCAGATCCAGGTCAAGGTCAACGGGGTGGACGTCTTCCATCCCAACACGGGCGAGGTCCGCAGCGACGGCGCCGACGGCATCGCGTGCTGGTTCATCGACACCGACTATAACGAAGAGAGCTTCTTCGTCCGCCACGCCTATTTCCTGGGTCAGAACGACCCGTACAGGGCGCTCAAGACCACGTTGAAGGCCGAGATCAACGAAGAAGCCTGGGCCACGCTGAACAGCGACACGTCGCGGCCCTTCAGGAAACCCGATTCCGGGCGCATCGCGGTGAAGGTCATCAACCATCTTGGCGATGAAGTGATGAAAGTGTTCCGGGTGGATTGACTGTCGATTGACCTAGGGGAAGTTGAAGAAAAAGGCAAGATTTCACGCAAAGCCGCAAAGCCGCGAAGAAGAGCGCAAAGAAGAGAAGGAAGAGGGATAATCGACCTCAAACGTGACCGAGAACGAAGTAGCCAAGCAGATTGTGGATGCGGCTTATCGAGTCCATACCACTCTGGGACCGGGCCTGTTGGAGTCGGTCTATGAATCGGTCCTGTCATACGAACTGGAACACCGCGGGCTGCACGCGACGCGTCAGCAACCAGTTCCTCTGGTGTATGACGGCATCCACATTGAGGTGGGATTTCGGGCGGACCTGATCGTTGAGGACCTGGTGATCGTGGAGATCAAGTCGGTCGAGGTGGTTGCTCCGGTGCACAAGAGGCAGCTTCTCACCCATCTGCGGCTAGCCGACAAGCGTTTGGGCTTGCTTATCAACTTCAACGTGGCGCTGATCAAGGACGGCATTATGCGCATCGCTAACGGACTCCCTGATTAATCTTCGCAGTCTTCTTTGCGGCTTTTTCTTGGCGGCTTGGCGGCTTTGCGTGAAATCTTGGCTTTTTTTTTGGCAATCCAGGACATTTTGACCCGGCAGTTTCTCAAACAAAGGAGTTAGGGCCATTTGGGGCCGATTTCCGGGTCATTTTGTCCCGGTTGGCCATGCGAGCGTATATCGTGGGATATGAAGTGAAGAGGATTGACGCAAAAGCGCCAAGATCCTGCCAGAATGGTGGGGAGGAATGATCACGCAATTGACCCTGCGCAACTTCAAGAGCGTGGGGGAACAGGTCTACGACTTTACCGGCTTCGATCTGCTGGTTGGCCGCAACAATAGCGGCAAGAGCGCGGTGCTGCGGGCGCTGGCGATCGACGAAATTCACGAAGATGTGCATCACGTCATGGGCAAGCTCGTGCGGCTGACCGGACCTCACCGGCGAAAGCCGGCGTAGAAGATGGAATTCCGGATTGCCGACACCTTTACCGACAGCCTCGCCAAACTCACCGGCGACGAGCAGAAGGCAGTCAAGACCGCGGCCTTCGATCTCCAGTTGAACCAGGCTCATCCGGCGCTGCAATTCCACAAGCTCGATAAAGCCAAAGATCCCAACTTCTGGTCGGTCCGCGTGAGCCTCGACATTCGGCTGATTGTGCACCGAACCGATTCCAGCTTGTTGCTCTGCTACGTCAACCACCACGACAACGCGTATCATTGGGCGGCGCGGCGCAAGCTGGAAACCCACCCGAAAACCGGCGCCGCGCAGTTGGTGGAGATTCGGGAGACGGTCCGGGAAATCACCATTCCCAAATACGTAGAAGCGAAGCAGGCGGCGCCCCATGAGCCACTCCCCATGCCGCTCCTGTTTGCCGGCATCCCCGACGATCAACTGCTCAGCTATGGCGTGCCGGTGGAATGGTTGGACGATGTGCGCAAAGCCACCGACGCCACCGTGCTGGAGTTGGCCGATCATCTGCCTGCCGAGGCCGCCGAGGCCCTGCTCAATCTGGCCACGGGCGTAACGCCGGCCGTGAAGCCGTTGGTAGCCGCTACCGCCGGTCCCTTCGATCATCCCGATGCGCAGCGCCGGTTCCGGGTGATGAACAATTCCGAGGAACTGGGGCGCGCGCTCGACTATCCATGGGAGAAGTGGACGGTCTTCCTCCACCCCGCGCAGCGCCAGTTGGTGGAGCGCGCCTACAGCGGCCCCGCCCGCGTTGCAGGGACGGCCGGTACCGGAAAGACCATCGTGGCGCTCCATCGCGCGGTCTTCCTGGCCCGCGCCAACCCGGATGCCAGAGTGTTGCTCACCACCTTTTCGGACACTCTATCGAGCGCACTCCGGACGAAACTTCGCCGCCTGATCGGCAACGAACCGCGGCTTGGCGAACGCGTGGAAGTCCACGCCATGAATGCCATTGTGCGCCGGCTTTATGAGCTCCACTTCGGCCGCCCACAAATCGCTTCCCAGGCCGCCATCCGGCAGATTCTCCAGGAAGCCGGGGCGGCTGTGCAGGGGCACAAGTTTTCGCTGCGCTTCCTGGTGACCGAGTGGGAGCAAGTGGTAGACGCCTGGCAGTTGGAATCTTGGGAGGCGTATCGTGACGTGGTGCGCCTGGGGCGCAAGACGCGGCTGGCCGAAAAGCAGCGCGTGGTTCTCTGGGGGATCTTCGAACGGGTCCGCCTGGCGCTGAAGACCGGCGGCCTGGTCACGTACGCCGACATGTTCAACCGCATGGCATCTCGACCGGCGCAGATCCAACAGACGCCTTTCGATTTCTGTGTGATCGATGAAGCGCAGGACGTTAGCGTCCCGCAGTTGAAGTTCCTTGCCGCCCTCGGGGCCGGGCGGACGAACGGGCTTTTCTTTGCAGGCGACCTGGGTCAGCGGATATTTCAGCAGCCCTTCTCATGGAAGGCGCTCGGCGTGGATGTTCGCGGGCGATCTTCCACGCTGCGAATCAATTACCGGACGTCACACCAGATCAGGATGCAGGCGGACCGCCTGTTGGGTTCGGAATTGTCGGACGTGGACGGCAACCAGGAGGAACGCAAAGGCGCCATTTCCATATTCAACGGGCCGCCGCCGGACATCGTGGTTTTCGATTGCGCGGAGGACGAAATCAAGGCGGCCGGTCAATGGCTGGCAGCCAGAATCAAAGCGGGCGTTGTGCCTCACGAGATGGGTATCTTCGTTCGTTCCGCCGCTGAATTGGACCGAGCCAGCGCGGCAGCCCGGGCCGCCGGTCTCCCCTTCAAGGTGCTTGACGACAACGTGGAAACCACCACCGGACAAGTTTCGATCGGCGCCATGCATCTCGCCAAAGGGCTGGAGTTCCGCGCCGTGGTGGTAATGGCCTGTGACGATGAGGTGATTCCGCTGCAGGAACGGATTGAAACCGTCGCGGACGATGCCGACCTCGAAGAGGTCTACAACACCGAACGGCAACTGCTATACGTGGCCTGCACTCGTGCCCGGGATTACCTGCTGGTGACCAGCGTGGCCCCGGCATCGGAGTTTTTGGACGATCTGCGAAACTGAGGTCTGGCGTTTGTCAGTAGTCAGAAAGTAACGTCTTCTGGAAGTGTCTCGTTGTCAGTGACCAAGACCGCCCTGGTCAGACGAACAGCTCGCGCCAGCGAAGCCTCCGACAAACGGGTACATCGGCCGGGGCGTTCGTTCATATCCTTCTCAAGGAGCGCGAGGAACGCCTCACGCTGGGCGGTCTCTAAATTCGGATCGCGTGGACTTCGTCTGGAATAGGCATCCATTCCATCCTACGGCAGCACTCCCACCACAGGCCACCCGTCCACCCACATCATGGTCGAGATTTGCAGAAACGAGCGGCCCGTCTTGCCGTGATACGCGTGAAACACCAGGAAATCGCCGCTGCGGTCGTGGAGGATGGCCTCGTGGCCGGGGCCGCGCCAGTTCGGCGTGGTGGCCCCGATCACCAGCGACCCGCCGCCTTCGGTCATCGGCTTGCCAGTCTTGTCGACATACGGGCCGGTGACCTTGCGCCCGCGGCCCACCACCACGTTGTACGTGCTGTTCACACCGCGGCAGCAGCGGTCGAAGGAGACGAAGAGGTAGAACCAGCCGCCGTGCTTGACCAGGAACGGCGCCTCGATGGAACCGCCGATGGGCGGCGTGCGCGGCCGGCTGGCCAGCGAGTAGAGCGTGGTGTCTTCGGTGGAGAGCTTGCCTGTCCGCGGGTCCAGGCGGCGCATTTTGATGCCGCCCCAGAAGCTGCCCCAGTTGAGCCACACGCTGCGCGGATTCTCCACGAACAGGTTCGGATCGATGGCATTCCAATCGTCCTTGTCCTGAAAAGAGCGGAGCACCATGCCTTCGTCCACCCAGTGGTAGTCGGGGTGGGCGGGGTCCAGCGTCTGATTGGTCGCCAGGCCTATGGCGGAGTTGCGGCTGCCGAACGTGGAGACGGCGTAGTAGAGATGGTACTTGCCGTTATAGAACGATATGTCGGGCGCCCACGCGCCGCGCGCGCCGGGGATCTCTTTCGTGGCCCAGGCAGGCAGCGTCTCGAACACCGAACCGGCCAGGGTCCAGGTGCGCAGATCTTTTGAAAAGCGGATCGGGATAACGCCCGCGCTCGACCGGCCGCCGGTGCAAAAGATGTAGTAAGTGGCGCCTTCTTTGATGATGACCGGATCGTGAACGCCTTCCACGTCGCCGGAGAGGGGAAGAACTTCGGGTTGCTTCACTGCCCCGGCCAGCAGGGTGGTCAGGAGCACACACCCAACTAGCACAGGCGGATTAGCAATCCGCCGCAGATTAACAATCTGCCCCACAAAGGTCACCCGAGCTTCACTTTCAGCATGGTGTAGGAGTGCGCTGGAAAGGCGTAGTGCAGCCGGCGCGGCTCAGTGCTGACCGAGCGCTGCACCGTCTTCACCGGGTGGGTGTCGAAATCGTTTTCGGCCTTGATATCGGGGCCATTCACCTCCGAGACGGCGACGGCGCCCGAGAACTGCTTGTCTTCCGCCTCAAACTCCGTCTCAATGGCCTGATCGCGGTGCCGGTTGACCACGTTCAGAACCAGCGACCCGTTGTCGTATCCCGCCGAAACGTCGAGATAGGGCACGTCGTCGAATCGCCGGGTCTTGTACCTGGGGCTGTCCACGAACAATTCCAGCGCCTTGCCCCTGGTGTTGCTGGCGAAAAGTTGCAGCGGGTGGTAGATGGTTTGCAAGTATAGGCCCTTGTCGTTGGAGAAGATGGGCGCGATCACGTTCACCAGTTGCGCCATGTTCGCCATCTTCACTACGTGGGCGTGGTTCACGAAGGAATTCAGGAAAGTCGCCACCACCAGCGCGTCTTCCAGGTTGTAATGCTCTTCCAGGATGCGGCGGCCGCGCTGCTGGTTGCCGCGCGCCCGGTACCAGACATTCCACTCGTCCCAGGCGATGTAGATTTTCCGGTTGCCCGGCTGGCCCGAAAGCGACGCGTCGATAATGCCCTCGGCCGTTTTGGTGCGCTGGTCCAGTTCCACCGAGCTGGCCATGAAATCGCCGAAATCGTTGTCCGCATTTCCCACGTAGAGGTGCAGCGACAGATAGTCGGCGTGCTGGTTGAGGTACTGCAGCACGGTCCGGTTCCACGATGTCCAATCCGACCCCGGCCGGTAATTCGAAGACCCGGCGGCGATCAGCTTGACGTTCGGGTCAGTCCACTTCATCAGCTTGGCGCCTTCCAGGGCGAACTTGCCGTAGTCTTCGGCGCTGCGGTGGCCCATCTGCCACGGGCCATCCATCTCGTTGCCCAGTCCCCAGAACTTGACCTTCCACGGCGCCTGGCGGCCGTTCTGCCGGCGCAGGCGCGTCATGGCCGTGTCCTCGGATGAGTTGCAGTACTCCACCCACTGCTGCGCTTCGGTCCAGGTTCCGGTGCCCAGGTTGGCGCAGATGTAGGGCTGGGTGCCGAGCATTTCCACGTAGTCCAGGAACTCATGAGTGCCGAAGCGGTTGCTTTCCACCGTGCCCCAGGCCATTTCCAGGCGCGGCGGGCGCTGTTCGCGCGGGCCGATACCATCGGTCCAATGATAGTTGGATGAGAAGTTTCCGCCGGGCCAGCGTAGCTGCGTGACGTTCAATTGGCGCACGGCTTCCAGCACATCCTTGCGGAAACCGCGGGTGTCGGAGAGGGGCGATTTCTCTTCGAAGATGCCGCCATCGATGCACCGCCCCAAGTGCTCGATGAAGTTCCCATAGATCATGGGATCGATGTCGCCGATCACGCGTTCGGTGTCGATCTTCACTCGTGCACGGAGCGGAGCCTGCTGCCCTCCCAGAATGGACGGGCCGGCGGCCAGGGACAGCGCGAACTTGCGTCGGGAGATATTCATCGGTTCAACCGTAGCACAGCCATTCCTGGCTGTGTTTCCTCCTTATCGCAGCACCCGCTCGGCTTCGACAGCCACGGCGACCAGGGCATCGTCCCGTCCCCAGGCGGAGGTGATCTGCAAGCCCAAAGGCGCGCCCTCCACGGGGAGCGGGACGGAAATCGCCGGGACGCCGAGCGCAGTCCAGGGGGCGTTGTTGGCGGGGTCGCCGGTGGAAGCCAGGCCCGCGGGTGGAGCGCCTGTGGCGGCCGGCGTGAGAACGGCCGGATAGTCCCAAAACAGGTTGGTGATCTCGGTCCGCATTTGCGCCACGAAGCCCACAGCCTGATGATATTCGGCTTCCGGGATCTCCAGTCCGGTGCGCACCAGGTCAGCCAGCCGGATGCCGATGCGGGTTCCGTACTGTGCCATGCGTTCGCGGTGAGACCGCGCGCCTTCATACCGGTTGATGGTGATGGCCGCGTTGGTCAATGCAAGCCATCCCGCCGGAGGGTCCATTTCTTCGACCGCAACGCCGCTTTGGCGCAGCTTACCGGCGGCGTTCTGTACCGCCCGCGTCATCGGCCCATCGGCATTGACCCGCAGCAGCGCGGCGCGATGCAGTTCACCGGTGACGTTGCCGGCGAAACCGAGCGACCAGAGGCAGGCCATATCGGCAGCGGTCTGGGTGAAGAAACCGATGGTGTCGAGCGACGGCGCAAAGGGCAGAACGCCGGCTGAGGGGATCAGACCGAAGGTAGGCTTAAAGCCGCAAACCCCGCAGTAGGAGGCCGGCCGCAGGACCGACCCCAGGGTCTGCGTGCCCAGGGCGAACGGCACCATGCCGGCTGCGACGGCCGCGGCCGAGCCCGACGAACTGCCCCCCGGAGTGTGTCCGGCGAGGCGGGGATTGCGTGTGGGCG
>Ga0210402_10002292_pt1 | contig 18791 bp, 14 predicted proteins | sample IncBWC7MmetaG_FD_161055 | JGI IMG/M metagenome (GOLD analysis project Ga0210402, IMG submission 161055) | Forest soil microbial communities from Barre Woods Harvard Forest LTER site, Petersham, Massachusetts, United States - Inc-BW-C-7-M | ecosystem: Environmental > Terrestrial > Soil >... | reverse complement strand
ATTTTAGTCGCTGCGGTTTGTGATCGACGTCACAAAAACGAAATGTCCGCGGTCGCTTCTGATGCAATGAGAAAAAGGCCGATCGAGTATTGCGCTCGACCGGCCTCGGTTCGACGGGCTTAACCCGGGCTCAACTTACTGAGCTGCGGGCTTCGCTGCCTTCTTCTTGGGCGCAGCGTGGGGATGATCCGGAACTGCCGGTACTGCGGATTCATCCACGGGCTGCGTGCCTTCTTCTGTGAACGTTCCACCAGCGGGAACGATCCAGTATTCGGCGGACATGGTTCCAGCGCTGCCAGTGCGGCACTCGATCCGGCTCGGATCGATGCCCAGCTTGGCTTCGCCGCTGGTGAGATAAGCCTTCGAATTGACAGCGCGTTCAGCCGCCAGGTTCGGACGCTTCTCGGTAGGTTCGGCATTGCCGACGATGACCAGTTTGTTGTCTGCGTTCTGCTGCAGGTTCTTGGCCACGTCGTCCAGTTTGCCTTTGCACTCGTTGTCCACGCGCCACGGCTTCTTGATCTTGGCCATGTTTTCGAAGCCGCAATCCGTAAGCTTGCTGGCTTGCGGAGGCGCTGGTGGCGGATTTTCAACATTGACCTGGGTAGAGCCTTGTGAATTCAGGCCACGTGAATCGGTACAAGTCGCGCTCACCGTTATCGGACCGGCGGACGCTCCGGTTGTGTTCAAGGTCGCAGTGTTACCGCTGCCCGAAACGCTTCCGCCTGTGGCAGTCCAACCGGCCACGGTGACAGGAACGTTGTCAGGACTCGTGCAAGTGCAAGTGATGGTCGAGCTGCCGCCCGTCTGCAACGAGCTTGGGCTCGCCGAGCAAGACATAGTCGGCGGATTCTTCGGCGGTTCCTTGACCGTGTAGTTCGCGGTGCAAGTCGCTTCGCCACCGGTCTTCATCTTGGGATCGGTGATGTGGGCGCTGACGGTGTAGCTGCCGCCCGCCACTCCGGTCGTGTCGATGCTGGCGGTGGTGTCTTTGCCGGTAACCTTTCCGCCAGTTCCGCTCCAAGCGTAGTTCAGAGTGTGCTTGGGATTGAAGTTGGCGCCGGACGCGGTAGCCGTGATCGGCTCGCCCTGCATGACTTCACTCGGCTGTACCGAGCAGCTTGCGCTCGGCGTCACAGCGGGAGGATAGCCAAAGTTGAAAACCAAGCCGGTGCGCAGCCGTACTCCCTCGAGCGAGACTCGACGCAGATCAGGGAAGGCTGAAGACACGACTTGCGAGTAGTTCTGGCGAGCCCATACGTAATCCGCTTCGAACAGACGCAGATAGAACATATTAGTGATCTTCAGATCCATACCGCCGCCGAGGATCGCACCAATGCCATTCCCGTTGGGCAGGCCGTTCACGCCGAGCCGGTTGTAGCTCAACAAGGTATTCAAGAAGTAATTGGCGTACTCGGTCCGGTAGGTCGCCTTGGGACCGACCGACACCGTAGTTTCGTAGTCATCCCAGTTGTGTCCGAAGTCGCCTTCCAATCCGAAATATTTCTGGAAATTCCAAGTGAACGAGGTGCCGAAACCCGCCGGCATATCGGGAATGTTCATGCCGGTTGGTGCGTTATAGTTGCCGAATGGAGTCGGAACAGTGCCGCCCGGGTGCAGCCACTGGTAGCCGGCGAAGATTTCGTACTTCGGTGTCTCCACGTCCTGCGCCAGAGTGACGGCCGAGAGCAGAACCACAGTTAACATCAGCAAGAAACTTGTAAGCAGTACACGCACGCTTCTTATCCTGGGATGAAACGACATATCTTCCTCCGAAACTTATTTAGTCAGCTTATATACCATGCCCGACGTGCAAGACTGGGAATCCACGCATGGCAACCGCTAGAACGTCACCACTTCATCAACGTCTCGTGACAATTCTAAAAGAAGTACAGGTTTCATAATAAGAAATTCAGAGCAAACATTCTACTTGAACGTTTTGGCGGCGTCCAGCGATTAACTGTTAGAGTGTGTCTTGATTTGAGATTCGAGCGCCGGCTGATCTGGCGGACGATCGGAGGCCGAGTTCTTGCGAAACCCCGTACGACTGGAGAAGCAAGTCTCTTGAATGTCGCCAATCCGGCCACACTACCGGTATTTCATGCATCAGAGCATCGCATCCAGCTTGCGGGGAGGGCGACAAGCTTGAATAATGACAGCGGTATCCTGATCTGCGAACCAAGGATGAATCGCGGTTTATGAGTCAAGAAAAAGTGCTGATTGTCGAGGACGAAGAGAACGAGCGTACGGGGCTTGCAGAACTAGTCTCGGCGTGGGGCTATCGTGCCGAAACTGCCCGGGACGGGGCCGAGGGTTTCGAAAAGGTTTCCACCTGGGCGCCATCCCTTGTCGTGACCGATCTCAAGATGCCGCGGATGGGAGGTCTGGAACTGCTGGAAAGGATCACCAGCGACAGCAAGACCATCGCGGTGATTGTGGTAACGGCTCAAGGAACAATTGATAGCGCGGTGCAAGCCATGCGCATGGGCGCCTACGACTACATCACCAAGCCCATCGACACGGAGCGACTACGGACCATTCTGCAGAACGCGTCGGCGCTGCTCGGAACACGGGTCGAACTCGAGGTTACGCGGCGAAAGCTGCGGGATGCGGGTTCACTTGGGAGTCTGGTCGGGGCGTCGAAGAAGATGCAGGAGATCTTCCGCCTGATTGAAATGGTGGCGCCCAGTACGGCGTCGGTGTTGATCACTGGCGCCAGCGGCACGGGTAAAGAACTGGTGGCTCGAACGATTCACGAGCTCAGTCCCCGCCGCAACAAGCCGTTCGTTCCCATCAACTGCGCGGCGATTCCCGAAACCCTGATTGAGAGCGAGATCTTTGGACACGAGCGAGGTGCATTCACGGGAGCGCTCGAGCGCCGAACGGGCTGCTTTGAGCTGGCGGAGGGGGGAACATTACTGCTGGATGAGATCGGCGAGATGCCGGTCGGCACGCAGGCTAAGCTGCTGCGCGTATTAGAAGATCGCAAATTGCGGCGCTTAGGAAGCAAGGTGGAAACGACAGTAGACGTTCGCGTACTTGCGGCAACCAATAAGGTTCCCGAGGAGGCAGTGGCCCGCGGCGAGTTGCGCAACGATCTTTATTACAGGCTGAATGTTTTTAACATTCACATGCCGCCTTTGCGCGATCACAAAGACGATGCTCCTGCATTGGTGGATTTGCTTCTGAAGGATATGAGCGCTAAACATGGACGCAAAGTGGCGGCAGTGAGCGAGGCCGTGCTGAATTTGTTTCACAATTACTCATGGCCCGGCAATGTCCGCGAGTTGCGCAACACGCTGGAGCGCGCGGTGATCGTCTGCGAGGGTGCGGTGATTGAAACCAAGCATCTGCCGCCAGGGTTTGGTCAAGCCACGATTCATACGTCATCGGAGGATCCCGACGCTATTCATCTCGGTGTGGGGACCACCGTGGAAGAGGCCGAGCGAAGGCTGATTCTGAAGACCATCGAGTCCACCAGCAATAACAAGACGCGGGCTGCTGAGATTCTCGGCATCAGCTTGAAAACCCTGCATAATAAGCTGAAGGAATACGGGAACGCGACGGCAGATGCCGCCTTGGCCAAGGAGGACTAGGGAGTGTTGTTGAATAAGAGCTGACTGAAATATGCGCCGAAAAACCCAGATCGTGCTCGCCATTACCTTCATGGTGGCTGCGGTGGCGTGTTCTCTTTCCTATGTTTTTCTTTCGGAGATACTGCGCCAGAGGGTTGCATACGCGCGTGACACCGCGAACTATCTGGGCGAGCAACTCGCTCATATTGCCGACACTGAGACCCCAGACTTCACTAGCACCCGCGTTGATACCAGTAACCCCGCTAAGCTCCGACAAGCGATTGCCGAATACTTTGCGACCAATCTTGATCTGAACGCGATGATAGAATCGGCCGCCGGCGATTGGCCAATGATCCAAGACGCCGCCATCCTGGACGGGGATGGCAAGGCGATTCTCCACAGCGTTCCTTCGCTGATCAACAAGACTATCCCGAATCGTCCTGACTTCAGCGTCGTGCAGGGTGCCAAATTCCGGCGGCAGCTCCGTCTGATCTACAATCCGCCCATTGTTTACGATGTCAGCAAACCCCTGCTTTTCGACGGAAAGCCGTTCGGCAGTATCCGCTTGGGCGTTTCGACCGTGTTTCTCAAAAGCGAACTCACTCAGCGGCTACAGCAGGCCGTAACGTTCTGCGGCATCTCGATCTTCCTCTCTCTGTTGATCGCGGCAGGACTCTCGCACATCGCGCTCGGCCCGCTCGAACAAATCAGCCGACGGCTGGATAATGTCACCGCTGGGGAAGCCGAGCCCATCACGGAAAAAGAAGGGAGACGCGATGAATATGGGCTTGTGACCCAGAAGATCGACAACCTGGGCCGCCAGATGCGCGATGCCAGGGAAATCTTCTCTGCGTTGAAAGATAACGTGGATCAGATCATGGGGAACCTGCAGGACGGCTTGATGTTGTTCACCAGCGATTCGCGAGTGGTTCTGGTGAGCGCTTCAGTAGAACGGTTTCTGGGCCGTCCTAGAAGGGAGCTGCTGGGTCGAACGGTGAAAGAGATTTTCACGCGAGACTCCGTGCTTGGGGTGCTGGTGCTTGACGGTTTCGAAATGCGGCAACCCGTCGCCCAGAGGGAAGTGGAGTCCTCGAACACCAAGCGGGTGCAAGTTTCTCTGGATTTCATTCAGGAACGGGGCTCGCCGATCGGGGCCCTGCTGACGCTGCGCGATGCCGAATCCGTGCGACGCATTCAAGATGAAATCGAAATATCGCGGCAGATGTCCGCCAGCGGCCGCACGACCCGTGGGGTCGCGCACGAAGTCAAGAATCCCATTAACGCGATAGTTCTGCACCTTCAATTGCTCCAATCCAAGCTCAAACAGATCGATCCTGATACGCGCCGCCACATGGACATTATCGGCAGCGAGATTCATCGTCTCGATCGCGTTGTCCAGATCCTGGTCGACTTTACGCGACCGCGCGACCTGCACCTCGAAGAAATCGATATGCGCCGCCTGCTGGAGGATGTGATCCTGCTGTCCACGCCTGACACTGAGCAGCACGGTGTGACGGTAAAGCGCAGGTTTGGGTCTGAACCGCTAGGAGTGAAGGTCGACGTCGACGTAATGAAACAAGCCATCCTGAACGTGATCATCAACGGGATGCAGGCGATGCCAGGAGGGGGAACCTTGACCATCTCAGTTCGGCGGGATGAGGATAGCGTTCTTACCGAAATTCGTGACGAGGGAGTCGGAATCCCCCACGAACTACAGGAAAAGATCTTCGAACTGTACTTCAGCACTAGAAAGGGCGGCAGCGGAATCGGCCTGGCACAAACCTATCAAGCGCTGCAGTGGCACTACGGCTCGATTGATTTCGAGACGGTTGAAGGCGTGGGCACCACTTTCCGCCTTCGTTTGCCTCTGGTGGAAATTCGAACTGCGACCAATCGGGAAAATAGCCAAGCCATAGCACAGAGCCTGACGGTTCCGAATTCCTGAGAGAGTGCGGTTACTCGTGTTCGGCGGTAAGATTTGCTTATAGCTTGGCTTGCCGTTCGCATTCGCGGCGAGCTTCGAATCAGGGAAATGCCTCTGGCCACCATTATCGGAATGTGTCTCCTGTTGCCTTGGCCGCAGGGCGCTGTCGAACCCTCGATCGCGGTGATGATTGTTTCGCAGTCGCAGGATAAGCCAGCGGCCAATTCATCTCCCGAAAACCCTGCTTCGCCATCACAGTCGAATCAGCAAAAAGCTCCCGACCAATCAACCGCCGCGCAACAGCCACCAGCAGCAACTGCCCACTCCTGTCCTGAGAGTTCGGGATCTGGTTCTCAGCCGAAATCGGACTGTAGGTCTCCGCAGCCTGCAGTCACCAAAGCCAAGAAGCCTCGGGCCCGCAGCACCATGACCACAGAGGGAGCCTCGGGGACAGATACCCAAAAGACGCCGTCGGGGACAGTTCCGCAAAAAAGGGTTGTACCTGATGGGGGCAGGGACGATTCTCAACCGGATATGTCGTCGGCAGTGAGCCCGGAACAGGCTTCCCACCAGGCCGAGAGTACGAAGCAATTATTGGCCAGCAGCGACGCGAATCTGAAGAAAATCTCAGGACGCAAACTCACCGCGAGCGAACAGGCCACGGTTGAGCAAATCCAGAGCTACGAGGATCAAGCTAAGAAGGCAACGGAGGACGGGGACGTGCAGCGCGCTTATAATCTCGCCGTCAAAGCCAACCTGCTCTCTGCCGAATTGGCAAAACACTGAGAAGGGTAATCCTCTTCTGCCGATCCGCAGAAACAGTAGCCGAGCCGATTACTTGCCCTTCGCGCGGGCTGCGTTCACCTTGGCCAGAAGATCCTGCGCCGGTTGTTGCACTGGTCCCGAAATCTTCACCGCTTCCTGCAGGACGTCCCGCGCTTCCGTAGTTTTGTTCAATTTTGCATAGGCGAAGCCGAGACGGTACAGGGCAATGGCATACTGCTGATCGTCTTGCCCTTTCAAAAGCGCCGTAGCAGTTTTCAACTCCGGAATCGCTGCCGCCGTCTTGTCCTGTTTCATGTAGGCGTAGCCGAGGGTGGAGTGGGCTACTCCTGCCGAAACCTTGCGGGTCCGATCTGCATCGGGAGCGTCAGCCTTGGCCACCGCGATCGCTTTCTGCGAATAGGTAACGGCCTTGGCTACGCTGCCGGGTTTGGGGTCGTCGGCGTAAGTACCGGCAAGCAGGAGCAGGGCCGGCAAGTTGTTCGGATCGGCAGCCAGAGTTTTTTCCGCATAGGCGATCAGCCGCGACGTATCCTTCAGATCCGACAGCGACATCATTGCGTAGGACACGACTTGTTCCTGAAAACGCGAATTGGGAAAGGTGGGCGTGAAGCGCTCGATGTACGCCATACGTTTCTTGGCATCCGTTTCCCCCACGATGACATTGAACGCGGCGGTCTCCAGGAATTCGTCGGAGTTCTTGGCGGCTCCCTGTTCATCTTTAATGCGATCAGCAAACTCCGCGTCGCTCATTCCTTCCGGCTTGGCTTGCTTGCCCAGAGAGTTGTAGATCTCGCCGCCCCGGATCGCATAGTCAAAGGTTTTGGAGTTATCTTTCATTTGCTGAGCGATGCTGGCTTGCGACACGAGAATGTCGAGGTTGCGCGGAGAGCCAACTAGAGCCTTGTCGCCGGTTTCGAGTGCCTTCTGCAGATCTCCGGCCGCCTGGTAAGCCTGTGAGAGCTGCCAGTTACCATAAGCCACAGCCGCCGGATTCGCCGAGAACTTCTGCAGAAAATCCTGGTACATTGCCAGCTTCTTTTGCGGGTCTTGCTCATTCGTAATGGCGGTCAGTACTTGATCCTCCGGCGTGCCCGCCGGAATCACGATCTTGTCCAGTTGCGCGTGCCCAAGAACAGAGACGACCAACTGAAACACACCTGTCACGACGCACTGCCAATGACTGCGCTTCATAGTCACCTCCAAGCTTCGCGCCGGAATCGTAGCTCCGAATGGGCAAGCGTGCAAGTATTCTGACAAAGCACGTGCGTTTCACCCGTTCAACCGTGTGGCGACGCCCACCTCTTTTTATCCCGCCGCTGCGCCGTGGCACTGGAAGAGTCAATGCTGTAGTCTGAGCCGATGCGAGGCGTAGATCGCGAGGGAACAAACGCGCTCACGAATCCCGAGGCAAACCGGCCGGAGGGATCCGCGCGTGAGCCACTCTATCGTTCAATCCTCTTCATCGTTCTAGTGGCCTTATTGCTACGTCTGGCGGTGATTACGATTGGCCACACCTACCGGATCACGCCTCGCCGGGATCACTTTCAATATGGCTGGGAGATGGGCCGTCTTGCCCGTTCGATCGCCAACGGCCAGGGATTCGGCTCGCCCACGGATCTCCCCACCGGAGCCAGCGCATGGGCGCCGCCTCTTTATCCTTACATTCTGGGTGGAGTCTTCAAGTTGTTCGGAGTGTACAGCGCACTTTCCGCTTGGGTGATTCTCGCGTTCAATAGCGTATTCGCCGCGCTCACCTGCCTTACGCTGTACAGAATTGCAGAGCGAATCTATGGGATTCCCGTGGCACCCGCTACCGCCTGGACCTGGGCAGTTTTTCCTTACGCAATTTATTGGCCGGTGCGCGTGGTGTGGGAGACCAGCCTTACCGCGTTCTTGTTGAGCCTTGCTCTGTTGCTTACATTGCGTATGGCTGACGAGCCTCCGCGTCGACGTACCTGGATTTTGTTCGGCCTGCTCTGGGGCATAATCGCTCTGACCAATACCGCGGTCCTCAGCATGATGCCATTCTGTTTGCTCTGGCTGTTGTACCGGCTGCCTCGTCGTTCCCAACAATTTGCTGGAGCCACGCTATGTGTGTTGGTTACGGTTCTACTGATGAGCCCGTGGCTCGTTCGCAACTACCAGGCCTTCGGCAAATTCATCTTCATTCGCGACAACCTTCCGCTCGAAATGTACGAGGCCAACAACGATCAATCCTCGGGCCTGTGGACTCGAAACGAACATCCCGGCAACAATCCCGAAGCCATGCAAAGATTCCAGGATTTGGGCGAGCTTGGTTTCATGGCCGAGAAGCAGCAGGAAGTCCGCCAGTTTATTCGCGAACATCCCGGACGATTTCTTTGGTACACGATAGAACGCGCCGTGTACTTCTGGATTGCGCCTCCGCAGGCGGCCATCGTCGCAGGCTACGATTTGAGAATTTCCCGCCACACCAATTTCTTGCTGGGAGCCGTGCTCGCCTTCGCCGGATTGTGGCTGACCATTCGCAATAGAAAGCGCGGCGCCTTCCTGCTCGCCTGCTTTTTGCTCATCTATCCGCTTCCGTATTACCTGGTGATGCCATTCCCTCGATACAAACACCCCATCGAGCCCGAGATGGTCATGCTGGCCGTATATTTGTTCTGGGAAGCCAGCAAATTTCAAATCCGGTGGCCGATCTACAGAATGTCTCGGTGATGCCCGGGTTGGCGAGTTCATTCCGTTCCATTTAAATTAGATTATGCGGTCCATTCTGCAGAAGCCGGCGCTCCGCTTTGTCTTTGCTGCGAACGTGATCTCCATGCTGGGCAGCGGCATGAATGCGGCTGCGGTTGCCTGGTACATTCTGCAGGCCACGCATTCTGAAATCGCGCTGGGGACCTTCGCCGTCCTGCAAACCATTCCAGCCATGTTGATGCTGCCCTTCACCGGCGTCATCATCGACCGCGAAGACCGCCGGCGGCTGGTTATGTGGCTCGACGCGTTGCGCGCCGTCATTATTCTCACAGTTGCCATTCTCGCTTTCATGGGCAAAGCGAAAATTTGGGAACTGTACCTGATGAACACGCTGGTGGCGGCCGGCTTCTGGATGTTCTGGCCTACGATCACCGCATTGATTCAGGAGTTGACTCCCGGCGAAGAGTTTGTTCACGCCAACACATTTTTGCTGGCGGGAGTTCAGGGGGGCTGGCTAATCGCGGGCTCGATCGTGGGATTTGTCTACAACCGTATCGGGCTAGGCGGAGTGTTGCTGATCGACTTTTCCACCTACCTCGTTTCGTTTCTCTGTTACTTCGCGGTACGCAAGGGGCGGCATGTGGTGCCGCGTCCGGCGGAGTTGCGAGCTGATTTAGTGGCCGCAGAGAGTGCGCTCGAACGCTTTGTGCGCGAGATGCGCGAAGGGATCGCATTTCTTCGCGGCAAACGCGCGCTGGTTTCGTTGGGACTTAGTTGGGCGCTCTTTTTGGCCGCCATGATGACCGGGGTTGTGGTCACGCCTCCGTTGAGCGAGATGTTTCACAAGGGAGCGGTGGGTTATGGCTGGCTGAATGCGGGATGGGGGACAGGTGCCTTCGTGAGTGTGCTCTATGCTCCCTTTTTTATCGCGCAACTGGGCAATCGACGGGCGATTGCGATCTCCATGGGCCTGCTCACCATCAGCATGATTCTGGCTCCGCTTTCTCCCATGTTCGTGATAGCCGTTCTGCTTTATGCTGCGATGGGATCGGCACGCGGGGTCAGCGGCGTCGCCATGAACACCAGCATCATGGAACAGGTGCCGCAGCACTTCATGGGTCGAGTGCAGAACGCATTTTATTTCGCCGGGACGGCGCTGCAGATCTGCCTGGCGTTGTTAGTCGGAGCTGTGGCGCAGATTAGTTTGGTTGCTGGATTTTCCATCATAGGACTGGTTTATGCGGTTGCGTTCATCAGCGCCAGCTGGCCGATCCCGGTCGCTGAACCGACTCCCGTGGAATAAGAACCGTTTCGCCACAGAGACCCAGAGACAGCTTCGGTTGGGTTGATTTTGCGCGCACATTTCCTCAGTGACTCCCTGTCTCTGTGGTAAACAAGCCTTTCCCGCTGTTATTCTTTTGCTTCAAATTCAAAAGGAGCCATGCATGTCCTCCAGCCTTGAAGGTCGGGTCGCGGTTGTCTTCGGAGTCGCCAATAAACGCAGTATCGCGTGGTCCATCGCGCAGGGATTACACAGTGCCGGGGCCAAGCTGGCCATCACCTATCAGAACGAGCGTATGGCGTTGGAGGCCAAAGATCTGATTCTTTCCCTGCCGGGCGCGGAGGCATTCCAATGCGACGTTTCGAACGATGCCGAAATCGACCGGCTTTTCATTCAACTCAAAGAGCGCTATGGCAAGCTGCATGTTCTGGTTCATAGCGTGGCCTTTGCTCCCGCCGATGAACTCAAGGGCGACTTCATCAACACGAGCCGCGAGGGTTTCCGTGTGGCGCTCGACGTGAGCGTCTACTCTCTCATCGCAGTCGCCCGCGCCGCCGCCCCGCTCATGGACGATGGCGGATCGGTGATGACCATGACCTACTACGCATCAGAGAAAGTCGTGCCGCGATACAACGTGATGGCCGTGGCTAAAGCTGGCCTGGAATGCACGGTACGTTATTTAGCTTTCGAACTGGGCAAGAAGAACATTCGTGTGAATGCCATCTCCGCGGGCCCGATCAAGACTTTGGCGGCACGCGGCATCGCAGGCTTCAGCGATATGCACAAAACCCACGCCGAGCGCGCGCCCCTCGGCCGCAATGTAGATGTGAATGAAGTTGGGGCTACGGGAGTATTCCTGGCGTCCGATGCCAGCAGCGGCATCACTGGCGAAGTGATCTACGTTGATTGCGGTTATAACATCATGGGATTTTGATTGCTTTCACCGCATAGTCACACAGACACAGAGGAATCTTTGCCGTTCTTCTGTGACTCTGTGGTAAAGGGCCCTACCTGATTCGCACTCGTCGCTCATTCTCTCCCATTCGCTCCAACGCGATTTCCACATCGCGTTCCCGCTCGAATCGCGCGAACTTTTCTCCCCACTCGATCAGCAGCACGCTGTTTTCCACGATAAGGTCGTCGAGTCCCAAAGTCTCAAGCTGACGCGGCGTATCCACGCGATACAAATCGATGTGATAAAGAATGACGCCGGGCCCCCGGTATTCGTGGATCAGAGTAAACGTAGGGCTGGTTACATCTTCTTCCGAGGCCGCGTGGAAGCCTTGTGCGATGCCCTTCACCAGCGTAGTCTTGCCCGCTCCCAGGTCGCCGCGAAGCACGACAATCTTCGGCGGAGCCAACATCTCAGCCAGCGTGCGCCCGAGAGCAATCGTTTCTTCGGGCGACTTGGTAATGAATTCCCGGGTCTCCATGAGGCGTCTGGACACCAGTATAGCGAGTGTTCAGTCCTGGCCGTGGGGACAGCAAACGACGAACCAGGCACACTTCTTGTCATTGCGAGCGAAGCCGAGGACCTGCTGTTTGCCGATGCCAATGAAAAAGCAGGTTTTTCGACTCCGCAGGATCGCCCGCATTCGCGGCCGATCCCACTGCGCTCGAAATGACAATGGGAAATTGAGTGTTGCAGAAATTGAGTAACGCTTGTGGCGACGCTGCGGCTCTACGATCTTTTCGGAGCGACCCATTGGGGAGAACGAAGCCCGAGGAAGTCTTTGTCCACGCGCGAGTCCAGCGCATTGCGCAGCGTGAGGTGATCGGTGTCCTCTAATGCGATGAAGCGGAACGGCTGCATAATTCCATCTTTGGATTTGAGCGTCGGTTCGAGGATTTCCGCCATGCCTTTCACTGCGCCGGATTCGGTTTCGATAGTGACCTCGACCAGATTGCCCTGCTCGAGGGCCCCGGCCAATCGCAGCATGCCGCCCGTCTCGGAAATGGTTTGCAGTTTGGCGCGCGCGCTTCGCCCGTCATTGAGCTTGATCACAACCGGGACTGTGCTTCCAAATTGAACTCGCTGGGCGCGGTTTTGAGGGTGACTCTGAGGGAAGTGTGTCATAGCCAGAATCACTATGCCACGGCGCCGGATTGCAGGGCAGATTACGGAAGCAGTAGTCCAGATTCCAGCCAGCTCGGACGACTTAAGTGCCCAAGCAGCAAACAGTTAGGCGCACCTTCTGAGTAGAGACCACTCGCCCTGGAATCGAGCCGATTGGCAAGTAGTTAATACCCAGGTACGCTGCTAACGAATTCCGACCTGTCCTCGCACGCTATCGATCAACTGCTTGGAATCGAAACCGATCCCGGCCTTAAACACTGTCTCCACGTTCTCGATGTCGTCAATGCGTTTTGAGGGATCACCCTTGATCAAAACTAGGTCTGCCTGTTTGCCAGGCGCGAGAGTTCCAATTCGATCTTGCTGGCCGAGATATGCGGCACCGTTCTCCGTAGCGATCTGAATAGCTTGTACTGGAGTGAAACCCGCTTCCACGAGTAGCTCTATTTCACGCTGATCGCCGAAACCCGGCAGTACGCCACCGTTTCCAGTGGGATCAGGCCCAGCGAGCAGCAACCCTCCCGCCTTGACGAATGCCACCTCAAAATCCATTTCTTTGCGAAGCAGCGCAGGCATCGGTGAATCCAAAGCCACTCTTGCGCGAGCGGTGAGGTAGCTTTGCGTCGATTCTGCGGACATCGCATCCAACGTCCGCTGCCGCAACGGTGGGCGACCCGGTGCACCGGCTTCAAACACCGGCAGCGTCGAAGTCACCGCGACATTATGTGACACGAGACTGCGGATCATCTCTTGAACCTGCGTTCCGTTCACGTCCTGTTTGGCCCAACTGCTGCTGCCGCCACCTGCTGGGCACACGTCGGGCTTTTTGTCGGCCACAAATTCGGTGTCGGCAAAGACGGGGCCATGCTCCAAATCATCGATTCCCAGAGCGATCGCTTCCGGCCAGGTGACGGAACACAGATGCCCTGTCAGTTTCAGCTTGTGCGCATGCGCCTGCTGGATCGCCACTCCCAGCTCTTCGCGCGTGATGTTCATGTACGCCTTGTACGAGGTCATGCCTTCCGCCGCCCAGTAGTCCACCATGCGCTTCGCGTCGTCCGGGCCGGTCAGTTCATGCATCTGAGCAAACCGGGTCGGCGCACCCTCCAGGTACGGCGCGGTCGCATCGATGCTTGGGCCTGGCATGAGGTTTGCATCGATCCGGCTTTTGACCTTCAAGTCGGTGTAAGGCTCCAGGCTTCCGGTCGTACGCATGGTGGTCACGCCAGCCGCCAGATAGAGTCGTGGCGCCGTATACGGGATCTCGGCAATGAATAATCCCGGCTCGCCAATCCGCCCGCCGACCACTTGCACGGTGTAGGAGTCGGTGTAGTAGAGATGGTTGTGCATTCCAACCAGCCCCGGGATGACGGTATAGCCAGAGCGATCAATTCGTTGCGCAGCCTGAGGGACTTGGGCAGACGCCTCCGGGCCGATGAATTGTATTTTGCCATTCGCGATTGCGACCGCCTGATCCTCCTTCGCCGGCGTACCCGTTCCATCGATGACTCGGACATGATCGAGAACGAAGACTGGTGTATCAACGCTTATGAAGTCCGCGCTGCCACTCGCCTTCTGCGTCTGCGCAACCGTGATCGCGGCAACGAGCAATGACGCAAATAGAAACAGGAGACGCATCCTAACCTCGCAAGATCCGCCGTTGAGAATTCGGCAGGAAGACCGCAATTTTACACCAGCGTCTTTTGACGCGATTAGCCGGACTTGGCAGCAGGTAGCGCGGCCTTAGGGTCCGTCGCACGATGCTTATTCCCGGAATTGCCCCCCGAGGCAGCGCGCCGAACCATTGATTCGGACCGATGAACAGGCAATCCTGAAGTCAGCGTTGTTAACGGCGACTATACTGATCACCGGCAGTGCTGGTGCAATGGCGGAAAGTGAATCAGCCGCGAATTTCCGCCTTGGAGTTTGTGGCAGCTTCCCGCACGCGCCGGAAGGCCTCCGGCAAAGCCTTTATTAAATCGGTTGCGACCAGCGAATGCTCGCCCGTGGTTTCGCGCGCGACATCACCAGCAAGGCCGTGCAAATGAACTGCGGCGATCACTGCGTCCACGATTCGTTCACGATTTTGCGCGACCAAGCCGGACACCATTCCCGTGAGAATGTCGCCTGTGCCTCCGGTGGCCATGCCTGGATTTCCGGTGGTGTTCACCCAAACCGTGCCGTCTGGCTGCGCAATCAGCGTGCGATGCCCCTTCAGCACCACGATCAATTCGTGGTCACGGGCGAAGGTGCGAGCGACGTTGATTCGATCCCGTTGCACTGCGGCGATTGTCGATCCGGCGAGACGAGCCATTTCACCGGGATGCGGCGTGATCACCAGGGTGCGACCCTTCCCATTGAGTTCGCCCGCTCGGCCTTCGAATGCATTGAGGCCGTCGGCATCGAGGACCACGGGAGTTCTGGTCTTTACGACCAAGCTGCGAACGAACTCAGAGGTTTCGGGGTTGCGCGAGATTCCCGGCCCCACGGCGAGAACCGTCATACCTTTGCTTAGCGCGTCCAAGCGTTCGCCGGCGCGAGTCGAGATCGTGCCGGCATTGGTTTCATCGAGTGGCTCCGTCATGACTTCGGGATGAAATCCCGCGACGGTAGCGAGCACCGACTTTGGCGTCGCAACCGTCGACAATCCTGCGCCGCTTCGAAGCGCTGCCATTCCCGCCATCGCGACGGAGCCTGCCTTCCCGACCGAGCCGCCGATTACCAGCACATGGCCGAAGTTTCCTTTGTTCGACGCGAGTGGACGCGGGCCGATCAGGGGCGCGATCTCGCGGGCAGTAATCAGGTTGAGTTGCAACGAAGAAACGATCGCTTCGTCCGGCGAGCCGATGGGGGCAATGAGAATCGGTCCATCGGTCAATCTTCCAAAGACGTGGGCGGGGCGCGGAGCTGTGAAAGTAACCACACCATCGGCGCGCGCAACCGTGCCCGTCTGTTCGCGCAAGACGTCGGCATCTGCACCAGAAGGAATGTCGACCGCAACCACCGGCGCAGAGGTCGCATTCAACAGCCGGATGGCTTCGCCATACAACTCGCTCACAGGCGGTCGAAAACCTGTACCGAGAATCGCATCAAGCAGAACCTCGGATTCGAACACCACCCGGGCCGACTCCTGCTTCAACTCTTCGCCGGATCGCACAATCGCAGGCGCTACAGGAAGTTTTGCGAACATCTCTGCCGCATCGCCGCGCAACTCCGACGGCTCCGCCAGCAAGACAATTCGCACTTCCCGGCCGGCTGCCTTCAGTTTGCGGGCGGCAACGAAGCCGTCTCCACCGTTGTTGCCCTTGCCGCTGATGACACCAATGCGGCCTGCCGACGGATACTCAGACACGACGAAATCGGCGACGGCAGTGCCAGCATTTTCCATGAGCTTGAGCGAAGGCACACCGAAGCGCTGGCTGGTAGCGCGATCAATCTCTCGCATCTCATTGGCAGTGACGATCTTCATGCTAGTTGTTGGTCGTTCGTCGTCAGTCAAAGGTCAACGACGGACGACCAAAGACCAACGACCAAAAAACGACTATAAAACAAAACGGCCTTCCGCGTATGCGCGGAAGGCCTCAACAATTCCGATTCAGCGCCTAGCTATTTCTTGTTCCCTTGCAAAGCCTGCACCCGGCTGTGCTTCACGCTGTACGTGAAGTAGACGATCAAGCCAATCCCAAGCCAAGCAACCAATCGGATCCAATTCCACATGCCCAGCTTGAGCATCATGTAACCGTTCGAGATCACGCCTAGGATAGGAATCAACGGCACCCACGGTGTCCGGAAGGGCCGAGGTTGGTTGGGATTCGTATAGCGCAACACAGCCACAGAGATTGAGACGATCACAAACGCCAACAGTGTGCCGATATTCACCATCCGTCCAATATCTTCGATCGGAGTCACACTGCCGACAATTGCCGCCAGCAGGCCGACCAGGATGGTGTTCTTCCATGGTGTGCGGAATTTGGGATGAACCGCGGCAAAGAATTTCTTTGGCAAAAGGCCGTCGTTTGCCATGGCGTACAGCACACGCGTCTGACCGAGAAGCATCACCAGCATCACGCTTGTCAGCCCGGCTAGAGCGCCTAGCGTAATAATGTGGGAAGCGGTCGTTAAACCGCGATCCAGAAAAGCGCGCGCTACTGGAGCCTCGATATTAATCTGCTGCCAGCGCACCATCCCCGTCAAAACGCCGGCCACGGCGATGTACAAGACGGTGCAAATAGCCAGCGAAGCGATCATGCCGATCGGTAAATCTCGCTGCGGATTCTTGGCTTCCTGAGCGGTAGTCGAAACTGCATCGAAGCCGATGTAGGCGAAGAATATGTACGCCGCCCCGGCCCCGATTCCTGCGAAGCCGTGGGGCGCGAACGAACTCCAGTCGGTTCCCCAGTTGCTGGCGTGAATGTAACGGGAGCCCAGCGCGATCACAAAAAGCACAACCGAAACTTTCACCACGACGATCCCGGTATTGAAGCCGGCGCTTTCCTGGATCCCGATCACCAGAATCGCCGTAATGACCAAGGCAATGATAAATGCGGGCAGGTTGAACCCGATTTCCATGCCAAACAAGTGCGGCGCGCCCAGCAGATCGTGTGCGCGCTGCAACAACTCAGGCGACTGCGCGCTTATGATCGCCGATACCTTGTCTAGAAATGCCTGGCTACCCGGCACCAGGGAAGAATCGGAAACCTGGGCCATCTGACGCGCTATCACGTTTTCCGCAGTCTTCAGTGCCGTCCAGTGATCGTAGGCCAACCAAAGCGGCATCTGGATATGGAAGATCTTCAGTAGTTCAATGAAATGGTTGGACCAACCGGAAGAAACCGTGCTCGCGCCCATGGCATATTCGAGGGTCAGGTCCCAGCCGATGATCCATGCCAGTAACTCGCCGAGCGTGGCGTAAGCATAGGTATAAGCGCTGCCCGCCAACGGAATCATGGCGGCAAACTCGGCATAGCAGAGTCCGGCGAATGCGCATCCCAATCCGGATAGAACGAACGACAACGTGAGTCCCGGGCCAGCGTACTGCGCTCCCAATCCCACCATAACAAAAATGCCTGCGCCAATAATTGCGCCCACGCCCAGCGCCGTAAGTTGGAAAACTCCGAGCGTTCGCTTCAGGCTGTGCTCGCCCGTCTCGCGGGATTCTTCCATCAGAAGATTCAGCGGCTTGGTAGCCAGCAGGTTCGCCATCCGATTGGTTTCTCCTTACGTTCTTAATCTGATGTATGTGTTCCCGCTCGTCGGGACCACAAGTAATACACTGGAACTCCCAGCAACACGATGATTAATCCCGGCCACGTGTATTGCGGTTTAAAGCGCAATAGTACGACATCGATAAACAAAGCCATCACAATATAAATCGCGGGCAGTAACGGATAGCCGATGGCGCGGTATGGCCGTTCGGCTTGGGGATGGGTGCGTCGCAGCACGAATAATCCGACGATCGTCAGAATGTAGAAAACCAGCACCGCAAAAACGATGTAATCCAGCAGCTGCCCGTAGCTCCCGGACACGCACAGCACACACGTCCAGACCATCTGCACCATGAGCGAAACCGAGGGTGTCTTGTAAATAGGATGCAATTTGGCCACGCCGTGGAAGAACAACCCATCCTTGGCCATGGCGTAGTAGACACGCGAGCCAGCCAGAATCAACCCGTTCACGCACCCGAAGCCGGAAATCATGATGGCCGCGGCCATTAGCAAGCCGCCTACCGAGCCAAACATTTGCGTCATGACAGCGGTGCCGACGCGTTCCTCGGTGGCGTATTTGATGCCGCGTTCGAGGATGGTCGTGCCATTAGGGATGCCATCGAGTGGCAATACGTTCAGATAAACGAAATTGCAAATGATGTAAAGGCTGATAACGACGCCAGTACCGAGGGCGAGAGAAAGCGGCAAATTTCGATTGGGATTCTTGACCTCACCAGCGGTGAAAGTCACGTTATTCCAGGCATCGGCCGAGAACAACGACCCGACCTGCGCCACCGCCAGTATGGTCAGCGTGCCTACCATGACGATGGGTCCGCCTACTCCGACCTGCACGGCATGTTGAGCAGTCAGTCCGGCATTGCTCCAGAAGTTCCCGTGGAAGTTGGCGGCTAAAGCCTGCGCGTTACGTCCAATGAACAGACCCAGGAAGCCCAACCCTAATAGTGCAGAGACCTTGGCGAACGTGAAAACATTCTGAATTATCGCCCCGGTCTTCAGACCGAAAATGTTGATCACCGAGAGCGCAATCACCACCAGAATCGCCACCAGGTTCTGCGTGTTCAATCCGACATCCATGTTGCCCAGAACCATGGGCCCAATCCGAATCGGCGGAACCTTCCAGAAATGCAGAATCCAGTTCGAAGAAGAAATAGAGGGAACGAAAATACCCAGGAACTTGCCAAATGCCACTCCCACTGCGGCGATCGTTCCCGTTTGAATAACGAGGAACAGCGTCCACCCGTACAAAAAT
>Ga0210402_10002291_pt1 | contig 18799 bp, 17 predicted proteins | sample IncBWC7MmetaG_FD_161055 | JGI IMG/M metagenome (GOLD analysis project Ga0210402, IMG submission 161055) | Forest soil microbial communities from Barre Woods Harvard Forest LTER site, Petersham, Massachusetts, United States - Inc-BW-C-7-M | ecosystem: Environmental > Terrestrial > Soil >... | reverse complement strand
GCCGACCTGATGGCCACCGCCCGAAAATATTTCGACTCCGCCAACATGCAAATCGTGGTCGTAGGCGACCGAGCCCAAATCGAAGACCAAGCCGCTCTCTTCGGCAACCTCACAATCTTCGACAATCAGGGCAACCAACTCGCGACTTAATCTCGAGAGCTAGTAGGGCCCGCCGACTGTGGCGGGCCGCTATTCGATTGCAACTCACACTCTCACTGCGCTGTTATTGCTTTAGCTACGTCATTCTGGCATTATCAGCCAATGCTGGGGCGCCGACATCTCGTCACGCGCGTTCTCTTCGGCATTCTTGCCCTCGCTATTGTTCCCGCCGCCCTCGCCAAGAAAAAGCCTCCCGCCCATCCCATCAACATCAACACCGCCGGCGCCACCGATCTACAGCAAGTTCCCGGCATCGGCCCCGCCACCGCTCAAAAAATCCTCGACACCCGCAAATCCTACGGTGCGTTCAAAAGCGTCGACGATCTCCTCGCCATAAAAGGCATCGGCCCCAAAAAACTCGAAAAAATGCGCAAGTACCTAACCGTAGGCAGGCCACCTACAAAAAAACAATCCAACTCTCCGCAAACCGCCGCCGCTCCCACCAAGCCTCCGCCCACAAAATCACCCGCAAAACAGTCCGCCTCTCCGCCAGCAACCGCAAGCGAAGATGAAGAGCCGTAGCTGTAGCTCGCCCCTTTAGGGGTGGGGGTTTCCACAAACGGGGCAACCACGCCACCTCAAAGGAAAACCCTCAGGCCTGAAGGCCTGAGCTACATGATTGTTGTCTGAAATTACAACCGCTGATGTGTCGGCTTCTGCGTCGTGAGGTTCAACGGCACCTGATCCGCAATCCGAATCCCGTAGCCTTCGAGCGCCACAACCTTCTTCGGATGATTCGTTACCACGCGAATATCTTTCAATCCCAAATCGATCAGAATCTGCGCGCCGATGCCGCTCTCATGCTGCACCATCCGCTGCCGCGCCGGCTCGCGATCCAGCTGCCCGCGCGAATGAAAATGAATCTGCGGCAGCCGCCCTGGTGTCTCCGCATTTTCGATCGTGAATCCGCGTCCGGTGTGGTGCAGATACAAAAACACGCCGCGGCCTTCCTCAGCAATCTTTTCCAGCGACTTCGCCACCAGGTCCGTGCAGTCGCAAGCCGTCGAGCCAAATACATCCCCGGTCAGGCAGTGTGAATGCACACGCACCAGCGGCGGTGTCGCCCCGCACAGGTCGCCCCGAATCAACGCCACGTGCTGGTCGTGGTCCACGTCGCTCGAATACGCGATCATCTTGAACTCGCCAAACCGCGTCGGCAGCACTGCTTCCGCCACCCGCCGCACATACCGCTCATGCTGCATCCGGTAGCGAATCAAATCCGCCACGGTCAGCATCTTCAATCCGTGCTCGCGGCAAAATTCCACCAACTGCGGGACCCGGGACATCGTCCCGTCTTCATTCATGATTTCGCAAATCACGCCGGAGGGGTTCAGCCCCGCAATCCTTGCCAGGTCCACGCTGGCTTCCGTCTGCCCAGCCCGCACCAGCACCCCGCCATTCCGCGCCCGCAGTGGAAACATATGTCCTGGCCGCGCCAAATCCTGCGGCCGCGTCTTCGGATCAATCGCCGTCAAAATCGTAATCGCCCGGTCCGAAGCGCTGATCCCGGTGGTCACGCCCACCTTCGCGTCAATCGCCTCGCAAAACGCCGTCCCATGCACGGAAGTATTGATCGGCGACATCAGTGGCAGGTTCAACTCGTCGCACCGTTGCTCCGTCAGCGCCAGGCAGATCAACCCGCGCCCAAACTTCGCCATAAAGTTGATCGCTTCCGGCGTAATCTTTTCCGCCGCCAGCGTCAAATCGCCTTCGTTTTCGCGGTCTTCGTCGTCCACCAGGACAATCATCTGCCCCTGGCGAATCTCCTCCACCGCCTCTTCCACCGTGGCAAATCCAAACCGGGTCTCGCTCATAGGTTCAGCATAAAGTCATCCGGCGGACCTGTAAAGCAGCGTCCGCGGCGCTCAAAAGCTGGAAAACGAACCCGGAAATGTCGGCGCGCCGACATTTAAAGTAACACTTGAAGGTAATTTTTTGCTAAATACCGGAACTACGCGAAATTTGTAAGCGCCGGTCTTGCAACACTTAGAGAGAAAACATTCGAAATGATTTCCACAGCTATTCGAATGATTTTCCATTTTGGAGTGCGGCGGCTCTGCCGCCGCTTTGCAGGATTAAAGTAATGGGCAGAACAAAATGGGAACTCGATGGCTTACCAGGCAAAAGCGGGAGCAAAGCTCCCGCACTCCAAAGGGGGCTACGTCAGCGACCACCCAACCAGCGTCAACGCCATAAACATCGCCAGCGCCCCCAGGCTCACCAGCGACAGCGTCTTCCCATTGCCCAGCAGCAGGTTGCGCGTTTCCGCCTTGCAACACAGCACCGTAGCTACAATCAGAATCGCACCCCATGAAACTGCGCAAGGCAACCCCGGATACTGCGCCATCGTCGACAGCGTCTTTTCCGAAGGCTGCCCTGCCGGAAGCCACCACGGCAGAATCGGCGCAAATCCCGCCGCCAGCACAAAGGTCAAAATCTTCCGGCTCACCCAGCTCCGAATCTTGGTCACCGGTTTCGCCTTGCGCACCTGGCGCCAAACATAGAACTCCCACATCAGGAGTCCTGCGGCCAGCGGCATCCATCCATATACGCTCGTCTGCCGGTCCACCCACAGCCAGCTGCGGAAAAAGTGGCCTGAGGGATGCGTTGCCGCCATTTTGGGCAGCAACAGCCACCCAGTGAGCTCATTCCCAATTACGGCCAACAGGATCACCACCAGGCTCGTCAACTGGATCCATTCGTACGTTGGCGACTTCCCGCAACGCGTGCACACCGGATGCTCTGGAAGTATTCTCAGCCCGCAATGCTCGCAATACACGGCAACCTCGCTTCTCTCCCCAGATGGGGACACCGCCCCAGCTGCAAAAATCCTACTCCCGGGGAAATGCCGCGCCTACTGGTCCGACGTGCAGGCCCCATCAAACGAGCGGCCATTGTCCTAAAGTCTGGATGGAAAGCGCGGTAGTACCGAACGCTACACAATCGTTGACGAGCCCGCGGAGGGAGACATTTTTCGGGTGTTGGATTTCAGGAGAAATACCCGGAAAGCGCCGCTCAAGCTATGGTGTGGTAAAGGAATTGGTTGAACTCTTGACGCCATCGCTCGCGCCGGATGCGTCCTCGGAATCGATTGTGTAGTAATACGTGGTCTTCGGCGGCAGGTCATCCAGGCGGCAGCGGAAAACCGTGTAGTCATGGCTTGGGTTCAGCCGGATGTGCGACTTGGCTTTCAGGTCCAGTTTCTTGGGATCCGTGCCGTAGTGCACCACTGCAAAGTGCTCTGGTGAGCCGCCGGGATTATTGCTGGTCCACCGAATGATGGTCAGATGCTCGTGGTTCAACTCGATCTCCGGTCCCTGCGTCACTTGCACATGGTCCGTCCTTTTTGACGAAGGGACGAACTGCCCGGCGGCGGGGGCCGTTGCAAACCAAAATCCGCCGAAAATGAACATCACCAAAAGCAACATCGCTCTCTTCATTTGGACACCTCAATGAGAATTGATTTGCGAGCAAATTTCAGAACAGCGATAAGTCCGGCTGGGAAAAACACAGCCGGACTGGATTCCGCTCTGTCTCTCTCCGGCTGGTCCCGTTCGACCGCGCAGTCGCGAAGGGACGAGCCAGGGGAGAGAGTGATCAAGTATTAGGTATAGGCCGTTTGACAGTTCGCAATGCCGTTACGGAATTGGCATTGTGGGAAGCGGCGGAACGCCGCATATCGCCGTCGCGCATGGGGGCAGTGGCGGCGTGGGAATCAGGAAATTATTCCCTTGGGTAGCCGCGGTACCGCCCGTCATGCACACGCCTGTAAACGTATTGATATCCGGGTACGGTGTTGTGAACCCGTCAGTCAACGTTTGGAGGAACGCAACGATCTGGTTCTCCTCGGTATCGGTCAAGCCGAGCATTCCTACCGTCATGTCCTCATTGTTCTTCACCTCGGCCATTGGCCAGCAGTCCACTTTTTCCGTGGTGCCCGCCGGACAGTGCCCGGAAGTTATCGTGGGAAAAGGAAAAGCGTCTCTGGTGTTATAGAAGTGGACGAGTTGCTTCAGGCTCTTGATGTAGCCGTTGTGGAAGAACTCCTTCTGGAAGTAGGGTCCCGGTGCTTCCGTGGTCGGGCACTGCGGAGGCACCATGGCCACGTTTCGGGCAGTTGACGTCTGCATTCGTCCGTCATTCAGTGGCGCGAACTGCGTCCATTCGTCATTCGGGCTTGCCCAAGAGCCAAAACCGCTCCTCAGGAACGTTCCCAATCCGAGATCCCGGTAGGCAAAACCGTACGGATTGGCTGTAAACCCGAAGAAGTCCGGAAAAGTCTGATAGTAAAAGGCGTCCCTGGGATTCAGCGGCAGGCCAAGATTGCTGGAGCCGAAGCACGTAAACAGCGGCGTGGTGGATGCTGCCACGCCCGTGTCCATGCTATTCGGAGCAGTGCCATCGGGTGGTGGGGGCGTTGGTGCAGTGGACCTGCCATCCAGATGACAGGAGTTGCAGTTGCCTTTGCCACGGAACAGGTTGTAACCCGCCAACTCATCTGCGGACAACGGAGTTGTGGTTGAGTTAAACAGCCAGGCGTCGAATTTCGACGAAAAAGCGCTGACATCCGGTGAGGCTTCGTATTGATCAAGCGACTGGCCCCAGTGGTCGTAGACGTGGTTTGCTATGGCGCGGTCCACAGAAGACAGCTTGATCGGCATGGTGTCCGTTCCGAATATGCTGGCACCTCCGGGGGTTTCGCAGATCTCCTCGGTGTTGTGTGGGAACTTGATGGCATCCAAGTCATCGCCCCATAGTTCGATAAAGAAAGACTTATACACGGCGCTCTGAAGGCGGAACGCGACGCAAGCCGTGTCCGGCAACGCGTGTTCTTGCGTATCGACCGGAGGGCCCTGTGCCTGGTTGGCATCCGGACTCCCTAGCAAGTAGCCGGTCGCTCGCGAATCCCAGAAGTTTCCGCCAAAAAAGGCTTGCTGAGTCGCGTTGTAATTGAGAACAGGGAAACTGGGTGAATAGGTGTATCTCTGCGCTGTTCGCTTGCCGGCCCGGAACTGATAGGATCCGGGATACGCGACCATCGTCAGGTTGACGGACGGGATCGGTCCGCTGAAGCCGACGTACGGCATGTGGCAAAAACCGCACGCTCTATCCTTGAAAGGCGAGATATTCCTGTCGAAATTCAGGGCCTTGCCCACTAGGACGTTCAATCTTTGTCCGGTGTGGGCCAGCAATGGCGGTTGATTTGTCAGCGTCGGCGGCGGCAAAGCGCGCAACTGCGCCAGCGCCTCGCCTTCGATAAAGTCGACTTCACGCAGGACTCGTGCTATCTCAGAATTCAAATCGGCAGGAAGAATGCCAAACGGATAAGGATTGTAGAAGGGTGGCGGAGTGTCACGATCACCTTTCTTGCCTCCTTTGTCTTTGCCTTTGTCGTCACCGAACGAGAGCTGCGTGGCGATAAAAATCATGGCCGCGACAGCACAGCACAGCACCACGATCGCTTTCACTCCTCTTTCTCTCATGTAGTACCCCTTTCGAAACCTATTGTTTGTTTGCGAATAACTAGCATGGGTGGCGTGCCCGATGGCCCTACCAGGAACTCCATTCGAGCCGTCACCCCTCGGGTTGAGGATTGCCTGGCTCGGTAAGGAACGGAGTCTGCGGTTTTGTTTGCGCTGCGGCGGAGGACCTGTTCCAGAGTGATCTCGCAACTGGCGGATTCGAATCAGCGTCCGGTTCCTCCCTAGCCCGTCGCTGTCGGCATCAATCCGCCTGATCGGATTCACAGGACGGGCGAATTATCGCGGCGTTTTCTCGCAACTAACACGTCTCAGATTCACTTGATTGGTACAGTTTTTCTGGCCCCTCCACAGTCTCTCCGGGGACAGCAAAGAAAAGGAGAACAGGACATTCCATTTGAGACGAAGCGTGTGGTTTCCTTGTTGTCAAATTCCGGTGCGATCAGCCCGGGCCACCCTCCGCTCAGACTTCGCCAACATGCGGGCATCGCGCCGAACAACAGCCGGGATTCACTGAATCAGTTGAACGAAGCACTGACGAGGAGCTTCCTGCGGTTTTCAAGTCCGAGTTTGCTGAGGACATTGGAGACATGGAATTTGGCCGTTCTTTCGCTAATTTTCAACTGTTTCGCAATGTCCTTGTTGCTGAGCTGCCTGAAAATTAGCTGGAGTACTTGGCCTTCCCGCGCGGTCAGTGATTGACCCGGCGGTAATTGCCTATCGAGCAATGCTTTCATCTGCTTGACGAATGCCAGCAGCACCTTCGAAGGCACCCAAAGCCCGCCCCGGAGTACAGCAAGTGCCGCTTTTGGAACTTCGGTCTTCCAGTCGTTGCGAAAAGTCACGAACCCGTCCAGGCCCCAATGAAATAAGAGCAACATTTCACTTTCAGTACTTCTATCGGGAGGGACAAGGGCCAGAAATTTGCTGCCTGGCGAATTGGCCCGTAATCGGCTACTCAAAGGCCCCAGAGCGAAATTCAGAGAACAACCGTCGAGCAGGAAAAGGCGTGGAAAGTTCGGCCGTTTGAGCGCCTCGGCTTCACTCGTAGCGTGTGGCAGGAGAAGGTTGGCAAGTACTTTTTGAACGGACAAAGCGCTTTCAATGTCGAGGACACCCAAGAGATGAGAGCTAACGACTTGCAAGGCTAGAGCCATCGTGGCCTCCGCCGCCTCGTTGCGAAACCTGAACCAAACGCTGCAGTGCGCAAAGCAGGAGGGGAGTCTGCAGCAGGACCAGGTGAAGCAACAGGTGGCACAAGAATACCTATTTCACAGACGATCCGTCTGCAGACACCCATAATGACCTCGGCTGATTCCTAGCAATATCCGGCCCACTTTGATCGTCATGAAAATACGCAGCTTATTCCCCGGGATGCTTTCCTCGGTTACGGAAACTCGCAATCAGTATCAATATTTCGACACCTTGCAAATTGTTCTCGGGCCGCTGGCTGATATTCGCTATCGAGCCTCCGAACCCGGCTCAGGGTTCGGGCTTGCCGGGCGTTTGATGCTTTTTGAGGGACTCGCGAAGACAGAGGTAGTACGTCTAGCCGATCTTAAAACGCCTCTTGTCGATCTTCAGGGTCTTTATCCTGGATTCGAGCGTGGATACGGGGACTCCAAGCTTAGCTGCTGCGCCAGTTTGGCCCGCGACTTGCCCTCTACTGCGCGCCAGCTCTCGTTCAATGATGTGCCTTTCCTGGTAGATCAACTGATCCGGCAGTGAGGTTGACTGGCAGACCGAGTCCTCCGCCTCGGCTCCAAACCACCTCTCATCCACCGATAGCGCAGGCGATTCGCAAAGGATAACCGATCTCTCGATCACGTTCTGCAATTCTCGGATGTTGCCCGGCCAGGAATAGGACGTGAGCAGATCCAGCGCCTTCCGTTCCACACCTGCCAACCTTTTCCCAAGTTTATTCGCGTAATGCTTCGCAAAATGCTGGACCAGCAGTGGAATGTCTCCCGTCCTCTCCCTCAGGGGGGGCACCTCTATCGGAAATACGTTCAGTCGATAGAACAGGTCCGCTCGAAAGGTGCCCTCCGCGATTGCACCCTCCAGGTCCCGATTTGTCGCGGCCATCACCCGCACGTTCGCGGGGATCGATTGCGTCCCGCCAACCCTGTTGAATTCCCTTTCCTGGATTACCCGCAGGAGGGCAATTTGCGTCTCACCGGGAAGCTCGCCGATTTCGTCCAAAAATATCGTGCCGCCCTCCGCCAGTTCAAAGCGGCCCTGGCGGCGCTGCAGCGCCCCCGTGAAAGCACCTCTCTCATGGCCAAAAAGTTCCGAAGCAATCAATGATGGAGGCAGCGCGGCACAATTCACGCTGAGAAAGGGACCATTGGCCCGCTGCGAGCCTTTGTGGATCGCCCGCGCGATCAGTTCCTTTCCCGTGCCTGTCTCGCCGAGAATAAGCACCGTCGAATCCGTCGGCGCAACTTTGGCGGCACGGTCCAGCACGCACCACAGGGCGGGGGAGTCTCCAACGATTTGGTCGGCGATCGCCGCCTGATCGACTTGAACTTTCAGAGCCAGATTCTCTTTGCTCAGCTGATCCTTGAGCGCCTTGATTTCATCAAACGCCCGCTGCAATTCGTTTCTTGCCCGGTTCTGCTCGGTGACGTCCATTACCGTGCCGAAGAGTTCAATAACCTCGTCGTCCTCGTTCCGAAGATTGCGGCTGATCGCATGAATATATCTCGTCGATCCGTCCGGCCGGACGATCCGGTAGTCAAATTCAAATCTATCTTGCTCATGCAGTACATCCTCCAAGGCCAGGAGAAACGCGTGGTCCTCTGGATGGAGTCTTTGATAGAAAGCCTCTCGGGTTGGTTTCGTATTGGCTGGGTCGAGGCCGAGGATGCGATACGTCTCGCGGGACCAGAAAACCTCGCCTGTGCGTACATTCCAACTCCAGCTCCCCGTGTGACTCAACCTCTGTCCTTCCGCCAGGTAGGCCTCATCCCGTAGCAGTTCTTCTTCCACCTTTTTGCGCGCGGTGATGTCAGTGGCGACTCCCCCCACCGCGTAGATTTTCCCGTCTGCATCTTTCAACGGAAATTTGTGCACGATGCTCGTGTGTGGGCCGTCTTCCCGCATGGACACTTCTTCGAATTCCATCGGCATTTTCGATTCGATGACCAGCATATCGTTTGCCCGAAACGCCGCGGCTTGCGCCGGCGGAAAAATCTCGTCGTCAGTCTTGCCGCGGATATCCCGTTCGGCCAGCGCCAACGACTTCTCAAATTCCTTGTTGATCAGCAGATACCGGCCTGAAATATCTTTCAAAAAGACGAGGTTGGGACTGTGCTCCAGTATCGCCCGAATCCGAGCTTCGCTTTCCAGCAGAGCTTGCTCGGCCTGCTTCCGCTTGCTGATGTCCCGATAGATCGCATATTCGCCGATCAGGCCGCTGGATGTGGTGACCGGCACAGCTAGCAAAGAAACATTTACGAGACTTCCGTCTTTCCTCTGACGGACGGTCTCTCGCTCCACCCGCCGGCCATTTATAAGATCCGTCTTCAACTGCTCCGCTTCTGGTCTTAGGTCCCCGGAAGCAATCAGCTCATTGATGGGCATTTGATATGACTCTGCTTGAGAGTACCCGAACAGCCGTGTGAATTCCCCGTTGACCTCGATCACCTGATCCCGCGAATTCAGCAGTGCGATGGCCTCCGGCGCCTGCTCAAATAGCTCATAGAGGCACGCCGTCTGTTTTTCCAATTGATCTTCGATATGCTCTTGAGCGGTAATGTCGCGGCACGCGGTCTGGAATCCGATTGCGTCGCCCGCTGGATTCAACAAGGTTGTGCCAGTGCTCTTCAGATGCCGGTAGGTGCCGTTTTTATGCTTGATTCGCAATACCACGCTCTCCGGTTTGCCGGAGACTTCGCGGAGACGCTGCTCGACCAGCTCCCAATCATCGGGGTGGACAAGTTGGCGGCTTTGCCCGCCGATGATCTCCTCGGGCCGGAAGCCAAGCAGTAATTCCACGGCAGAATTGCTGGAAGTGATTCGCCCAAGCCGATCCATTGACCAACGCCAAGGCAGAGGCTCTACATTGATCTGGGGACACATGTAGACCTTCTTTCGAATTCTTCACGGGAAGATCGCCGCAGCAGTGGCGGTGGCCACGGGTCCTTACAGCAGATCCAGAAGAAGGTGGGCAGAAATGGTGCGGTTGGAAACTAACAGTAACATGCGGTGCTCCATTTCGCCGCACGTTCTCGTCTGAACAACCCCACGGAAAAGCTTCTTCGCGCAGGAGTCTACGCGCCAGTCAGAGCGATTGCAAGCCATTCTAGCGTAGGTAATCACCTGAACATGGGGACGTAAATCAACCGGTAGTGACTAGTACTTCGCTTCAAACATGTCATGCGCACGTGCCAGCCAGGGAGTACGTCCTCCACATTCCCGGTGCCCTACACCTGCGCGAAGCCGCCATCCACGAACAATTCCGTTCCCGTCACGTAGCTGCTGTCGTCGGACGCAAGAAACACCACCGCTTTCGCGATCTCATCCGGCGTGCCCAACCTCCCGAGCGGAACTATCTTGGAAAGCGCCTTCAACCGCTCTTCACCCGCGCCGGTCGAAGCTACAAGGTTGTTCAGTCCGGGCGTATCAATCGGCCCGGGGCTAACCGCGTTTACGCGAATGCGGCGCTCCTTTAAGTCCGTCGTCCAGGTTCGTGCAAAAGACCGTATCGCCGCTTTTGTGGCGCTATAAACGCTGTTCGCCGTCAACCCCTTACTGGCCACGATGGACGCATTCAGGATGATCGACGCGCCATCCGGCAACAGCGGCAGCGCTTTCTGCACCGTGAACAGTAGCCCTTTCACGTTGATGTCAAAGATCGAGTCAAAATGTTCCTCGGTTATTTTCCCGAACGGGGCGTACGTCGCAACGCCCGCATTCGCGAACACAATGTCGAGCTTCCCTTTTTCCCGCTTGATTTGCGCGAACAGCCGGTCCAGATCGCCAAGTTTTGATACGTCTCCCTGTACGCCGGTCACATTCTTCCCTATCTCTCGCGTTGCCGCAGCCAACTCCGCCTCGCGCCGCCCCGTAATGAAAACATACGCGCCCTCGTTCACAAACCGCTCCGCCGTCGCCAGGCCAATGCCGCTGTTGCCACCGGTAATCAATGCAATTTTTCTTTCAAGCTTGCCCATGTCCTTCTCCTTAATCGTCGCTATTTCGATGTTCCTCGCTAACTTCCAGGCTTCCAACCGATGGGATTTCCGCCTCGTGAATTCTCGTGAAATGTTTCTCCATTGTCGACTGCACGAGTTAATCCCTCTCGCTCCAATCCATCTTTGATGTACCGTAGGCTCGTCCGGTTTTGTTTATGCTGTGCTAATATAGATTTCTGAGACCAATCGGTCTCATGCGTCGCGGCACGGCCCGGCAACCTGCACATTAACGAGGATCTATGAAACACGCGAACATGAATGATGTTTCCATTGCGCGCTTGATCGGCTTTGAAGCAGGCGAGATAGCGGATGGACGAGCAGTCGTCGCACTTGCGGCTGGGCCTCAACACGCGAATCCCATGGGGACTCTCCATGGGGGAGTCCTTTGCGACATCGCAGACGCAGCGATGGGCATGGCCTTCGCCAGCACACTCGCACCCGGGGAATCCTTCACCACAATCGAATTGAAGATTAATTTCTTCCGCCCCGTGTGGGAGGCGCGCCTCCGCGCCGAAGGCAAAGTGATTCGTCGCGGCGGCACTGTCGGCTACATCGAATGTGAAATCACCGACGAAGGCAGCCGCCTCGTCGCCAAAGCCTCCTCAACGTGCATGGTCCTGCGAGGCGACCGCGCCAAGGGACGTTAGACACTGTCCATTTCCCAATCTATCTTTACTGCTTTGTGTTATTAACCCTTTCACCGCGCCGCGGCAGTTACGCTTTCTTTCTTCCGCGCTTCGCTCCACAGCGCGATGTACGGTTTCAGGTCTTCCATCATTTTGGCGAATTGATTCAGGTCCAGCGACTGCGCGCCGTCGCTGATGGCGCGCTCCGGCGCGGGATGCGCCTCGACGATGAGACCGTCGGCGCCAATGGCTACGCCCGCGCGGGCTAGGGCAGGCACCAGGCTGCGCTTTCCTGTGGCGTGGCTCGGATCCAGAATCACCGGCAGGTGCGTCAGTTCGTTCAGAACCGGGATGGCGGAAATGTCGCAGGTGTTCCGCGTGGCCGTTTCAAACGTGCGAATTCCACGCTCGCACAAAATCACGTCGGGATTTCCATGCGCCACAATATATTCCGCGCTCATCAGCAGCTCCTTGATGTTGCTGCTCAGCCCGCGCTTTAACAGAATCGGCCGCCCGCACTTCCCCAGCGCCTTCAGCAGCATAAAATTCTGCATGTTGCGCGCGCCCACCTGCATCACGTCCGCGTATTGCGCCACCAACTCCACGTCCCGGTCGCCCATCACTTCCGTCACGATCGCCAACCCAGTGGCCTTCTTCGCCTTCTGCAGCAGCTTCAACCCTTCTTCTTCCATCCCCTGAAAATCATACGGCGATGTCCGCGGTTTGAACGCGCCGCCGCGCAGAAACTTCGCCCCTGCCTTGGCCACCGCTTCCGCCGAGCGCATGATCTGCTCTTCGCTCTCCACCGAGCACGGCCCGGCAATCACCGCAAACTCGTCGCCGCCAATCTCCGCGCCATTTATCTTGATACGCGTCTTCCCCGGCCGAAACTCCTTGCTCACAAACTTGTACGGCGCGGTAATCCGCACCACCTTCTCCACCTGCGGCATCGCCTCCACCGACTCCATGCACGCCGTCACGTCGCCCACGCCCACCACCCCGATCACCACGCGCTCCTCCCCCTCGATCGAGTGCACCTTGTACCCAAAGTGCTTCACGATACCGGTAACCTCGTCGATCTCTTCCCGCGTCGAATGCAGCTTCATCGAAATAATCATGGTGGTCTCTCCCCTTCCGTGTTTGGCCTTCCGCTTATTTCCCGGGCCCTAAAATAAAAAAGCCCACTCTGTGCGAGTGGGCCAAAATCCTTTGATGCTCTCGAACTAGACGCTGGCCTCTCGCACCCGGTTGTTCCGGTACGTAAATCGCCACGCGTAGCTATAAAACGAGAACGTCATGTTGCTGAGTCTATCGATTTTCAGGGAAAACGCAAGCCAGTTTTGGCTTATCGAAACTATTAGCGCGGCTGTCAGAAGGGCTACCGCTTAAATCGGCGCAACACCTCAGTACAACAAAATCGCAATCCGGAACCGCGTAAATCCCCCCGCCGATCCGCCCGCCTCGCAAGCCCCCACCGCGGCGGAGTGATACTTCCCCGTACGCAACTTCTGCTCAATATCTTCCGGCAAGCTGCTCAGGCTCGACGTCTCATACCGCAGCACCGCAAACGGCCTTTGCCCGGCCCATCCGCGATCCATCTCGCAAGTCTTCCGCGCATCCAGCGCCGCGTCCACCACTCGCATCCCGCGCGCCGCAAGTTGCGAGTCAATTTGCGATTCCTGCTGCTCGATGCTCAGCTGCGGCACTCCCACCGAAAAATCCTGCACCGCAAAAAACAAGTTCCCGCTCTGCACCACTGCAATCCCGATCGAGTTCAGCTCGCGGTCCAACAGGTTCGCCCGGTGCGGCGGCGAATTCATCCACTGCGCATGCAATCCCTGCGGCGAAGGCCCTTCGGCCACGTTCTCCGCAATCAAGCTGAACCGCGCGCCTGCCTGCATCGCGCGTTCCTGCAGCGGCGGCTCGCCCGGAAACTGGTGCGACAACGTGCTGCGCTGGGCCATCCTCAGTGCATGCAACCGCGCCGCAGCCGCAAGATTCATGTCCCACTGAAATGGTCGCAATCCAAGCGAAGCGCGGTCGCGATTCGCGGCGTTCAACAAAACCGATTCCGGCGAGTTGCCCTGCGGACGCGACGACGAACCAGCCGCATGCAGTGCGGGCGTCAAAATCATGGCGCCAAGCAGCAGCGCGGCCAGCAATGTGAACAGGCGCAATGTGGTACGCATGAGGAAAACCCCTGCTTACATTGAACACGACGGGGACGCAAACGACTCGGTTGAAAAGGTCAGGCGTTTACAAAGGGGAAGCTGGCCGGGAGGACAGGGAGAGGATTTTCTTGAGATGTAGCGGCCGGCTTCAGCCGGCCAAGACTAAGCGCGATTGTCTCGTTCTCGAAGAGCACAGGCAGGATGCCTGTGCCACGAGAGATCTTACCCGCGCACATGCACTGCGCTGAAGCTCAACACCACATGCCCGCCGGGTGTAGGCCGGCCAAAGCTCAGCATCGGCCGAAACCGCGAAAACAGCAGCAGCTGGTCCAGGTGATGACGCATCTCCGGCGTGTCCGGCCCAACAATAATTTCGTACGTGGACATCTGCCCCTGCGCATCCACCACCACGTCCACCAGCAGTTCATGCTGCAGCGCAACGTCGGGATGCTGCATCTCCGCCGAAGCCGGCATATTCGACAGCGAAATCAGCTCAGCGGGACGCAGCAGCGCGGTCGGCACATCGTTCGGATCCGCCTGCACGGTGATGCCGGGCAACATCATGTGCAACACAAACACGAAGATCACGATGGCGGAGAAAAATCCGCCCGTAGCCGGAACCGTCAGCGGACGAAACACGTTGTCCATCAAAATTTCCGACCGATCCTTGATCCGCTGCCAGCGCCCGGGCCAATCCTGCGTAGCCTGCGCCTGCGCAGCCGCCACTTTGATTTTCACGGCGAGATCCGCGGGGGGGACGGCCCGCGGCACGCGGGACATCAAGACGGCTAGCTTCCGGTACCGCTGCAACTCCTCGCGGCACGGTTCGCAATTTTCCAGGTGCTGCCGGATGGCCACGCGCTCCGCCGAGCGCGCCGCCGATACACTCGCATCGTCCAGATAACCGGCGAGGCGGCGATGGACCCTATCGCACGTCATGGTAGCTCCTCGCGCGCTGTCGGTGGGCGCGTCATACTATCCGCCGTTGCCGGCGTCGAAACTCGTACGTAGGCCATTTGCAGGCCCACCTGATGCGCGGAATCCGCTCCCGCTGCAGCCGAAGCCTCCCGCGCCACCTCGGCCTTATGCCATTGCGCTTCGGAAGTCTGCGTGTCGCGTTCCGCAGCCCTGCTCTTGAGCGATTTCTCCGCCAACAGCGGTTCCAGAATCTCTTTCAACGACCGCCGCCCGCGCAAAATCCGCGACTTCACGGTCCCCACGCTGCACTCCAGCACTTCCGCCACTTCCTCGTAGCTCAGCCCTTCGATGTCGCGCAAAATCACCGCGCTGCGAAAAACATCCGGCACCTGCTGCAGCGCTCCCTGCACCGCCACCTGAATCTCGTGCGCCGCCAGCTGCTCAAACGGAGTCGCGCTCAAATCCTCAATATCAATCGGCGCGCAGCCTTCCGCGGGCTCGGCATCGATCGAAACATTTTTCTGATTGTGACGCTTGAACCAGCGGCGGTGATTCAGGGCTTCGCGAATCGCGATGCGATAGAGCCAGGTCTTCAGCGAACTCCCCTGGCGAAAGCTGCGAATTCCTTTGAAGGCTTTCAAGAAAACTTCCTGCGCCGCGTCGGCGGAGTCCGCCGTATCTCCCAGCATCCCGAGGATCAGGTTGTAGACGGGAGCGTGGTAGTGATTGACGAGCCAGTCAAAGGCGGTCTCCGAGCCGGCTTGCAGCTCGGTGACAAGCTCGGATTCGTCATTACCCCACGAGAGTGCGCTGGCCCAATCGGACACGGTCGGCCTTTCTGCCCCACCTGCGAATCACAACCTGGGGCCTGCTGGCACTTCTGGGTTGGGCACGTCTTCGTACGGCTTGCCCCAACCTTTGTCCGCTCTGTGTATTAGACACCATAGGGCGGTCAAATGTTTCTAGGTCCAGCAATGTGTTGATTCTGGCACCAAGGGGGCTGGAGCACAATGGGTGGGGGAGGGTGACTGGTGAATGGTAACTGGTGACTGGTCGGGGAGACGGAGAGACGGAGCGTGACACCTGAACCTACCCTCGCTCTCCATGTGGGGGCGGCGTTTACCCCGCCCTCTTGCCTTTGCTGTGGCCACCTTCTGAGGCGGGCTGGTCTGCGAGTCAACCGTGGTCAGACCAGGGGGGCCCCCCTGTGGTCGGTAAGAGATAGAAAATAGGCATGTTAGGAGTGCGGCGTGCAAGTGGCGGAAATACAGGGGTTAGGGGAGAAGAAATAGCCGACAGCTGACAGTCTACAGTCGACCCGTTCGGCATGCTCAGGGCAGGCAGCCAAGAGCGAGGAAAGAGAAAGTCTAACGCAGAGGCGCTGAGGACGCAGAGATTCGCTGAAGCGGCGGGAGGGGAGAGGTGCGCTTTTGGGAAGGTCGCACTGGAGCATGAGGGCGCAATTCTGCCGGATGATGCGTGGTGTGTACCAGCCGGTAACTCCCCCTCCCCCCTGTTTTTCGTAAGTGACCGAAATGCCGGGGTTGAAGTCCTTTGATTTTCTATCAGTCTTGAAGTGATGGAAACGCAGGGGTTAGCGGCGCGAGTTTTTTGGACGGGAAGCTGCGCGGTGGAAAATAGAAAAGGACCCTTCGGCAAGCTCAGGGCAGGCCCCTCGACAGGCTCAGGGTGGACATCCTTCGTTGGAGTGAACCCTTGAAGTGGCACACAAAATTGGACACAGTTTCCGGGAAAGGAAACCACGGTGAAGAGAAAGAGATACTCCCGGAGATTTCAGCGAGTGGCCGTGGAGCGGATGAGAACTATGGGGCACCCGAGATTGCAGGGTGATTACTGCGCCGAGCAACACCGCAGGGTACCATTGACGCAAAATGCAAAACTTCGGATGCTAGTCTTTAACCAATTAGGCTTCGGATAGGTAGTAAGCAATGATTTTGCAGATTATTTTCATGTCCGCGGTTCTCGTCTTTCTTGTCTCGGTGATCACAGGCGGCGACCTATTGAAGTCGCGTTATGTCGTTCACCGGAAAGGCTATCCGTCAACGCCCAAATACTTTTGGTTTTTGATTGGATCAGCGGTCGTCGCCTGCGTTCTGTCCGCCATTGTCATGCAGAATTGGCGGTACTCATCGCTGGTGGCATTTGTAATAGCGATGACCGCGGGCTACGCCATAATTAGCCACAATGTAGAACCAAATAAAGGCCAGATGTAATTCGCCGTGGGCCAGTCCTGGATCGAACAACCCAACTCCTGATAAACGCGGTGGTCTCAATAGGTCGATGCAACACCATCGTTCCTGCCATCAAAGTGTCGGCCACCCGCGGCTACGGCAGTGTTTTCATCCAGCGGTCCAGATCAAAACGCGTGGCGGGGATCGTGCCTTCGGCGTGAATCGCGCCACTGCCATCCTTCACGCAGTAGCTGATCGTCCTCTTGTGCACATCCAGCCCGATGTAATACATAGTCTGCATAAGGGAGGCTCCTTGGTGTTTCTGAATCAGCGTCCGCTGAGTTCAGCTTTTGTACACTAAGCGCTCCTCCTTCGACCTGTGCATTCAAACTTACCAGGACTTTAAGGAACCGTATTTGTTCGCTTGACGGAAGGCACGCATGGAGGTACACCAAAAATAGAGGTGGCAATCATGAAAATCGTAGTGATCGGCGGCAGTGGACTGATCGGGTCAAAGCTCGTCAGCAAGCTTCGTGAGCAGGGACACGAGGCCGTGGCGGCGTCACCCAATTCGGGTGTCAACTCCATCACCGGCGAGGGACTTGCCGAAGCGCTGAAGGGCGCGTCGGTGGTCGTTGATGTAACGAACTCTCCTTCCTGGGAGGACGCGGCGGTGATGACGTTTTTCGAGACGTCAACCCGCAACCTTCTCTCCTATGGAGCGGCCGCAGGCGTGAAGCATCATGTTGCGTTATCGGTCGTAGGAACGGAACGCCTGCTCGCAAGCGGTTTCTTCCGCGCAAAAATAGCCCAGGAGAACCTGATCAAAGCCTCCTCGATTCCTTACACAATTATCCGCGCGACGCAGTTCTTCGAATTCGTCAAGGGCATCGCGGATTTCGCCACCGAGGGCAACAAAGTACGCCTGCCAACTGCGCTCATCCAGCCTATGGCGGCCGACGATGTGGCCAGCGCGGTGGGCCGGGTCGCGACGGGCGCGCCGGCGAATGGCATAGTTGAAGTCGGCGGGCCGGAAAAGTTTCGTCTCGATGAACTCGCCCGGAAATACCTGGCCGCAAACAAGGATCCGCGCGAGGTTGTCGCGGACCCGAAGGCGCGCTATTACGGTGTCGAGGTGAGCGAGAGGACACTCGTTCCCGACGATGACGCACGACTCGGCGAGACGCGTTTCGAAACCTGGCTCACTCAGCCTGCGGCGAAAGCGGCGGCGGGCACCCACTAGTGGATCCGTCAAAGAGAGGCCGGTTTGCGTGAACCGGCCTCATTCAAACGAAAGGCGCCATTACTGGTCGCGACCAGAAGACGCTCGATGAAGAAAGATGACGAAGGGCAAGCTTCGACAGCTCTTGACCTAGCTCTTGGCGAATCGGATCGATTCAGTCAAGCGATTGGAGCATGCGATGAACACGTTCGAACAACCGATGACAACGCACCGTATCGGAACGGGAGGCCGGGGATCGCTAGAGAACTTCAGAGCCCGTCGGCGGGCGTTTCGCGCTCTGCACGAGGCAGGCTGTTTCGTGATTCCGAATCCGTGGGACGTCGGCTCTGCACGTTACCTGCAGCAGCTCGAATTCACCGCGCTGGCGACGACCAGCGCGGGCTTTGCGTTCTCGCAGGGGCTGCCTGACTCCGAAGGTGCGCTCACTTGTGAGCGCAACCTGGCATACATAGCCGATATCGCGAGCGCGGTCGATGTTCCGGTCAATGCGGACTTCGCGTCCGGCTACGGAGCTACACCCCAAGATGTGGCCGATAATGTCACGCGCTGCATCGCGGCCGGCGTCGCGGGCCTGTCGATCGAGGATGCAACCGGTGATCCATCGTCCCCGCTTTACGAGCTTCCTCTCGCCGTCGAGCGTGTGCGCGCTGCGCGCCAGGCGATCGATCAGTCCCGTGCCGACATTCTGCTGACGGCTAGGGCAGAATGTTTCCTTGTCGGCCATCATGATGCGCTTCGCGAGTCGGTCCGGCGTCTGCAGGCATTCGCTGAGGCGGGGGCGGACGTGCTATTTGCACCCGGCCCCCACGATC